>AP72_2010_repI_A001DRAFT_1000030_pt1 | contig 25774 bp, 16 predicted proteins | sample AmaPasrepliIA001_FD_9535 | JGI IMG/M metagenome (IMG submission 9535)
TCGGCTGCGATGCTGGCGGCAGATCAGGCCTATGCAATCAATTCGTTGGGGTTGGCCATCGATAATCTTTTCTATCATCCGAATACCGGTCCCTACGTTTGCGTTCAGTTAATTCATCAACTGGTAACCAGTAATCCAAGTCCGGCATATGTGGGGCGTTGCTCTGCGGCATTCGCCAACAACGGCTCAGGTACTCGCGGAGACCTGAAGGCCGTCATTACCAGCGTCCTGCTGGATCCGGAAGCCCGTGGCGATGTGAAAACGGATCCCAACTACGGCCATTTGCGTGAGCCGGTTTTGCTGATGACGCACCTTTTGCGTGCCTTTAACGCGACCGACGCTACCAAGACTGATGGCGTACTCGTCACCAACAGCCCCAATAGCTTCAGCGCCGCGCTCGGCCAGAGCGTATTCAATCCGCCGACGGTGTTTAGTTACTACCCGGCAGATTTCAACTTGCCGGGCACAAACCTGTTCGCTCCTGAGTTTGGCATTCTCGACACGTCGACGAGTTATGCCCGGGCCAACTTTATGAACACGCTGTTTCTGGCAAACGGCGGCAACGGTATCCCGGTCAACGGTACCAACCGGCCAGTTGGAACCCAGATCAACTTCGCGAATTTTCAGGCTTTGTCGACCACGCCCCAGCAGTTGGTTGATGCGCTTAACGCCCGCTTGATGCATGGGACAATGTCTGCGCAGATGAACGCCAGCATCGTCGCAACTGTAACCGCCATTACAAATGCTACGCCTGCCACTCAGGCGCTGCAGCGGACGGAAACGGCCATTTATCTGGTGGCCAGTTCCTCGCAATATCAGGTGGAGAGATAACCATGAAAAAATCCCGAAGAAAATTTTTGCGAGATACCGCGTGTGGCCTGACCGCGGCGGCGATGGTCAACAGTCTGGACCATTTATCGATCGTCAATGCGATGGTCAACCAGGAGCCGGCAGTCGCGTCGGATTATAAGGCGCTGGTCTGCGTGTTTCTTAGCGGCGGATCGGACTGTAATAACATGGTCGTCGATCTCAACCAGTTTAGCGCATATTCGACAGCGCGCGGTGACTGTAGCACGCCCGCTGCGACTCCGAACCTGGGTATGCCGCAATCCATGTTGCTGCCCATTACTCCAGCAAGCGGTGGATCGTTCGGATTGCACCCCAACCTTTCGCCGGAGGCTCATGTGAGTGGAGCAGCGCCGGGCCTGCTTGGGCCGTGGACTCAGGGAAAGCTCGCGATTCTTTGCAACTATGGATCGCTTTTGCAACCAACTACAAAGGCTCAATACCAGAGTAATGTAGGCGCAGCTTTCCGGCCTTACCAGCTGTTTTCGCATTCGGATCAGATCAATCAGCAGATGAGTTCGATAGTAAAGACCACCGGCCAGACGGGTTGGGGTGGCCGCATCGCCGACAACACTGGTTCGCTTAACGGGGCTACGGTGCTGCCCATGAGCCTTTCAGTTGCGGGTTCCAATTTGTTTGAGACGGGAGTCAATACGCGGCAGATCGCCATTGGCACCGGGTCGCTACAGGGTGTGCTCTCGTTAGGCTGGAATGGACCAGCGTCGGTGAATCCTTTCAATTCCGGCAGCGCTTTTCGCCAGTTGCTTGGTTTTGATCGCGGACAAACGTTAATAAAAGGCGCAGGCGACACGATGAACACGGCGCTGAGCGCTGATCAGACACTTAACCAGCCTGATCCGCCAATCACCGCAACTTTTCCCAATACTGGCTTGGGTAACCAGTTAAAACAAGTTGCGAAATTCGTTTACCTGAATACCAAGGGCACGCTCGGTATGCATCGCCAGATTTTCTTTTGCTCGCTCGGCGGCTTCGATACGCACACCAACGAAACCTCGACCGATCCGACACAGCCTACACAATCCGGAAACCAGGGAAATCTGTTGACGCAGTTCAGCCAGGCTGCTCGCGCCTTTTATGACGAGATGGCGGCACAAGGGAACAGCAACAGCGTGACGCTGTTTACGATCTCAGATTTCGGGAGAACCTTTCAGGCCTCCGGGAGCGGCGCTGGTTCCGTGGGCACAGATCACGCGTGGGGGAGCCACGCCTTTATCATGGGCGGCGGCGTTCTCGGCGGTACCTTCTATGGCGCGTATCCAACGCTTGACGTAAACGGACCGGACGACGACGGGGGCAAGCGTGGCCGCTGGATTCCGACAACGTCGATTGACCAATATGGCGCGACCCTGGCCGCATGGTACGGATTGCCGTCGAATTTGCTGACGACCGTCTTCCCGAACCTGAGTAAATTCCCGGCACAGAATCTGGGATTCCTTGGTTAGGAGTACCGAGGCATTCTTCGTTAGCGCCTTTGGCGCCGCACATAGCGGTGAGCCTCTGGCTCACCGATTGAGCTTAATAAAATCATTAGAGGCTATGCCTCGCGCACACGCGAGGTATAGCCTCTAAGCTATTATTAAGCGTTCGCCGGTGAGCCAGAGGTTCACCGCAAGGTGCGGCGCCGAAGGCGCTAAGCGAAAATGATTTCTCGCTCAGTCACCCGTTCGCTTCACTTTTATGACCCTGCGCTTTTCTTTGACCACCACAATCCTGCCAATTATCGCGCTTGCTTCTGTTTGGCATACAAACGTCCGCGCCGGCAGACCGAACACCCACCGCCTGGTCCAGGATATCCGTGGCAGGACAGCTTCGCAGGCGTTTCGGTCCGGGACGCCGGCAATGCAATCGATCGTTAACCTACCTCTGGCTTTCGAAGCCAATGCCGGACAGGCCGCAGCACGGGTCCTTTTTCTCGCGCACTCAGGAAGATCGAACTTGTTCCTGACCGCTCGGTCAATTGAATTTGACTCGGACGAATCGTTCGCGATCGAATTTGACGGCGCAAACATGCGCTGTGAACCTCTAGGATTGGATCCGTTGCCGGGCCGGCGCAACTACATCGTTCGCAACGACAGCTCGAAATGGCAGACGGACGTTCCGACGTTTAGCAGAGTTACTTACCCGGATCTCTATCCCGGAATTGATCTCACTTTCTATGGCACACAAAAAGAGTTCGAATACGATTTCGTAGTCAAGCCGGGTGGCGACACGTCGGCGATTCATTTGCGTATTCAAGGCGCGCGGCCGCGGATAACAGCCGGTGGCGATCTAATCCTGAAACGCGGTCACGCTGAGTTGATTCAACGCCGGCCCGTCATCTACCAGGAGATTGATGGCCAGCGTAAGTTAATTGATGGCCATTTCTCGCCGGTGGGTAGTCGCGAGGTTTCGATCTCGATCGGCAAATATGATCATTCGCAGCCGCTGGTGATCGATCCCACGCTCGTCTACTCAAGCTATCTCGGTGGCAGTGGCGATGATTCCGGCAGCAGCATCGCCACAGACAGCAGCGGCAACCTCTACATTGCCGGAACCACTGCCTCGACGAACTTTCCTACACATGCGCCTGCCTTCGCCAGCAGCAACAAGGGGTTGACTGACATCTTTGTCACTAAGATCGACCCGACCGGCAGCACAGTTATTTACTCTACCTACATCGGCGGCAGCGGAGTTGATCGTGGCGATGGCGTTGCCGTCGATACAAACGGCAATGCGTATGTAGTCGGCCGTGTCGATCCGACATCAGCAGATTTTCCCACGACCGCTGGTTCTTTTGGTCCCACCTATCATGGCGGCGACTTTGATGGCATCGTTTTTAAACTCAACGCGCAGGGAAATGGATTGGTTTATTCGGGCTTTCTCGGCGGCGAAGAGAACGATTCGACTGAAGGCGTGGCAGTCGATGCGGCCGGGGTGGCGTATGTGACCGGCGGCACCAAATCAAATGCTTTTCCTACCACTGTCAACGCATATCAAGGCCAGCGCGCCGGGGACACCGACGCTTACCTGACGAAAATTAATTCCGCTGGCACAGGCCTGCTGTATTCAAGTTTCATCGGTGGCTCAGGAACAGATCGCGGCAGCGGAGTCGTCGTCGATGGGAATGGCATAGCTTATGTTGCGGGTTATGGCGCGTCGCCGGACTTTCCCACGCAGGATCCTTTTCAGACCGGTTTCGGTGGAAGTTTCGATGCCTTCATTGCGAAATTCGATACAAATGCAAGCGGCATTAACTCGCTCGTGTTCTCGACCTATCTCGGCGGTTCGGGTGACGATAAGGCTTTTGGCATCGCCGCTGACGCGGGCGTCAACAACATCTATGTGGTGGGCCAGACCTCTTCAAACAATTTTCCGGTGTTGAATCCGGTGCAGGCATCTTCGGGCGGCTCATTCGATGCATTCATTGCCAAAGTTTCCAGCAGCGGGACAAAAATCTTCGCCACTTACTTTGGCGGCAGCGGAGACGATCGGGCGACTGGTGTCGCCGTGAATGCGACCGGTGTTTATCTGACCGGCTTTACTTCCTCCACGAACTTGCCGACTGTTGCGCCGTTGCAACCAAACAACGCCGGCGGCTATGACGCGTTCGTGGCCAAATTAAATTCGGCTGGATCTTTATTTTTGTATTCAACGTACCTTGGCGGTGCAGCGAACGAAAACTTCGTCGCCGCGGTCACGTCGACAAATCCGATTGCGGTCGATTCATCGAACGCGTACATCACCGGCTACACGGCTTCGTCTAATCTCCCCGTCGTCTCGCCGTCGCAGAATGCGAGTGCGGGAGGGCAGGACGCTTTCGTCGCCAGGATTGCGGATGTAGCGCCCGGCACAAATCCGATCGACGCTCCAGACTTTTTTGTGCGGCAGCACTACATAGATTTTCTGGGACGTGAGGCTGATCCGTCGGGCTATCAATTCTGGATCAATCAGATCACTTCGTGCGGCGCTGATTCCCAATGCACTCAGGTTAAGCGGATCAACGTCTCGGCAGCTTTCTTTCTTTCCATTGAATTCCAGCAAAGCGGCTATTACGTCTATCGCGTGTACAAATCTGCCTTCGCTGATCTCAATCCACCAGTCGTGCCGGTGCCGGTGCGCTTGAATGACTTTATGCCCGACATGCAGCAGGTGCGCAACGGCGTCATCGTTGGGCAGGGGAACTGGCAAGCACAGTTCGATGCGAACAAGCAGACGTTTGCACTGGCGTTCGTGCAACGCAGTAATTTCCTCAGCCGTTATCCCGCGCAGTCGAGCGCGACTGACTTGGTAAACATGCTCGACGCGAATGCCGGCGGTGTCTTGTCAACCACCCAGCGCACAGCTTTGATTACTGAGCTGTCGTCGAATCCGAGCGACCCGGCGTTGCGTGCTGACGTTTTGCGGCAAGTCGCGGAAAACCAAACGCTCCAACAGAAAGAATTCAATCGCGCGTTTGTGTTGATGCAATACTTTGGCTACCTGCGGCGCAATCCCGACGACGCTCCTGATGCCAATTTCGCCGGATATAACTTCTGGCTGAACAAGCTCAATCAATTCAATGGCGACTACATCGCGGCAGAAATGGTCAAGGCGTTCATCTCGTCCAGCGAATACCGGCAGCGGTTCGGGCAGTGAGTGGATGCCGCTGCGTTTTTTTGCCCTGAATGGGTGCCGGTTTCCCAATCCATGGTGAATTCTCCCGCTGTTGTCTCGAATAATTGGGCAATAATTCGTCAGTTTCATGCTTGTGGGCCCCTGGCACGCAAGCTGCCGGCTGTGAAAGGTTTTTGTGTGTCTGGACGGAGAAATTCAAGTTGCAAAAGGGACGCGGCTCGCATATTCTTTCGCGCGACCCGGCCCGCGTTCCCCTGAAATGTCGGTTAGTTTTACGACCGTCAACCCTCTTAGTCAGATTCAGTAGTGGTCTGATTGATTGAAACCAGAATTGCGCCCTTTGCCCTTGCTCGCAGTTTGCCCCTGCGAGTCTTGCGGTTCAGGTAGTACCTATATGCCGTCACGCTTCGGTCGCCTGCGCACGCGTGCGCTTTCCGTCGTTTCACTCTGCTTGAAGCAGCGAAGACGACCAATACCTTATCGGACTATACTTTTAGCCTCGCTTCTGCTGCCCCTGGCGCTCAGTCTGCTCACGGGGCATATTTCACACGCGACCGGCAGTTTGACCTCGGAAGCTGTAAAGACCCGAAACCTCCAGTCAGCACCCGGCGAGTTCATCGTTCGTTTCAACCCTGGCTCGAACATTGTGCAGCAGACACTAAAAGCTCGGTCGTATGCCGAAGAGTTTGCTGCGAACGGACAACAGATTCGCCTGAACGTGACCCGTCTCGATCAAGGGCCTGAGATAGTTGAAGGTTTGCGTCTGGTACGAGTGTCGCCCGATGCCGGTGGTCAGGCGTTGCAAGCTCTCAGAGCGCGAGCCGACGTGATCTATGCTGAACCAAACTATATCCGCAGGCCTGCGAAGCTTCCGAATGATCCTCGCTTTGCCGAGATGTGGGGATTGAAGAACATTGGTCAGGCAACCGATTCGGGTGGCCATCCGGGAACCCCGGGCAACGATATTCGCGCCGAGAAAGCATGGGATGTGACGACCGGAAGCAAGTCCGTAGTGGTTGGAATTATCGATGAGGGTATTGATATAAATCATGAAGACCTCCGCGACAACATCTGGACAAATCCCGGCGAGATACCGGGCAACGGCAATCGATGATGACGGCAACGGCTTCGTCGACGATGTGAACGGTTGGGATTTTGCTCACAATGACAATACGGTTTTTGACTATACGGGTCCGAGTTATCCGCCGGCGCCTGACTACACAGGCGACGTTGATGACCACGGAACTCACGTGGCCGGCATCATCGGAGCGACCGGTAACAATGGCATCGGCGTAGTGGGCATCAATTGGCAGGTCAGTCTGATGTCGCTCAAGTTCCTCGAAGCTGACGGCGGCACGTCAGCAGATCTGCTTAAGGCCCTCAGCTACGCCAAGATGATGCGCGATCTATGGAGCACTTCAGGCGGTACGAAGGGCGCGAACATTCGTGTGTTGAATAATAGTTATGGCGGCAGCGGTTTCTCGCAGGCAGAACTGGACGCTATTCGCGCGGTGGGCGATGACGGCATCCTGTTCGTGGTCGCGGCCGGCAATGAAGGTCTGGATAACGATATGTTTCCGAGTTATCCCGCCAGCTATGTTTCACCAAATCTCATCTCAGTGGCGGCTTCAGTAGGCGGAGGAACAAGAGCGAGCTTCTCAAACTACGGTGAAGGCTCAGTGGACATGACCGCGCCCGGTGAACACATACTCAGCACCACGCCAAAGAACACTTACAATTTCTTTAGTGGCACCTCGATGTCCACGCCGTACGTTGCGGGCAGCGCGGCACTGATTTGTGCTGCCTATCCCAACATCTCAATGCAGAAATTGCGTTCTGTCTTGCTTTACAGCGGGTACGTGGCGGCGTGGCAGTATCAGTACGTCTTTCCTATCTCAACTGGACGCAGTATGGACGCCAGTGCGGCGCTCGCGGCGGTGACCAGTGCGGACACGACACCGCCTGCCGCGGTGGGCCATTTCGCGAATCTTACCGGTCCAATTTACCCCAACGTGGCGCTTAACTGGGGAGCGCCTGGCGATGACGGCAACAGCGGCAAAGTAGCAGCTTATGAAATTCGTTTCTCCGATGTCGATCTCAGCACTCCGGCGGCATTCGATTTGGCGAGGCCGCTGGCAGGTCCGACACCGGATGTCGCAGGATCGGCGCAATCTGTCGGCGTCCAACTTCCCTGGCGCCATCCGTCAGGTTTCATCGGGATACGCGCGGTTGATGACGTCGGCAATGCCGGCCCCATATCGGCCATTCCGTTTTCCGTGGCTACCGATGTTGGCGATCCTTATACGGTAACTGAGAGTGGTCCAGCGCCGCTGTCTACCGGGGGAACCGCTTTGGGCATGCAGGCGGACGATCAATTCAAGGCGGTCAGCCTGCCGTTTAGTTTCAAATTCTATGGCGGGCAATGGAGCGGCGTCACGGTCTCAACCAATGGCACGCTTTACTTCGGGGGAATCTCAACTGCGACGCCGGATTCAGAAAGTTCAGTGCGGTTGTTGACCGGCTATCGCATGATTGCCGGGGCATGGGACGATCTGCGCACTGACAAACGTCCCGGCGACGATGTCTACGTGGTGACTCCCGATGCTGACCACATAATTTTCCGCTGGCAGGCCGTGACCTATGACACGCCGACCGGCCCAAACACGACCAGAGGCGAAAACCCGGTCAATTTTGAAATCGAGTTACAGAGCACGGGCACGATTATTGTTCGTTACGGTGACGGCAATCAAAAGCTGCTGCCGGTGGTTGGCCTGAGCGGAGGCTGGCCCGATCCATATGTCGTCGACTCACACACGGTACAGGACGATCCGATGGATCTGACAAACGCCGGCACTATTACATTCGCTTTACGTAAACCGGCGCCGCCAACATCAGCGGATTTGAGCGTCACGATGACAAATGGGCCCGACCCGGTGGCGACGGGAGGTACTGAGACCTTTAACGTCAAAGCGGGCAACAGTGGTCCATACCCCGCGCCCAATACGATTGTGACCGATGTGCTACCAGCCGGATTGACATTTGTGTCGTGCACAACCAGTTCAGGTACATGCTCTGGTCCGGCACCCGGCTCAAGCGGCACGGTCACCGTTAACTTAGGCCAGCTGAATCAATCAGTGACCCAGAATATCACTATCAACGCGCAGGTGGCGGCAGCGTCTGGGGCGGTTACCAATACAGTCAGCGTCAACAGTACCAAGTTGGATCTCGATCTCACCAACAATGCTGCCAGCGCGACCATACAGGTTGTTGGCATGGGCGCATTTAATGACGTAGCTACGATAACCTCTGCGTATCAGGTGAGCTTTGCGTCGAAACATGATGGTACGGTTTGGGGTTGGGGGAGGAACGATTGGGGCACCGGCATCCTGGGAAACGGTGATACCAGCTCGACCCAATCCAACACGCCCGTTCAGGCGCAGAATCTGACTGGAGTCACCGCGGTTTCGACCGGAGGTAGTCACACGCTGGCGCTTAAATCAGATGGCACGGTTTGGGCCTGGGGCTCAAATGGCTCGGGTGAAAGCGCGACTACACCGCCGTATCCGCGAGTGACACCGACCATGGTGAGCGGCTTAACCAACGTGATAGCAGTGGCCGCGGGCAATGCGCATTCATTGGTGCTGCGGAACGACGGCACAGTGTGGGCCTGGGGGCAAAATAGTTCGGGCGAGCTGGGACTCGGCAGTTCTGATTCCGGCCCCCATACGACGCCGGTCCAAGTACCCGGTTTGGCCGGGATCACATCAATATGGGCGGGCACGGGTTTGAGTGCCGCCGTGCGGAACGACGGCACATTATGGACGTGGGGTGATAATCATAACGGGCAGTTGGCCAGCACTGGCGGCAATGTTTTCACACCGACTCAGGTAAGCGGTGTTACCGGAGTGACTGCTGTCACGTCAAGCTTCAATCACGTGCTTGCTTTGAAATCCGATGGTACGGTCATGGGTTGGGGTATGAATGTCATGGGCCAGACAGGTTCGAGCAATCTGGTGGCCGTAAATCCAACACCTGCTCAGGTCACCGGACTAAGCGGAGTGAAAGCCATCGCCGCCGGTGTTAATTTCAGTCTGGCCCTGAAATCCGATGGCACGGTTTGGGGTTGGGGATTGGTTCCCGGCACTAGCGCGAGCACTACGACGCCCGGCGTTTTTAGCGGTCTCGGAAACGTGGTTTCGATTGCCGCGGGCTCGACTCACTGTCTCGCATTATTGAATGACGGCACGATTCGCTCGTGGGGTGACAACAGTTGGGGTCAGCTCGGTGACGGCACTACCTTTAATCATCAGACGCCGGTACAAGTAACGGGTGTATTCGTAGTTTCCCAACCCGCTCTTGGATCACCGGGCGGTTTGACCGTTTCGAAAAATCCGATCGTCGTAACCGTTATTACCAACACACCGGGTGCGGTAATCCACTACACATTAAATGGACTGGATCCGACTGAGAATGATCCGACTGTCGCCTCGTTTGCGACGATCACCATTACCCAGACCTGCACTTTGAAGGCGCGCGCTTTTAAAGCCGGTTGGATTCCCAGCGCGATATCTGTTGTGAATTACCAAATCCTGACGGCCATCGACGATCCACAGTTTTTTGTGCGCCAGCATTACCGCGATTTTCTTAATCGCGATGCTGATCAATCCGGGCTGGATTTCTGGACCAGTCAAATTACTAACTGCGGCGGACAGGTGAATTGTATCGACGAGCATCGGGTCAGTGTTTCCGGAGCCTTCTTCCTGTCAATAGAGTTTCAGCAGACCGGCTATCTGGTCGAGCGCATCTACAAAACTGCCTTCGGAGACGCAGCCGGCGCCTCAACTTTCAATGGCGCGCACACTTTGCCGGTTCCAGTTATTAAGTTGAGCGAGTTCCTGGCTGATACACAGCAGATCGGTAACGGCGTTGTGGTCCTGCAACCTGGGTGGGAGCAATTGCTGGAGAACAATAAACAGGCTTACGTATTACAGTTTGTGCAAACCGGGCGATTTATCAACGCGTTTCCAACTACGATGACGCCCACACAGTTTGTCGACACGTTGAATCAGAATGCTGGGAACGTTCTATCTGTGAGCGAGCGCTCGACCGCCATCAATCTCTTCGGCGTCGCTGCTGATAGCAGCAACGTGAACGCGCGTGCTCAAGCCTTGCGGCAGGTGGCTGAGGATGCGGACCTCTACAAGAACGAATCCAATCGCGCCTTTGTGTTGGCCCAATATTTTGGCTACTTGCGTCGCAATCCTTCGGATGCGCCCGAATCCACCCGGGACTACACGGGTTACGACTTTTGGTTGACCAAGCTGAACCAATTCAACGGCGACTACATAGCTGCCGAGATGGTGAAAGCGTTCATCTCTTCAGGTGAGTACCGGCAACGGTTTGGGCAATAAAACATCGGCAAGGCGTGGATTATCCCGACGCGCGACTGATTAGAGTGAGCCAACTCCGGATCATGAGGCCCTATTTAAGAATTCGCCACTTTGCGATACACCAAGATTGACTTGTATTTCGTTTCGCACACCGCGACATATGGTCGACACGATTGTTGATGAGTCCTTTATGATCGAGTACTCAAGAAAACGAACCGTTGCCGCTGCTCTACCTCTGCTGATCATTTGCGTCGCGCTCCTCGCCACAATGAGCGGAAGCGACGCAAGTAGCTTCGGCCGTTTGCCGCTGAAACCGATGGAGACTCGGCGGCCACCCTTCATGGCCGCAGACGCGCTCGGTAAGCGCGGTTTAGCGAGGACCACAATCGATCCACATGAGCAAGGTATTGTTCCCGCCGCTACTGATTTCAATCGGGCAGCAGCCATCACGCTGACGGCTAACGAGAACGACGCCTTTACTGGGCTCATTGATGAAGTTAACGGATACGCTTATTACGCCACCTTCAACAGCACAAGCGCCATCGTGAAGGTACGATTGTCAGACTTTACCCGGGTGGGACAGATTATGTTGAATCCGGAAGAAATCGATATGCGCAGTGGCGTACTCGACACTGCGGGTGGATATGCGTATTTCGGCGGCTTGAGTGGCTATATTGTAAAAATCCGGTTGTCGGATTTCACCCGCGTTGGCTCTATCAACACCAACGTACCCATGGCTGCCGCCACCATCGACCCGGCAAATGGGTTTGCTTATTTCGGCGCTTATACGTCGCCGGCCGCCGTCGTCAAAGTCCGACTCCTCGATTTTCGAGCTGTAGATGAACTGGTCTTCAACAGCGATGAAACGGGAATCCTCTCAGCGGTCATTGACACGGCCAACGGTTTTGCCTATTTCGGCACCGATGACACACCTGGCGTCGTCGTCAAGGTGCGCTTGTCAGATTTCACTCGCGTCGGCGGCGTGCACCTCAATTCGGGTGAAGATGAACTTACCTGCGCAGTGATCGATCCTCAGAATGGCTTCGCTTACTTCGGAAGCTTCTCACTCTTCTTTCGCGTGATAAAAATTCGTCTTTCGGATCTTTCGCGAGTCGATGGAATTTATGAAAACACCGGCCAGAGTCAGCTACTGCGTTCGGCGGTTATCGATACCGTCAGTGGCGATGCATATTTTGCCGGAGACAGCAGTTATGTCATCAAGATTCGGTTGAGTGATTTCAGCCACACACAGACTTTGAAGATGAATCAGCCGGAAGCTGGCGGCAACAGCGGTGTCATCGACGTGGCGAATGGCTATGCATACTTCATGGGGCGGGTGCAGTCGAAATACCCCGGAGTTATCAGGGTGCGTCTTGCCGATTTCACCGAATCAGCCACGGTCGCGTTTAGCTATGGTGAAAATAACATCGGCGCGTCGGTTATCGACAACGTCAATGGCTTCGCATATTTCGGTACCGGCAGCCCCGGCGTGATCATCAAAATTCGACTATCGGATTTCTCTTATGTTGCCAGTTTGCCGTTGAATGATGACGAGTTCGACGTCCGCTCTGCAGTAATCGATCAGTCAAATGGTTTCGCGTATTTCGGGACCGATACATCGCCCGGCAAGATCATTAAGATCCGGCTTTCTGATTTTACGCGCGTAGGCGCGCTTACCTTGAACAGCGGCGAGAACGAATTGTTTTCGGCCGTAATAGACGATAAGAACGGCTTTGCTTACTTCGGCGCCGTCCCGTATCCACTGGGAATAATTGTGAAGATACGACTGTCCGACTTCACCCGCGTAGGCGCGGTTATCTTGAATGACACCGAGCGGCCTTTTTGCGGAGTCATCGATACGACAAATGGTTTTGCCTATTTTGGGGCGCCCACACTGCCCGGAATGATCATCAAAATTCGGCTGTCAGACTTCAGCCGCGTGGGCGCATTAACGTTAAATGAGCCGGGCCTGGTCTCAGCGATAATCGACAGCAGCAATACCTTCGCATACTTCGGCACCAACGGCGGCAGCATAGTCAAGATCCGCCTTTCCGATTTCACTCGCGTGGGCGCGTTGAACGGGAACGGGGGCGAAATGAACTTTGGTTCGGCTGTTACCGACGGAAGCACCTTCGCATACTTCGGTACTCTAGGCGGTCCTGGCCAGGTCATGAAGGTTCGCCTCTCAGACTTTACCCGAGTTGATGGGTTGACATTGTTGACGGGCGAGGGTGGTTTGGCGACTGCGGTGATCGATAATCGATCGTCAGCAGCTTATTTTGGTACCGGGACGTTCCCCGGTAGGATCGTTAAAATCAATTTGTCTGCAGCGGCGACACCGACGCCGACCCCAACCGCGACGCCAAATCCCATCGATCAACCGAGCTTCTTCGTGCATCAAAACTATACCGATTTCCTGAACCGCGAACCGGATCAGTCTGGGATGGCATTCTGGACGGGGCAGATGACCAACTGCGGTGCGTCCGACTTGACGGNGTGCCGGGTGAACGTCAGTGGCGCGTTCTTTTTGTCGATCGAATTTCAGCAGACCGGTTNTTTGGTTGAGCGAATGTACAAAGTCGCTTATGGAGACGCGACGGCTACATCGACCGTTGGTGGTTCGCACCAGATCTTAGTGCCGCTGGTCCGTTTCAGCGAGTTTCTAAACGACACGCAGCGCATCGGACAGGGCGTGGTAGTACTGCAGCCGGGTTGGGAACAGACTCTCGAGAATAACAAGCAAGCCTACGGCGGCGAATTCGTAGCGAGTTCACGGTTTATCGCCGCATTCCCGACGACGATGACACCGGCGCAGTTTGTCGACCAGTTGAATCAGAATGCCGGCAACGTGCTCTCGCAGAGCGAGCGGCAAACGGCCATCAACCTGTTTGGCAATGCTGCCGACACCACGAACGTCAGTGCGCGGACGCAGGCGCTGCGTCAGGTATCCGAGGACAAGGATCTTAACAACGCCGAATACAATCGGGCGTTCGTACTCGCCGAATATTTCGGTTACTTGCGTCGCAACCCAAACGACCCGCCTGAGTCGACTCTCGATTACACCGGATATGAGTTTTGGCTCAACAAACTGAACCAGTTCAACGGCGACTACGTCGCGGCTGAGATGGTGAAGGCATTCATCTCGTCGGGTGAGTACCGGCGAAGGTTTGGACCTTAAAGATAGAATCAAGTTTTTTCAGGGAGTCGGTTATGTCGCCATCCTTCGGGCTGCGGGAGCTTATTCGCGTGTCGTTAGTATTTCCTTACACGTTCGCTAATCTCGCAATCCTAACTAGCGCTGCTCTTGTTATCGTGCTCGTGGCTACGACCGGAAATGCTGTTGTGGATGGCTGCTCAGCCGCAGACTTCAGACTTGCCCGCACCTTCGAAGCGTCAACCAATGCCGGATTTCCGGCAGCGTCTTATGCCGTCGCCGATTTCAAGGGCGACGGAAAAGCTGATCTTGCGGAAACCGATTCCGGCGCCAGCACGGTAATCGTAATGCTGAATGACGGCACTGGCCGGCCCGTAGTTTCGAAAGCTTATGGCACCGGCAGTGCACCGGGAACAGTTCGCGCGGCCGACCTGAATGGCGACTGAATTGATCCACGAAATCACACGAACAAACACGAAAGGGTCCGATTTCGTGTTTGTTCGTGTGATTTCGTGGATCGTCCTAACAACCAATGCCGAGCGCAACTTGGAATGATACGGCACCTTTGCAACTACTTCACAACTTCTTTCAGCAGGTTGTCGTCCGGATCGACTTGAACGTCGGTCACGTGGAGGTTCCCAGCGATCTGGGCTGTCGCGACTTTGCTCGTGGGAATAATCGTTTGCCGCAGTTTCTTGCCGTCCATCGTCGTAATTTCAATTGTGACCGGATCCAGAAAGGCGTCGCCCGGCTGCATTTGACGCAAATCGACATAGGACCAGCTCTGTCCGGAGGCGAATGCTCCTCGTTCCACGCGATAGACCGGATGCCCACTACCGTAAACCCAGCGCGCAAAGAAAGCTTTTAGATCTTTGCCCGAAGACTGCTCCAGAGCGCTGCGCAAATCTTCGGTGGTGACGTTCGCTTCCTTGTGAGCATTGTAGTAATCGCGCAAGCCTTTAAAAAATGCTTCGTCGCCCAGCTGCATGCGCAACATGTGCAGCACCCAGGCGCCTTTTTCGTAGTTGTTGGGATTCAACAGGCTCATCAACTTCGGTGTCTCCGTATCATGAATCGGAAAGCTCGCCTGCTTCTCAAAATTGAAATAGCGCTGGGCGGCGTCGCGCATGTAGCTGTGAAACGCGTCTTCACCGTCGTACTTTTCGATGAATAAGCCGGCGAAATAAGTAGCGAAGCCCTCACTCAACCAAAGGTCGGCCCAGGTCGATTCAGTGACTGAGTCGCCGAACCATTGATGGGCAATTTCGTGCGCGACCACGCTCTCGATCCGGCGCGGAATCGAAAACCGCTGGCTAATTGCGGTCGAACGTCCCAGCGGCGCGTTGACTTCGGTGGATCGCCCGCCAAATACGTTGCTGGGAAACACGATCGCGCTGGAGTTTTCCATGCCGCCGAATTGCGTCGCGCCGATGATCAAGGTCAGTTTCTCGTACGGATAAGGCGCAATGGTCTGGCTATAGAAAGTGAGAGCCGGCGCTGCCGGTGAGAAACCTTTGGGCGCATATTCGGCATCACGCTGAGGCACGTTGTAAAGCAGGTTCGTCACGTCTTTGTCAGGAGAGTTGATAATCACGCCCTGGTTTACCGCGACGATCATGCAATATGGCGGAATCGCCTTGGCCTCGTTGTAAGTCCAGTGCGAAACGGCGGCGTTCCCAATCAGCCTGATGAACTCGCCATTCGCGGTCACCTGGAATCTCTGCGGCGCGGCAATGTTGAAAGACACAGTCGCTTTCGCCGACGGATGATCGAGGCTGGGAATCCAGTAATGCACGCGGTTGGGCCAGTTGTCTCCCGTCGCTGAAGGTTTACCGTCAGCATCCTTTGCGAAGACCAGGCCCTCTTTCGGCCGCCCATGATAGTTGACGGTAATGTCGAGTTGGTTGCCGCGCTTTGCGGTGGTCTGTAGCAGCACATTCAAAGTTTCTGCGGTGCGCTCGAACTTCGCCGCCGTTCCTGCCACCAGCACCGAATCGACCGGCAGATCGCCAAAATCAAGATCGATCCTTTCTATAGTCGGCGCCAGCACTTCGATCTTAATGTCTGTGCGGGCAGCGGCCAGCTGGCTTAATTGATCGTCGAAGGTGAGATTCACGTCATAGTGCAGCGGCCGCCAGTTATCGACCACTCGCTCGCGCCGTTGGGCAGATACACAAAATGCCGTTATCAAGAGGATGGACACGACGCTGAGTAAGCGACGCAGTCTGAGATTGTTTCGTTTGTTAGTCGTGATTGTTGTCATCATCGAAGACCCAGCATCAGGAGCGCTGATCGATCTGAAACCTTGCGGTTCTGCTTCGCCCAGTTTTCGTAGCGCGCGCGTTCGTCTACAGTTACCGGACGATTACCGAGACGCGCGGCAGGTGTCCGCACGAATGCGCGGTCAGTCAAAGCCATGTGCGGCATTCTGAGGTGCAATTCTTCGGGTTGCTTGAGCGCGGCTTCAGCCGATTCAACATCAGGAAACAGTTCTTCATAGGCCATGAGGTGCCACACGAGTTTATCTTCGTCCCGTTCGACGGCGATTACCCGCAGCAAACCGAATCCACTCTCAAGTTGGAAGATTAGATCGTCACCGGGCGCAAACGGCGGCTCCATAAATCAAACATATCAGCTTGCGGGTTAGAAACCCAGTACATGCAGTTAGTCGACTAAACGATCCACGCAATCACACGAACAAACACGAACCGAATTATCTTTGGTAATATTTGGTGTTAATTCGTGTGATTTCGTGGATCGTTTGCCTGCTACTTGAGTTACTCTGCGAAGAATAAGAGCGCCGAGTTATCGACAAATTCGGCAGTCACCAAAGATTCAATTGATCATCAGCCACGGCAATTCTACAATGCCGTTCACTTGAAACCGGCGCCCAATTACTACGAGATTCTCGGCGCGAGCGATGATGCTTCGTGCCGGGATATCGAGCGCCTTTATAAACGCGCAGCCCACCAGCGGCATCCCGATCGTGGCGGGACCGAGGAAGACATGAAGGCGCTCAATGAGGCTTATAGCGTGCTGCACAATGAAGAATCGCGCAAACGATACGATGCGACCCGCCGGAATAGGCCGCGAGGCGCAACTGTACAGTCGACGCCTGCAGCGCGCGAGGTGGGACTGTATGGGCAGCTATTGAGCGCGCTGATGTGCCTGGTCCTGGGATCGCTCTTACTCCTGCTGGTCCATTTTAATGGGTTATGGTTCCTTTGGCCGCTTTCGATCCTGGCCGCCGGGGTGATCCTTTTCGGCGTGGTGATTGCGCACTCAGCAATGACAAACGCGCGTGAGTCGACTGTCGCCGGACATCCGTTGCGGCGTCTGCGCGTCGCACAGGAGATTGTTTTCTGGTCATTGGTCGCCGGCGGTGGCTACGGCATGTATCTGATTCTGACTACACTTTGATGAATGAAATCACGGGTCTTGACCTGCTGTTTCTTGAGGTCAACAATCTGGAAGAGTCGCTGCAGTTTTATCAGGATGTCCTCGGCTTCCAAATGGAATCACACGAGGCCGATGCCGAGCCGCCAATTGCTTCGCTGAAATCAGGCTCATTGCGGATCACTCTCGTCCAGCAAATAGAAACCATGCTGAAGCGTGGCCGCGGTGTGCATTTCGTACTTGGTGTCTGTGACGTAGATCACTTTTATGAGTCTCTTCGCGCAAAGCAGATTCCGCTCACCGAGCCGCGTGACGAAGGGTGGGGTGGCCGGTTTGTGAGTTTGCAGGATCCGGACGGGTACCGCTGGTTCTTCGTAACATGGCAATGAAAATACTTTCTAAACTTGCGAAGCCGAAGGAGGAAGATGTAAGCGATGAATTATCAGCATGTTGAGAACCTTCTGATTAGGTATAGAGGTCAACCGGTTAACATTAAGACAATGTCAGGCGGCATTTACGAGGGACTGATCAATGATGTGACTAATGACTATGTGTCTTTGAAAGGCACTGGTGCTCTGGTCGAAGGTGACATCGTAATTGTACTCTTACACTCGATTGAATCAGTTTCGCCCCAACGAAGTTGATAAGCAGTATTACTAAAACTGATTACAGTACGAGAACGTACATTAAAAAGTTAAAAAAGATCATGCTTTTGGTTGCAACTAAACCTTGACTTGTGCATAATCACGGTGCGCCCGCCTCCCCGGTGGGCGAAGTGGTCGCGTGGGGTGAGGACACGTGGCCTTAGGGTGGGGCTTGTGGGAGGGCCCCGCCCGCTTTTATTTTTGGGGCAGCCAAAACCTGCGAAAAAGTTCGAATTCCCTGCGTTTTGAGAAAGCGGCGCACTTAGCACGAATTCATTCAGCCGCGAGAGGTGATTTCAATAGTTCGGCTGAAATCATCTCTCGCATTTTAAATTTTTGGTCTCTGAGGCCGACATGCGCTTCTGCCGACGGAGAGTGCGATGAACGTTGCCCAACTGCCCCTTCAGCAGGATTGACTTTCAAAGGAACTGTCATAATATACCGCAAGCACTATCCCTGACCGATTTGTTCGGATCGAGAAGTAGCGAGCGAGCACCGCGCATAGCATGCGTTGCCACAGTTGGCCGGTTCGTTAGCCAGGCTGTGGCATTTTTAGCGCGCAATGAGCAGTGCGCTATAAAGCGTAAACGATGGCGTCTCTGAAGCGTCTGCTGCTTGGTAGTCCAATCAGGACAGCGCGCTTAGCACACGAACGATTGACAAAAAAGACTGCGCTCGCGGTCTTTTCCTCCGACGCACTTTCTTCAACTGCATACGCCACTGAAGAAATTCTGCTCGTCCTGGCCGCCGCATACGTGTATATGGGCCAGGACCAGATGGTATTCAGACGGGTAGTCCCGGTCTCGATCGGCATTGCTACTCTGCTGATCATTGTCGCCATCAGCTACCGCCAGACAATCCATGCATATCCGTCCGGTGGCGGTTCGTATATCGTGGCCAAAGACAATCTCGGTACGCTACCGGGACTGGTGGCGGCGGCCTCGCTCCTGGTCGATTACATTCTGACGGTTTCCGTGTCGATCGCCGCCGGTGTGGCCGCGATCACGTCTACCTTCGTCGGCACCAGGTGGGCGTGGCTCAGTGAACATCGGGTGGCTTTTTGCCTCTTCTTCGTCGCATTCATCGCGCTCGCCAACTTGCGAGGTGTGCGTGAATCGGGCGCGCTATTCGCGGGACCCACTTATGCCTTCATCATTTCATTCTTAATCATGATTGGTTATGGGCTGGTCCGGTATTACTTCAGCCCGCATATCGTGCTGCCCAACGACACGGACTTGAAGATCGCTGAAGGTTATCATCAGCAACCGCTCACCTGGTTTCTGTTGTTGGGAGCGTTCTCGAACGGCTGCGCGGCGCTGACGGGAATTGAAGCTATTTCGAATGGCATTCCCGCTTTCAAGCAACCGGAATCAGACAACGCTGCGAAGACCTTGACGGTGATGGCCCTGCTTTTGGCCACGATGTTCATCGGCACGAGCGTGATGGCGTACCTCTATCAAATTCACCCACACGAACACGAGACGGTGATTTCGCAATTCGCTCGCATCATCTTCACCGGTTATATGAGTTGGTTCTATTACCTGGTGCAGATTACCACCGCCGCGATCTTAGTACTGGCGGCGAATACCTCGTTTGCTGACTTCCCGCGACTGTCTTCGCTGCTCGCGCGGGACCGGTTCCTGCCGCGGCAATTTGCCAATCGCGGTGACCGGCTGGTGTTTTCAAACGGGATTATCCTGCTTGCGGTTTTCTCGGGAATTCTCATCTGGGCCTTTGGCGGTGAAACCAGTCGACTGATCCCGCTTTACGCCGTGGGCGTGTTTCTTTCCTTCACGCTCTCGCAATCGGGCATGGTGGTGCACTGGTGGAAAGACGGGCAGGCATTAAGCCGCATGCGTAGCGAGGCGGTAAAGGCCGGCACGGCTGATGGCCCGGCGCAGAAAAGCGAGCGTGAGAGTAACGCCGGAGGAAAAACGGACTCGCTGCGACTGGTAACTCCGGGCCCACCGACTATTGCCGAGGTTGAAAGGCTCGAGCGGAATTCGCATTGGCGCAAGTCGCTGCTCATTAACGGTATCGGCGCGCTCGCGACCTGCGTCGTCTTAATCGTTTTCATCGCGACCAAGTTTGTGCACGGCGCGTGGGTCGTCGTGGCCCTAATACCGATGCTGGTGCTGATGTTTTTAAAGATTCACCGGCATTACGTGGATGTGGCCCGGCAACTGTCGACTGAAGGGCTGGCGCCACTGAAGCCATTTGATCATGAAGTCATTGTTCCGATCTCCGGAATTCATCGCGGTGTGATACAGGCACTGCAGTATGCAAAATCAATCGCGCCGCATCATGTGACCGCCGTGTACGTAAATCTTGATGACGAGCAAACCAGAAGACTGAGAGAGAAATGGGACCAGTGGGGTTCAGGCGTGAACCTGGTGATCGTGGCCTCGCCGTATCGCTCACTTGCTCGTCCGCTATTCAACTATGTCGATCGCGTGCGCCGCGGATCGCCAAACGTGCTGATCACGATTGTGTTGCCCGAGTTCGTGCCGGCCAAATGGTGGCAGAATCTTCTGCATAACCAGAACACCCTGTTTTTGAAGGGGGCCCTCCTTATTCAAGAAGGGCGTGGTGGTTACCAATGTTCCTTATCACCTGGAACACTAGTCGTTAGACGCTGGCTGACATGGCGCGCGAAGCAGCAAAGCAGCTACGGCAGTAAACTGGCCGTCCCTGTGACGGATAAAAAGGCACGGTCGTTTGTTCGTGGCATTGCGCGCACATCACCGTTACTTCTATTCGCTGTTTCGCCCCGGTGGCTTGCGCCAGTGAGATTGCGGCCAACCGGTCGTTTTTCGCGTGCTTGCACGGCTTACATCTTTTGGGCTCGTTCTTTAAGCCTTTGTCATGAAAGAAGACTTGTTCGCCGGCTGTCCAGATGAAACTCTCTCCGCAATCTACGCAAGTGATGGATCGGTCCTGGTACTCAGAGCCTCCGTCATGAGTCAGGTGGTCCTGGAAATGGTCTGACATCTGGCTCTCCTTCAGGGGCGCTGTCGGATGCAGGCAGGAAGCCCCTCTTCAGGTGCACAGTACGAAGCTGTACGAGGAGGTCGCCAAAAATGAACTACCCCCTCAGTAATGGGAGGGATAAGGCCGTTAGCGGATGCACTTATATGCTGATGACCAGATCATGTCAAGCGTTTTTGCGGTTAATCTTTAGGGTAATGATTTATTCAATTTAAAAGCCAAACTGTAGAAGAAACGATGAAGATTCTGATAGTTGGATCTGGAGGAAGAGAGCACGCGATTTGTTGGGCGCTGCAGCATACGTCGACCGGTCGCCCGGAGCTTTTTTGCGCTCCCGGCAACGCGGGCATTGCGCAGATTGCGCAGTGCGTACCTGTCAAAGCCGGCGATCATGAGAACCTCGCATCCTTCGCAAAAAAATCAGGAATCGATCTCACGGTGGTTGGGCCAGAAGCGCCGCTGGCTGAAGGCATGGTCGACCTGTTCGAGCAGCGCGGCTTGAAAATTGTCGGACCAACAAGTGCGGCGGCGCGTCTCGAATCGAGCAAGGCATTTGCCAAGGATTTCATGCGCCGCCATTCGATTCCGACTGCACGTTATCGGGTCGCAACTTCATTTGATGAAGCGAAACAGGTCTTGAACTCAGGTGAATTTGGAGATGCCGGTAACAGCGTCATCATCAAAGCCGATGGACTGGCTGCAGGAAAGGGCGTCTTTGTCGCCGCAGATAGACGTCAGGCGCTGATTGCGGTCGACAAGCTCCGCAATGGTGCCGCCGGTCCCGACGCTGCGCGCAAGATTGTTATCGAGCAAGCGCTCACGGGCCCTGAAGTTTCAGTGCTGCTGTTCTCAGATGGGAAAGACTATCGGCTGATGCCGCCTGCGCGTGATCATAAGCGAATCGGAGAGAACGATACGGGTCCGAACACGGGCGGCATGGGTACTATCACCGACGCCAGCATCATTGATCCGCCGACGCTTGATCGCGTCACGCGCGAAATCATCGAGCCGACGCTTAAAGGGTGTCTTGACGAAGGCTTTCCGTTTCGAGGCATTCTGTTTGTCGGGCTGATGCTGACACCTGAGGGACCAAAAGTGCTTGAATACAATGTGCGTTTTGGTGATCCGGAAACTCAATCGATCCTGGTGCGGCTGCAAACCAACCTCGCGGAAATTTTTGAGGCAATGAGCGCCGGGCGCCTGGGCAAGCTGACAATCGATTGGTCGCCCGATGCGTCCGCGTGTGTGGTCTTGGCCGCGCGGGGATATCCGGGCCGGCCGGAGACGGGAACCAGGATTGAAGGAATCGAGCGGGCGGCGCAGCATAAAGCCGTGGTCGTTTTTCATGCCGCTACCAATGCGGCCGGGGGCCACTGGCAAACGGCCGGGGGACGGGTACTCGGGGTCACGGCAACGGGGCCGCGCCTTGATGTGGCGCTCGAGCGATGTTACGGCGCCGTTAGTGAGATTCATTGGGACGGCATGCAATATCGGCGAGACATCGGCCGCGCGTGATTAATTCTGAGATCTCAGATTTCAGATTTCAGAGCTCAGATCTCAGCGCTCAGATTTCAGATCTCCGGCCTTTACCTGCTGCTTAACGGTTACTGCCGACTGCTGTTATACTCCCTACAAAAGTGGTTGAAAATGCAACCATGCGCCTTACTCTTTCGTACAAACCGACGGCGCTTCGAGCGTTTTGACCGCCGTTAGAGATGTCACCTTGCCAAAGATTAGCCGGAGGACGAAATGGGACTGTGGACTAGGATAAAGCGTTCGATGCGCGCGCTGTTCGGCGGAATTGTCGAAGCCACCGAGGATCCCGAACTGATCCTGCAACAGACGATTCGCGATATGCGCGATCGTATTCCGGATTTGAACAATTCTGTGGCCCAGGTCATGGCAACTGAAAAGCTGCTTGCCAAGAACAAAGAGCGGCTTGAGACCCAGGTCGTCGATCTTGATTCAAAGATAAAGGCCTCGGTAAAGATGGGCCGCGACGACATCGCCACGGCCTATATCGGGCAGTTGCAGCAGGCGCAAGTCGATCTGCAGAAAACCGGCCATCAGCTTGAGCATGCCCAACTTGCTTCCAAGCAGGCGTTGAAAGCTCGCGACAATTACATGTTGCAGATGCAACGCCGGACCGCGGAAGCCATGCAGCTCATTAATCAATCGAAGCAGGCGAAGTTGCAGGAGCAGTTGGCCCAAACGATGGCTTCGTTCCAGATTGGCGACGATGCGCAAACCTTCGACGAGATGCGTGACAAGATCGATCGTCGGGCGGCGGCGGCGGAAGCCAGAATGCAATTAGGGACGGCTTCGGTTGACAGTCAAATGGCAGAGATCGAGAAGGAAGCAATGGATATGCAGCTTCAGGACAAGCTGTTGCAGTACAAGAAAGAGATGGGATTGTTACCGGCGGCAGATGGCGGCGGTGCGCCACAGGCCTTGCCCGCACAAGGAGAAACGACGACGCCGCAACAATAGAGGTGTTTGGCATCCGCCCCGGGGCGCGGCAACCTCGATCGGAACAGCTGGCGCGGGAAACTAATTCCGATCGCAATGCGTAGAGACTTCAATATTAGATCTTGATTCGCACTTCATGAACTGGCCCAAGATTGATTCTCGATATTTAAAAGAAGCATTCAAAGAGCCGATCAACTTTTGGGGTATGGCAGGCTTTCTGGTGGGCGCCGCTTTTTTCCAGGATGTAACTCCGTTGCTGCTCGGGCTCGGCACCGAAGCACTATACCTCTCGGTTGTGCCCGCGGCGCCTTTCTACCGGCGGCTCGTCGAACGTCGCGCCAAAGAAAAAGCGCGTAAACTTCGGGAAGCTCAGCGTGAAGCGGTCATCAAAGGTTTCGATCCGCGCGAACGTGAGGCCGTGGAGTACTTGCGTTGGATGAAGAACCAGATTTATTCGAACTACAAGAAATTCACCAATAGCAAAGACATTCCCGCAAATCTGCTAACTCTGGATCAGCGCTGGGAAGGATTTCGTGGACTTGCTGGACGTTTACCGGCGTCGGAAACATCACCTTCGTTCAACGAATCGCCAGGCAGTGCTAAATCAACTGAAGCAGGCAGAGCATGCAGTCCAGACGGCGACCGACGATCGCCAGAAGCGAATCCAGCAGGCGAATCTGGAGATTCTGCGCCGGCGCGTGGCGGCTTTCAACGACCTGGAACGATCGGTGAAACTGGTCGAAGGCCAACTGCAATCAATCGAGAATTTCTTTGGCCTGGTCAATGACCAGGTGGTTACGCTGCCGACTCCGGAACGGGTATCGGCGTTGCATTTCGAAGAACTGAGCGATTCAATTGCCATGACCCGGCAGATGCTGGAAGAAACAGCCGACACCTTCGGCATGCTTGACAGTCAACATCGCGAACTGGACCTGCTGCTCTCCGCCGGTTCATCATCTAAGTAGGTGTCCGTAAGCCTGACCCTAAGGGAGGGGCTCTTTCGCAACCATCCCTTGACTGGAGCGCAAGCGTCCTCGCTTGCACTTTTCGTGAGTACAGCAATCGAGACGATTGCGCTCCAGTCAGCCTTTATGTTTCGCGAGCAGCCCTCTAACAGTCGGGCTTGCGGTCACTAATCGCCTGATTTCTCGCCACTTAGCCGTTAACGTAATGTCTCAGAAAACACACTCTATCGTATTGAAAAAAAAGATAGCCACAATATATTGACATCCGCCAGAAGTGGGCGTATAGTGCCTCCTGCTTTGGTTGAGACGGCTGGCAGCGGCGGCAGGAGGGTTCCAAGCCCGAATCCGCAGAGGCTTTAGTGACTTCGCAAAACCGACCGTAGTACCTGCAAAACAACTCAGTTTTTTGGAAGGCGATCATGAATCGTCCGGGTATTCTGTTCCCCGAAATCGGTACGCACGCCTCTATCCTGCTTGCGCGCGACACGCTTGCGTACCTCATCACCTCGCGTGCCGTCCGGTCGCGGGAAAGGTAGAATAATGAAAACAGCGAGTGGTGCAAAGATGACAAGAGTGTCTGAAAAGCAGGTTGATAGATACGAATTAGGCACGCGTCAGGCGACGGCGCTGGGCTTGAATGCGCGCAAGGTCGTGGCCAAGCGCTATTCGCTGAAGGATGCCAAAGGTAATCCGCTCGAGGAATGGAAAGACATCGTGGCGCGAGTCGTCGCGCATGTCTCGGTGGCGGAGACGGATCCGCAGCAGCGCGACGTTTTCTTTCGGCGCCTGACCGACATCATGATGGCGCGTGAGTTCATTCCCAACACACCGTGCCTGGTGAATGCCGGCAAACCGAACGGCCAGCTGGCCGCCTGTTTTGTGCTCGACGTTCCGGATTCAATCGCCGGCATCATGAAGACTGCGACCGATGCCGCGATCATCCATCAGACCGGCGGGGGCACCGGTTTCACCTTTGAGAAGCTGCGGCCGAACGGCTCGATGGTCAGTTCAACACACGGCGTGGCGAGTGGCCCCGTGTCGTTCATGAACATCTTCAACACTACGACTGATACCGTGAAACAGGGTGGCGTGCGACGCGGCGCGAACATGGGAATGATGCGGGTGACACATCCGGACATTCTGCGCTTTATTCATGCAAAGAATGATCAGCACTCGCTGACGAACTTCAATATCTCGGTGAACGTCACTGACAAATTCCTCGACGCTGTAGACAAGAGCGAGTGGTACCAGCTCGAATTCAAAAGTGACGGCTGGAACGAGCCGGTCTTCGATCCGGTTACCGGTCGC
>AP72_2010_repI_A001DRAFT_1000032_pt1 | contig 25237 bp, 18 predicted proteins | sample AmaPasrepliIA001_FD_9535 | JGI IMG/M metagenome (IMG submission 9535)
CGACAAAGCCGGGAAAGGCCTGACTGGATTTAGCGCAGCATTAAGGAAGGTCTGGTTCAGGTTTCGAGAGATCCGCAGGTGCGTGCCCTTCGATCCGAAATAGCCGGCGGTGACTGCCAGACCCGGCTTAACTTCCCGCTGGATGTTGAGGTTCCAGGATTGGACATAGGCGTTATCGAAATTTATGTCCGCGGAACTGGGAGAGACGGTAGCTCCCGGTACGGCAACGCTGGTAGCGTTCGAGAGTTTGACCGTGGGTATGGTAGTTGGCAGCGCGACTGTCGTCGCAAATGGTGGATTTTGCGTATTCCCGATGACCAGGTTGGTGATCGGTTGATCCGCCAGAATCGCGTAAGCGGCGCGTACGGAAGTCTTCCCCGACTTGAACGGATCCCACGAGAAGCCGACACGCGGTTGGAAGTTCTTCCAGTTGGTTTTATAGATGGGCGCCACGCCATGATTCACCTGCACCAGCGAATTGGTTTGCAGGACGTAGGTAGAGAGCCGATCGAATCGCTCAGTTGGCGACATCATCCAGTCCCAACGCAGTCCTAACTCAAGCGTCAGGTTGCTGCGGACCTTGTAGTTGTCCTGGGCAAACAATCCCAACGCGCCCTGGACAATCGCGGATGAAACGTCACCAGAGACGATATTGGGAGCGTTGCCCGGCAGGGTGATATTGAATCCGTTGGCATTACCGGCCAGAAACGCGGCCATATTGGCGAAGGTAAAGGTGCCGGTGTCGCGATTGGTGTTATTGTTATAGAAACGCCGGTACTCGCCGCCAAATTTGAACGAGTGATTTCCGTGCAAGTAACTCAGAGTGTCGGAGCCGACAAAGACGGTATCAGACCTGCCCTGCGGAAATCCTGCCGGCCCTCCCATATTAAATCCGCCGCCCCCCACGCTAATCTGAGGCAAACCGATTGGATCCGTAACACCGTTCTGAATGTGGAAGTCGAGCGGGTTAAGTTTCGCATTCGGACTGAACAGAATGTGAATGCGGTTGAAGCCAAAGCGGGCCTCGTTAACCACGTTGCTGCTGATCGTGCGCGTTTCGTTCAGCGTAAAGATTTGCCGGTGTGAGGCCCGCGTGTCACCGAACCCCGGAATGTTATTCCCCTGCAATGTTGGTTCGCCGCGCCGATCCTTTTGAAAGGCATAGTAGCCGTGCAGACGATTTTTCGAGTTGAAGTTATAGCCGATATCTCCGGTCCATTGATCGATGTCGACCGGCGCCGTGGCCGACCCGCTGGTTAATCCGTTGGCAGATCTCGGAATCAGGGGCAGCAAGGCCAGGATCGACGGATCGGTGACCGTGGCCCGCTGGGCATCGGTCGGCACGTTGACAATTGGCAGGGTCAAACCCTGACGTTGCCTCAGCCCTTCGTATGAGAAGAAAAAGAAAGCTTTATTTTTGAATTGATGAGTTGACGGTCCGCCTTCACCGAATCTTGGCAGAGTCAGCGGCCCGCCCAGGTTGAAACCGAATTGGTTGCGATGAAACGGCGCCGGCTTGGTGGTGCGCTCGAAAAAATTTCGCGCATCGAGCGCGCTGTTGCGGAAGAACTCAAAAAGCTCGCCATGAAATTCGTTCGTGCCCGAACGGGTGGCGATGTTTACGATGGCCCTGAGTTCCGGCCGTACTCGGCACTAAAGGTCGAGTTGTCGGCTTTGAACTCCTGCACGGTATTGATCGACGGCTGAAAGGTGATCTGGTTCTGGACCATGTCGTTGAGGTTGATGCCGTTAATCATGAAGTTAACGGTGTCTTCTCGAGCACCCGCCGTGTTCAGGCCGAACGATCCCTGACCGCGCAGCGGCGCCGTCAGAAATCCATTCTGCGGCGGCGTCACCGATCCGGGTATCAAGAGTCCGAGATCTACAAAGTGCCGACCGTTCAACGGGATCTCTTGCACCGTCCGTTGATTGATTACCTGGCCCACTGAGGTGGTGGCGTTCTCGATTATCGGGGCGTCAGCTGTGACGGTCACACTTTGTTCAAGCCCGCCTACTTCGAGCGAGAAATCCCTGACCACCGTGCGGCCGACCTCGATCGTCAGACTGCTCAATAGCTGGCGTTTGAAGCCCTGCATTTCTACTTGAACTGAATAATTGCCAACCGGCAAGGCAGCGAGTTGGTAATTTCCTTCTGAGTCGGTCTGGGTGGTGCGCTCGATTGCGGTACCCTGATTGGTCGCAGTCACCTTCGCACCGGCGACCACGTCACCTTTCTGATCTCTGACTGTGCCTTGCAAAGTTGCGGTTGATTGGGCCATGGCCGTTGCGGCCAGGAAAACAAACACGACAAACACAAATGAAATCCTGAACAAAAACTTGTCCCGGGTGATCATGCAGTTGGCACCTCCTAGACGGCAATCCGGACCCTTTCGGCTCCGGAGGGTTATGGTTGCGAGGGGGGAACTGATCCCGCCTATGCAACGGAAGTGCCGTCCGAAGGGGAGGATTTCCTGCTGTTTTACAAGCAGTTTTGCGATCCGAAATTACGGAATCCAAATCTCTGAATCTCTTATCCGAGAACCGAGAAATGAAGCCCAGATTGTGGATGTACAGAAACCTCACCAGGCGGTGAGGAATGTTCGCAACCGCTCATACACTTCGTTGAACGAGCTCGCGCAAAACAGGATCGGCTGAAAGTGCGTCGGATCATAAGTCTCATGCGAGATCGACTCGAGTTCAAGCGGCCGCAACTCGGCTTCGTGCATCTCTTTTAACTCTCCCGCGGAAGACAAAAGTCCGGTACCGTACGCCTTGACTGATCCATTCTCGCGCAAAACCCCAAACTCAATCGTGAACCAGTAAACGCGCGACAATCGCTCCAAATCTTTCGCCGACCGGGTCCGTTTGACTGCCTCACCAAACATCCGGTTGAGTTCTGCCAGTTGCGGGCAGGCCAGGGTTACGCCATGGCCTACGATTTCATGGACCACGTCAGGCTCCGGCGTATAAAGCGGGGTTGAGTGATGCCGGATGTATTGAGTGCAGAGGAAGACGCCATCAGCGAGGTTCTCGAGGAAGACACGTGGCTGGACCAGCCCGGCGACGGGCTCGAGTCGAAAGCCGGAAATTGCCTGGACCTTCTCGTTGACTTCGCGCAACTGGGGAATGCGATGATCGTCAAAATTAAGGCGGGTCAGGGCCTCACGATACTCGCGACAGGCGTGCTGCTCGTGAGCCGGGCGCAGCGCCTGCCAAATGACCGTCCAGACCTGGTGTTCCGCATCGGTGTAAGGCGCATTCGGGATTGGATCGCCCGGGCGATAGGCCATTGCGATCTGTGCGATTTGATTGCGCCGGCGGCGATAGTCTGCATCGCGAAATCCGGGGTGATCCGGATCCAGTTGTACGATCGCATTTCGATCCGCAATCGCTTCATCCAATTCGCCGGTGACAATGCGGGCATCAACGTGATCAGACAGCGGTTCAAAAAGCTTACCTTTCGAATCTGTTTGTGAGCTCATGATTCATCCTCAACTTTGGAGTGCGGCGGGCCTGACGCGCTTTCTCTTGTGATCTTCGCAATAGCAATTCACAACCCAGTCACGCCGCCACACTCGCAAAAATCAAACCGGCCACCGATCCTGCTGGAGGACCGGTGGCCGGTTTTGGAAACTTGTCGGCGAAACTACTCGGTCTCGCGACAGCCAATCGCCCAGCCGCCCCTCCACGCGGAGAGCGGGGCGTAATAGTAATAATAGCGATAGCTGTTCAGCTGACCGATCATCTTCCTTTTCGACAACAGGGTACGCACGAGGCTCCACGCAGTCAAGCGGACGTGTGCGTCGGATGACGGATCGCCTGGACATGATGGACAGAATGGACACGATGGACGGCATGGATATGTTGTCGATCGTGTCCGTCATCTCCACGCTGTCCACAACTCCCGTCAGCGATTTCGATGTTATGATCTTTCAATGCCTATTCTGAAGAAACGCGATCACCAGACTGAGAGCCGGCTACTGCTCGAGTCTGAAGAGCCCATTGAGTTGCCGCCCGCTGAAGTTAGCGACACTGCCATATTGGTGCAATTCGATAAATTTAAACCGTTCATCCCCGAGTTACTTCAACAACTGCGATCAGGCACGAGCGCAGAGCCTGTGGCGGTAATGAACGACGGCTCGACATTCGCCATCCACGGAGAGACACGAACTTTCTGGGTGAAGTTATGGCATACGGCGGGAACTGAGCGGACGAAGATCGAGCGCGCCCAGGTGATTAGCTGCCTGCCATCGACGCGCGGCACAACCGTCGTCATCGACGACGAGTCTCAGGGTTAGTCAGAGCGTCAATTGTCCAATGGTGGACATGGACAACATGGACATTGTGGACAAGATGGACAACATGGACGACGTGGACCTCGCGCCGATCCTGTCCACAATGTCCATGCTGTCCACATTGTCCATGTTGTCCATCTCCACACCTCCACAACGCCCAACCGCCAAACACCGCCGCTTTTGACATTGGACTTTAGACGTTTCACATTGGAGGTGAATGACGTCGGTCCCCGCGAACATTCTCGAACTGGCCATGACCATTCGCCAACAGGGCGGGCGCGCGCTGTTGGTCGGCGGATGTGTGCGCGACCAACTCATGGGGACACAGCCGAAGGACTGGGATGTCGAGGTCTACGGCATCGAACCGACGCAATTGCGACACCTGCTCGATCAATACGGCGAGGTGAACGTCGTCGGCGAAGCTTTCACGGTTTATAAGGTTGGGCCACACTTGGACGTTTCATTACCGCGGCGCGAAAGGAAAAGCGGCCGCGGTCATCGCGCATTTGTCATTGAAGGCGATCCGGCGATGACAATCGTTGAAGCGACGGCCCGCCGTGACCTCACCATCAATGCCATTCTTCAGGACCCACTGACGGGCGATATTATCGATCCGTTTGACGGCCGAAAAGATCTCAACGCCAAGCTATTACGAGCAGTCTCTCAAGAGACATTCGGCGAAGACAGCCTGCGAGTCCTGAGGGCGGTCCAATTTGCCGCGCGTTTCGAATTCACGATTGAGCCTCGGACGGTCAAGTTGTGTCAATCAATCGATCTTTCCGATCTGCCTGCCGAACGAATTTGGGGCGAGATGGAGAAGTTGCTCTGCCGGGCACAGCGCCCGTCAATCGGTTTCAGGTGGTTGCGCGATTTAGGAGCCATCAATCAATTGTTTCCCGAATTGAAATCCCTGATCGATGTGCCGCAGGAAGCCGAGTGGCATCCCGAAGGAGACGTTTGGACTCATACGCTGTTGACGGTTGATCGTGCCCGTGAAATGCTCGACGATCTGGATTACCCGCGCCGGATAACCGTGATGCTGGCTGCGCTGTGTCATGATTTCGGTAAGCCGGCGACGACGGCATTTATCGACGGGCGTATTCGTTCACGCGAGCACGAGGAAGGCGGGGTTCAGCCGGCGATCACTTTCCTCGATCGACTTAACATCTACACTCTCGACGGCTATGACGTGCGGGCGCAGGTCGTGGCGCTGGTGCGCGACCACCTCAAGCCTGGCGAGTTCTATAAGAAGCGAGCTGAAGTCGGCGACGGCGCCTTTCGTCGCCTGGCGCGCAAATGCGAGCTGGATCTGCTGTACCGCGTCGCGAAAGCAGACTCGCTTGGCCGCAACACCGAAAACTTGCCCCGCGAAAAATGGTTCACGGCTGAAGCACAGGAATGGTTTATTCAACGCGCGCGCGAGCTCGAAGTTACTACCGCCGCGCCCGCGCCGATTCTTTTGGGGCGGCATCTGTTGGAGTTTGGTTTAGAACCCGGCCCGCGCATCGGTGAGATCACCAAGGCTGTTTACGAGATGCAGTTGGACGGTCGCGTTAGGACGCTCGATGAAGCTCGTCGTGTGGCTCGCGAATTAATCTGATCAGTTCTTCCGAGGCGCTGTTGGCGCCACCGAACGGGTGACGGTCTGCGGTTGAGCCGCAGCAGATTTCGCTCGCGACTGATTTCCTTGCCGAAAGATTTCATAGGTTTGCTTTGAGTGCCAGACTGATTCATCGAAGTCGTCGCCAATTCGATCGAACAGCTGCGCCGTTGTTTGCACCTCGTTGCTCATCGAACCGAAAAAGGCCGCCTCGTTCAGGCGATGGGCCGATGCGCCGTAGAGTTTTTCAATCGAGTGGAAGCCGTCCAGTAGTTTCGGCACGTCCTGTTGATGGCTGTTCATTAGTTCCATTCCATGAAGCGTGAGCATCTGGGAATAAATGGCAAAGAAAACGATATCGCCCTGATTGCCTCCCAGTTTCAAAGCCGAGTCATGCGCGAACTTCTCCCATTCGCCTGCCGTTCCACCCCACCGGGGCAACAGATATGTAGCCTTCGTTTGATAGAGATAATAGAACGTGGGTTCAAGCTCCACGCCGGCATCAAATAGCTTGTCGAGGGCTTCGCGTCCTGAACTTTGTCCAATACCTACCCACAGGGCGATCTCGTACCAATAAGGGCAACGCTCCTTGAGATCAGACGCCTCCGATAACGCCTGGCGCGCGGAAGCCAGCCGCTCACCAAAGACTTCCCAGGCAGTGTCGCTCACAGTTTCAGCGGTGCCGTCGCCTCGTGCTTTCCACGCATACCTTTGCCATGCTGCAGCAAGCGCAACCTTCGCGGTTACAGAAGTTGGCTTTTGTTTTGACCATGATGCGAGACTGTTAAGTAGATCCTCCCAATCTCCATCGCTCGCCTTCTCTCCGCGTGCGGGCTCTTCGAGAGCATTGTAAAGAGCGCGCAGCTTCCAGTACCCGCCCGGCAGACGCTCTTTGCTGAGGCGGTCTTTGTGTGCTTCCTGGTCGACCCAGACAAAATCTGGCTGACGAAACTTTTCGCGCACGTGCTCGGCATATGCTGCGTATTCCTTATCAGTGACTGTTATTGAGGCGGTTGACTTGCTGGCGGACGTGGTTGAAGTCGGGCTGGACTTCATTAACGTTTGGACCGAACTATTCGTAGCCAACGAGTGATTGTGCGACGCGATGACGCGGCTGGCAACGTTGCAGCCGAAGTTCGAGAAGGCCGCGGCAACAAGCGCGCACCCCAGGACTTGTATAGTTTTCATTTAAGTGCTCTCAGACTGATTGGTATTTGCGCAAAAACCGGGAATTTTCAGAGGAATTCGGGGCGTGAGGTAAACGCCATTTAGCGCGACCTAGATTTCTTATAACATGCGCCGCCGTTCGTTGTGAACAATTTTTATAATGAGGGGGCCGACAACAACAATCCTGAGAAACTCTGTAGCCTGCAGACTATGCTCCCGGCTGCTGTTGGGTAACGCAATGGATCGTCCCCATTCCCCACACCAGCGGTTCGCAATTAATCGGAATTACTTGACGGTCAGGAAATAATTTTTGCATTGTTTGCAGAGCGCGGTCGTCATTTTTGTGTCCGAAGATCGGCTGCAGCACAACTCCGTTAGCGATATAAAAGTTCGCATAACTGGCCGGCAGCCGTTCAAGATTGCGACTGTCGGTGCTTTCACCGCCGACTAGCCCGGGCATCGGAAGCGTCACAATCTTGAAAGCATGACCGTCGGCATCAGTCATGTGTTCGAGCCTTTTTAGATTGTCCTGGAGAATCTCGTAGTTTGGATCCGCTGGATCATCCTCGACGGCGCAGGCAATCGTTGTGGCATTAACAAAGCGCGCGATGTCGTCGATATGCCCGTCAGTATCATCGCCCACGATTCCTTCACCCAGCCACAAAACCTTCGCCACCCCAAGATAGTCTTTCAGATATTCCTCGATTTCAGTCCGCGATAAACCTGGATTGCGGTTGGGATTAAGCAAGCATTGCTCGGTCGTCAAAACGACACCGGCGCCGTTAACTTCAATCGAGCCGCCTTCGAGCACAATGCCCGGCTCGAATCGCTGTGCTGACAGGATATTCTGCAGGCGCGCAGGAATCCGATCGTCCTTTTTCAACTCCTCATACTTGTTGCCCCAGGCGTTGAAGGTCCAATCGTTGTAGGCCAGGGTGCCCTGTCCGTTCACCAGAAAGTTTGGCCCATAGTCGCGAATCCACGAATCAACCGTGATGATCTGATGAAAGCGAATGTTTCCAGCAGTGGCGAAGGTGCAGCGGGCGCGCACAGAGGCTTCGGTCGCTACATCGTCCACCAGCAGATTGACAGCTTCATGTGGCGTTAAGGCCGCCATCATCTGGATAAAAATCTCTTCTACCTGGGGAACGCGGTCCGGCCAGGTTTCCGGATCTTTCGGCCAGGTGAGCCAGGTGGAATCATGGCGGCGCCATTCGGCCGGCATGTAATAACCCATTTCAGTGGGAACGGGTCTCATTGCGGGCGAGCTAAGCGAGGAAGCGATGTGAAAGGGGACTGTAGAAATCGATTCTTCGATCACGGAAAAAGGGCCAATTCTGCCGGGTCTCATCAATCTTAGTCAGGTCGCAATCAACGATTAAGAGTTCCTGCTTGTCGTCAGAAGCCTTGGCAATGATCCGGCCGAAAGGATCGGCGACGAATGATTGACCCCAGAACTTAAGTTGTCCTTCGGAGCCGACGCGATTGACCACGACTACATAAACTCCATTGGCGATCGCGTGGGCGCGCTGAATGGTTTCCCAGGCGGAATGCTGGGCTTCATTCATTTCCTGCGCTTCATTCGGCAACCAACCGATTGCGGTTGGATAAAACAGGAATTGAGCGCCGGACAGCGCCGTCAAACGCGCCGCTTCAGGAAACCATTGGTCCCAGCAAACCAGGGTGCCTAAGTTTCCGTACGTCGTCTGATGAGCTTGAAATCCGAGATCACCAGGCGTGAAATAAAATTTCTCGTAATAAAGCGGGTCATCGGGAATGTGCATCTTGCGATATTTGCCCGCGACCTTTCCATTCGTGTCGATGATGACTGCGGTGTTGTGGTAGACGCCGGCCGCGCGCTTCTCGAACAGCGACGCGATAATCACAATTTTCTTTTGCCGGGCGAGCTTGCTCAACTGATCGGTTGATGGGCCGGGAATGGTTTCCGCAAGTTTGAAGTTCCGGATGTCTTCGCTCTGGCAGAAATACTGCGAGCGAAACAGTTCCTGCAGGCAAACAATCTGTGCGCCTTGTTTGGCAGCCTCGCCAATCCGGGCGATGGCTTTTTTAAGATTGGCATCGGGTTTGGGCTCGCAGGACATTTGCACCAGACCCAGGGTTACTACCGTTGATTGTTTTTTCTTCGGCATCTTCGCCGAGTATAGCAAAGCGCGCAAGTGGCAGGGAGTTGCCAGTTGAATGTGCAGATCTCGACAGAGTTGAAACCACGACCGGACGCTAAGAAAGTCCTTATTTAGTGTCATTTCGTGGTTCGAAATCCAGCCCATATCGACCGAAGATGAAACCACGAACTGCACTAATAAAGTCGCCCCGCTTCGTGTCAGTTCGTGGTGCAAATTCTTTTAGACAGCAGACGCGGAACCGTCACAGATTTAGCTTCAAATTAAGTTACAACCGACTCGTGAGCATGGTTCGCGCCCTCAAATCAAATCTAGTAAGATGTTCCGTTTTGATTAAGTACAAATAGAAAGAGAATCGTCATGATCGATCTCGAACTTACTGATGATCACGAGGCCCTGGTGCAAACTGTGCGCGAGTTCGCGCAAAAGGAAGTTGCCCCGTATATCAAAGAATGGGATGAACAGCAGGAAGCACATCCTGAAATCTTTCAGAAGATGGCCAACCTCAACCTGCTCGGTGTCTGCATCCCGGAAGAACACGGAGGGGCCGGCTTTGATTACATTTCGTTGGGTCTGGTTTGCGAAGAACTCGAAGCCGTTGACACTTCACTACGGGTGGCGATGTCCGTGCATACCGGGTTGAATTCCCTGACGCTTTACACCTGGGGTACGGAAGAGCAGAAACAGAAATATCTGGTGCCGCAGGCGAAGGGCGAAAAGCTGGCGACCTACGGATTAACCGAACCCGGCGCCGGATCAGACGTCGTGGGCGCGCGTTCCACCGCGCGCCGTGATGGAGACGATTACATTCTGAACGGCGAGAAGATGTGGATCAGTCTGGCCGGCTTCGCCGACAATTTTCTGTTCTTTTGCTGGACCGATGAAGAAAAGCGCCGGCGCCGTGATCACTCGGGCATGTCTTGTTTTATTGTTGAGCGCACGATGCCAGGCTTCACGTCGGGTACCATTCACGGCAAACTCGGCATCCGCGCGGGCAATACCGGATATTTTTCTCTGCAGGATGTCCGTGTGCCTAAACGGAACCTCATTGGTGAAGAAGGTGAAGGCTTCAAGATTGCCATGTTTGCGCTCGAACAAGGTAGGTTTACGGTCGCGGCCGGCGCCACCGGCGTGATTCGCGCGTCACGTGATGCGTCGATCGCTTACGCCAATGAGCGCGAAACCTTTGGCACTAAAATCGCGAATCACCAGTTGGTCAAACAGAAAATCGCCGAGATGGAAGCCGATTACCAGATGTCGCGGCTGCTCTGGCTCAAGGCCGGCTGGCTAAAGAACCAGGGACTGGCGAGTGGCCGCGCCACGAGTCTGGCCAAGTGGCAGTCGACCGTGCGCAGTGAGAAAGCCGCGTCGCTGGCTATTGAAGTGCACGGTGCAAACGGTTATTCGAACGATTATCCCGTGGAACGTTACCTGCGAAATTGCAAAGCTGCCGTCATTTACGAGGGCACTCGTGACATTCACACCTTGATGCAGGCCGACTGGGCCTTAGGATTGAAGAAAGAGAAACCCGCGCGCAAAACTTTGCCCGCCTGGAAGTCAGCTGAATCTCGGGGCGCCGTCGCGCTGTGAACGAGTGGGAAATCATATCGAAAGAATTGAAACCACGAATACACACGAAACAAGGCCCTCGTTTGGTGCATTTCGTGGTTCAAATCCGCTGACACCATATCGGTGAGAATTGAAACCACGAAGGCACACGAACAAAGTCCGCAGTTTCGTATCACTTCATGGTTAAAATCGGTTTGGGTAAATTGAGACGCTCCGCGGAATAGCATTTTGGAAAACTCTCTCGCTCCTCTGATACTATACGGCCGCTTTCTCAAGCCTTATAGATGAGTTCGAAATAATCCTATGCTGCATTCTGTCCCACAGGAGATAAAACGGATGGCGCCCGAAGTAAGAACAGAACGTGAACTGTCATTGGATTTCTTACGGGTAACCGAAGCCGCGGCGATCGCGGCCGCGCGCACCATGGGCCAGGGTGATCGCAAGTATTCAGATCAAGTTGCGGTCGAAGCGATGCGCGAAGTAATGGACTCAGTGCCGATGCGCGGCCGGGTCGTTATCGGCGAAGGCGAGCGCGATGAAGCGCCCATGCTCTATATCGGCGAAGAAGTTGGCGGCGGGTTTGGCGTTGGTGAAGAAATGGCGACGGCTTGTCCTGAAGTCGACATTGCCGTCGATCCGTTGGAAGGAACAAACCTATGCGCCCTCGGCGCTAATAACGCCATCGCGGTGCTGGCAGCTGCGGAACGAGGCGGGCTCTTGCACGCGCCCGACATTTACATGGACAAAATCGTGGTCGGTCCATCCTCACGCGGAGTCATCGATATCGACGCCCCGGTCAAAGACAACTTAAAGAATATCGCGCGGCGGCTCGGCCGGGACGTGGAAGATTTAACGGTTATTGTCCTCGAGCGTCCGCGGCACCGGAAAATCATAGATGACGTGCGCGCGGCAGGCGCCCGCATTCGCCTGATTTCGGATGGCGATCTCTCGGCCGGGATTTCCGCCGCCGTTGCCGGCACCAACATCCACGCTTTGATGGGAATTGGCGGCGCGCCCGAAGGCGTTTTGACAGCGGCGGCCATCAAGTGCCTGAATGGCGAGATCCAGGCGCGGCTGGTCTTCGATGCAAAGAAGCTGGGCGTGGATCGCGAAAAGGTGCCGCCCGAACAAGAGGTGCTGGAACGCCTGAAATCCATGGGCATCACTGATCCTAACAAGGTTTACGATACGGACGATTTGGCGCCGGGCAAGAAGATCATCTTTGCCGCGACCGGAGTGACTGATGGATCGCTGATGCGCGGTGTGCGCTTCTTTGGTTCAGGCAAGCGCACGCATAGCTTAGTCATGACGAGTGAATCGAAGCACATACGCTTTGTCGACAGTATTCATATCGAAGGCGGCCCCGACACGGTGATTAGGTTTTAGTTTCTTTTAAGACCGAATTGCTTGCCTGTAGCGGGAACGATGAAGCATTTCCTAAGAGGTGGTGCCTTAATTTGCCGCAACACCATATCGATTGAACTACGAACGCACCCACCCAACACCATTTCGTGTAATTTCGTGGTTTTTAAATGCAAGCCACCACATCGACAGAAAGGAACCACGAACTGAAACGAACAAAGTCCTGTTTTCGTGTCATTTCGTGGTTCAAAATTGCAGCGGCCGTGTCGAGATGAATTGAAACCACGAAACCACACCAACAAAGTTTTATGTAATTCAGACTTTCCCGCCCCGTATTCACATCGACAGGCGGGCGCGACAAAGTAATCAGGTTTTAGTGAGAAATCCTTCCAGGCACATCGGAGTAATGAGGCCTCTTCTTTTGATCGTCTTGGTCCTCACCGCCTCGTTGGCCACCGCAGCTAATCCGCCGAAGAAGCCCCTGCGGCGTGCTCAGCCATTTCGCGTTGAAGAAAAGACCATTGCGCAAATTCACGCCGCGCTGCGGGCGCGACAGGTGACCTGCCGTGGACTGGTCGAAGCTTATCTGGCTCGCATCAGCGCCTACGATCAAAAAGGCCCCATTATCAATGCGGTGGTCTTGCTGAATCCCGAAGCGTTGAAGACGGCCGACGAACTTGATGCCCGCCTGAAGGCCGGCGCTGCCATGCGACCGCTGGAATGCGTGCCCGTAGTAGTCAAGGACAATTACGAAACGAAAGGTCTGCGGACGACGGCTGGTTCTCAATCGCTCGCGAACTTCATTCCCACTCGAGACGCGTTCGTGGTCCAGAAAATAAAAGACGCCGGGGCGATAGTGCTGTTCAAGTCCAACATGGCCGAGTTTGCCTTTACGCCGCTTGAAACCGTGAGCTCGATTCAGCCTGGTTACACCTTCAATCCCTACGCGCTGAATCACACCACTGCCGGATCGAGCGGAGGCACAGCAGCAAGCGTAGCTGCCAGTTTTGGCGCGGTTGGGTTGGGCACAGACACCGGTAACTCAATCCGTGGTCCATCGTCGCACCAGAGCCTGGTCGGCATCCGTTCAACCATGGGTTTGGTTAGCCGCACCGGTGTGGTGCCGCTCAATTTCCTGGCCGACATCGCCGGGCCGATGACGCGTACAGTCGAAGACGCTGCTGTCGTGCTCCAGGTAATTGCCGGGCCAGACAGAGCGGATCCAGTCACACTCATGAGCGAGGGACATATACCGCCGAGCTATTCTGCGTTTCTGAAAGTAGACGCGCTGAAGGGAGTGCGGCTGGGCGTGCTGCACGCGGCCTACGATCGTCCCACCGCGGACCCTGAAGTGATAGAAGTTTTTCGAAACGCGCTGAAGGAATTGAAAGCTGCCGGCGCGGAGATCGTGGACCCAGCCGCAGTCGAAGGATTGCCACAACGTCCGCCGAGCCCGGCGCCGTGTCGCGGTTTTAAGTACGACCTGGAACAATACCTGGCGGAAGCCGGCGCGCCAGTCAAGACGCTGGACGAGATCATCAAGAGCGGAAATTTTCATCCGACGATTCGTCAGCGACTCGAACGCGCGCAAACGAACGACTCCGCGGGCGACGACAGTCCGGGATGTCAGGCCAATCGTGAATATCGCAAGCAGTTTGGTGACGCGGTGCTCCGCACGATGGCGACGCTAAAGCTCGATGCATTTGTTTATCCAACGTGGAGCAATCCGCCGGCGATCATCGGCGACGTGCGAACGAATCTGGCGGGTGATAACAGCCAGGTCTATGCGCCTACGACCGGCTTTCCGGCGATCACCGTGCCCATGGGATTTACTCGCGGCGGTACGCTGCCCGCGGGCCTGACGATCTTTGGTCGTCCCTGGGACGAAGGCCGGTTGTTTGCGTTCGCTTACGCGTACGAACAAGCAACCCATCATCGAAAGCCCCCACCAACGACGCCACCGCTGAAGTGAACGCCTAGTGCTGGGAGCGCGGACGTTCTTGTCCGCAACGGATGCGGAAGCGAATGCAAAAGCACTAAAATCGTGAAGGCCCGGCTGGTCGTGGCGAACGATGCGGAAAGAACGTCAGCGTTCCAGCACAGCGCGCCCGTCAAAAACTGAAAGCCGACTTCTGGGCAAAGCAGTTTGAAATGAGATTAAGGTTGGAGTCACCCAAGTGTCCGCAGTAACAGCCAAGGACAGACGCACAGCGTCCGACGCGCAACCCTTTGATGCTTCCTTTGGCGCGATCGCCATTTGGGCCATCAGCGCGACGCTGGCAATAGCGCTTCTGGGAGCGATCATCGGCGCTCCATTACTACAATCCAGCGGTCATGCGGTATTCGCATCCAGGATCTACAGAGCCTTTAGTTTTGTATGCCATCAAATTCCCGATCGCTCGTTTCATCTTGCCGGATATAAGTTTGCAGTTTGCTCGCGCTGCACGGGTATCTACTCAGGACTGGCGCTGGCGACAGTAACTTATCCCCTGGTCCGTTCATTGAAAGAGACGGTAACTCCCCACCTTATTTGGTTGTTTCTGGCGGTAGCGCCACTGGCGATCGATTGGTCACTCGGATATTTTTCGATCTGGCAAAACAATCATGTCTCACGCTTTTCCACCGGCGGGCTCTTCGGCGCCACGGCGGTTTTCTACATTCTGCCGGGATTGATCGAGTTGACGGTCAGACTTAATTCACGTGGGATGCGTGTGCGCCCGCTCCAGTAGGATATAGATCCGATTTTTCAAACCGCGTAACCAAAGCGCCAACGGCGCGTAATTCAAAAGCCTGGGCCAACGGCCCAGGTAACGAATCACGCCCATAAATCAAGCGCTGAAAGCGCGTCATAATTGGCGGCGCGTCACGTCAAACGCCTTATTCCGAGTCTTTGGCGCTCGTCATCTCGATTTGCTCCAATACCTGGGCCGTTGGCCCAGGCTGTTACATGGCGCGCCGTTGGCGCTTTACTGATTTCAGCGGCTGTGGCTATTAAAGGGGCGCAGCTGCACGCTCATAAATCCGAAACCGAAATTCGCGTTTTGACGAGCCATGGATGTTATGACCCTTTGAGTCCCAGTCCTTTCAGATAACCATGGTTGACTCGGCAGTTGGCAAATTTCACCTGCTCGAGATATTCGCCGAGGATCTTGCGAGCTTCGTCGATTGGCGGCCGGCGCTTGCGGACTTCTTCAAAGGTCGTCCGCGGCCCGTCGGCGAAACCCACGATCGTGTTCCAATTCGCGGGCGGGTTTATCGACGCGATACATGAGGTCGCATCGAGTTTTTTGTATGGCCAAAAGCACCATCCGATCTGATGCGCCTCGAGCAGACGGCGAAATGAGTCAATCCATTCATCAGTGTTTTCGCCCGATTCGCCGAGCCACACGGGCACATTATATTTTTCACGAAAGGCCAGAAATTCCCTGATCGCGTCTTCGTTTACCGGAAACCAGTACTTGTGAAATGTGTACACCAGGTTCGGATCGAAGGGTGGCCCAAACACTTTGAAGTTCCCGTCCCACTGTGCGCCGCCAAGAAAGATCACATGGTTGCGATCCACTTCACGGATACGAGCGACAATTTTCCGGTATAGCGGCTCCAGTTTCGGGTTCAGTGCGGCGGTGTCAAAGTAGGGTGCAATTGGCTCATTAAGAAGATCGTAACCGATGACTACGGGCTCATTCCGGTAGCGGGCCGCGAGCTTGCGCCAAAGCTCTACGGTTAACTGCTGGCTCTCACTGTTTTCAAATAGAAAAGGATATCCCCAGCTGTCGTCGATATTGTCACCCGTTTGTCCGCCGGGTGCGGCGTGCATATCAAGAATGACGTAGAGATTTTCGCGGCGGCACCAGTCGACGAGTCGATCCAGTAGTTCATAACCCGGCCCCTCGAGCCTCGAGGGGCGCGCCTCTGATACAAATAGACGGTAACTGAAGGGAACTCGAATCGAATTGAATCCGGCCTGCTTAAGAAAGCGGATGTCGTCGTGGGTTATGTAATTGTCGCGGTAAGTCTGCCAGAATTTTTGCGCTTCATCTTCGCCGACAAGTTGATTGATGGCCGTCTCGATCAATCGTGGTGAGTTCGTGGTCTTGAACTTGAACATGTAGCCTTCGGGCAGGAGCCAGTTGCCGAGACCAATTCCTTTCAACAACAACGGCTGGCCATCAGGCGTCACGATCTGTTTTCCCTGAACTCTGACAAATTTGTTTTGCGCGCGGGCACCGGAAGGTGCGATTGTCAGCACCAGCACCAGCACCCAGAGCCAGAGAAGAGATTTGTTTGTGAGTGGCATCTTTGAAGGATTTCGCTCGCGCGACTTCATTAGCTTATGGAGTGCGGCGACTCGTCGCCGCTTTTCTTCCGAATCGCAACGCATCTGGAGAAGAAATGAAAAGCGCTGACAAGTCAGCGCACTCCAAAACTTTCGGCCGGCTGCGACATAAACTTCACGCACACGGGTGACGGTACCTCGACTTGAGTTACGAGACTGAGACGACCCGTATTCTCATCTCGCCGAAAAACGACGACGTTGTCAGAATTTTGATTAGCTGCCAGCAAAAATCTACCGGTCGGATCAATGCCAAAGTTGCGCGGCGTCCGCCCGCCGGTTTTTTCATGACCCACTGCGGTCAGACCGGCTTTCGAATCGCAGGCAAAGATGCCGATGCTGTCATGACCGCGATTCGAACAATAAACAAAGCGACCATCAGCAGAAACGTGAAGGTCGGCTCCGGTATTGGCTCCGGTGAAATCGGCCGGCAGAGTCGACGACGTTTTTAACGCGGTCAGGGCGCCGCTTAACTTATCACGCGCGAATGTGGTGACGGTTGAATGCAGTTCGTTAATTACAAACGCGTACTCTCCGGTCGGATGAATGGCGAAGTGGCGCGGACCATCGCCCGCGTTTAGTTCGACAAATGGTGGCTCGGCCGGCAGTAACTTTCCGCCTCGGTCGTCGAAACGATAGATCATAATTTTGTCAGTGCCGAGATCGCATGAATAGGCGGTCCTGTTGGTTCGGTCAAGAACTATACAATGCGCATGCGGACCTTCCTGCCGCTCACGGTTCGGCCCCGAACCGCGGTCCTGATGCATGTCGATTGCTTTTCCCAAACTGCCGTCGCGTTGAACCGGGAAGACCGAGACGTTGCCAGTGCCATAATTCGCGGTCAAAACGAACCTGCCCAGCGCATCTACTTCGACGTAACAGGGACTCGCGCCCAGCGATGGTTGTTGGTTCAGCAGATGCAACGCACCGGTCCTCGGTTCCACAACGAAAGCGCTGACAGACCCGCTCTTCATGTCTTTGAACTGATCGACTTCGTTGACGGCATAGAGATAACGTTCGTCGGGAGACAGGGAAAGAAAGGACGGATTGGTGGCCGCGGTCGAGCCGGCTAACTTGAGGTCTCCTGTCGTGAGGTTCAAACGGTAAAGATAGATCCCTTTGCTCTTCCCGTTAGTGTAGGTGCCGATATAGACCAGCAGTTCAGTGACGTGTGGTAAAGGCAGTGCCTGGCTAAATTGAAGTTTCGCCAGTGCCAGTCCCAGTGCGCCGGCAGCGCCATGCGTTAAAAAGTCGCGCCGTGAAGATCGGCTACGTATTATCTGCCTCCTTTGGGATTGAAGCGCCACGGCGCGCGATGTAAGAAGCCTGGGCCAAGGCCCAGGTAACGATTCATGTAGGAAACCGTAAGCGCCGAAAGCGCCGAAAGCGCGAAATAACTTCTCCGGTTGCAACCTCGTCACTTATCCTTGTTTATCTCGCGCCTTCAGCGCTCGTCGATCGCGGTGCTGCACTACCTGGGCCGTTGGCCCAGGCTGTCACATTCCGCGCCGTTGGCGCTTGACCAATCAAACGGAGCGGCACCCAATGAATGAACATATTGATTACCGAATTATCTCCGTCGCGCATTGCGCTCCGATCGCAAAAAAGGCGACGCGGGGCGTCGCCTTTTTGCCCGGTCGCTACCGCTCCCGGTTGCAGACTACTTGATCCCGGCGGCCTGCAATTTGGTGGCAGGCTCAACCACAGGTTTAGCGGCCGACACCGGCTCGCCTTTAAATCCGTTGTTGCCGGTTTGGGTTTCCTCCCGAACATAGGTGAGCCAGTCGCCGGGCGCCTCGCGCTCGGCCGAGGTGATCTCAAAGAAGACCTTCTGAATCTTCTCGGTGATTTCACCGCGGCGTCCATTACCAATGGTAATGCGATCGACCGAGCGGATTGGCGTAATCTCGGCGGCGGTGCCACTGAAGAATAGTTCGTCCGCCACGTAAAGCGCGGCGCGCTGAATCGCTCGCTCCTTAATTGTCAGTCCCAACTCGCCGCAAATCTTGATTACGCTATCACGGGTGATTCCCGGCAAGACTGAAGATGACAAAGGCGGTGTATTGACGATACCGTTGCTGACAACGAAGATATTTTCGCCCGAACCTTCAGAAACGTAACCGCGATCATCGAGCGCGATGCCTTCGGCAAAGCCGTTGACCAGCGCTTCCATCTTGATCAGTTGCGAATTCATATAGTTCGCGCCGCTCTTGGCCATGGCAGGCAGCGAATTCGGCGTCAGCCGGTTCCAACTTGAGACGCAAACATCGACACCCTTTTCGATCGCTTCATCGCCGAGGTACTTGCCCCAGTCCCAGGCGCCGATATAGCAGGCCAGCGGGTTCGGAAACGGGTTTACGCCGAATGCCGGATGCTCTTCATCCAGGCTGCGGAACAGGATGGGGCGGATGTAGCACTGGTCCAATTCGCTGCGACGGACCAGTTCGACCGACGCATTACAAAAATCGTCAATGCTCCAGTCATGATCCATCCGGTAGACCTTCGCGGAGTTCAAAAGACGTTGCATATGCTCGCGCAAACGAAAGATGGCCGGTCCCCGTTTCGTCTTGTAACACCGGATCCCTTCAAACACGCTCGAGCCATAGTGAAGAACGTGCGACATCACGTGCACGCGCGCGTCATCCCATTTGATGAATTCGCCGTTATGCCATACCACATCGCTAATGCGCGGAGTCGCCACATCTTTTGCCTTGCCGCTATTTGGGAACATAGTTCGGTTCTCCTTCGGAGACTAATCTTGACGGAGTCGTACAGGGTGAATTGATAAAGCACCATACTCTAAGTTCGCCGAGCTTTGCAACACAACTCACCGGGTAAGAAACTCCTAATAATCGTATAAATTCAATACGATCTTCGCCGTGATTAAGATCACTCTATCGCCCGCCCTAAATTCACATCAACGCTTCTGGACTTTGAGGTTCACGGACAGACTCTTCGTGTGGGTTCGTGGATCGTCTTCTGTTTCGATTGGGCGATGATCCACGAAATCACACGAATCAACACGAACATGAATCAGCGATTCGCCGACTATTTGACCAGCCTGATAACTGCAGGCTGCTTGATTAAGAACGGAAGCGTTCGTAGGATGCAATGTGAGCTTTCGTATTTACTAACTGAAGCGGATCAGGCCGTTCAAAATATGCTTCTCTATCGCGCGATTGGCGTAAGACTTCTAACGATCGCGCTGTTTGGAACCCTGCTGGTAAATTGCCGCCCTGCCAATAAGTCAATGACCAATAAACCCGAGGCTATTTCTCTGCCGACAGATGCGCTGTCGGTTCATCAACGCGCGATTATCGTTGACCTGCACGCTGATACGACGCAGCGACTGGTTGATGAGAACGTGGATCTACAAACCGAGCTTTCCGATGGCCATCTTGACGCCGTCCGCGCGAAACGAGGCGGCTTAGACGCACAGTTCTTTTCTATTTGGGTAGATCCGGATCTGTTTGGCGACCGTGGTCCGAGTGCCATAAAACGTGCGGATGTACAAATCGAAGCCGTGCGTAATCTAGCGGCGAAACACCCGGACACGTGGGAACTGGCAACGACCGCAGACGACGTCAGACGGATCGCGGCCGGCGGAAAGATTGCGGCCCTGATGGGCCTTGAAGGCGGCTATGCCATCGATAACAAGGTCGAAAATGTGGCCCGTTACTATCAGATGGGGGTGCGCTATATGTCGGGCGCCTGGAGTGTCAGCACCGACTGGGCAGGATCGTCGGGCGATGAAATAGGCAAGACGCGCGGGCTGACCGAGTTCGGCAAGCAAGTAATTCGTGAGATGAACCGGCTGGGGATGATGGTCGATGTGTCGCATCTGTCTGATAAAGCGTTTTGGGACATCATCAACACTTCCAGCAAGCCCGTAATTGCCACACATTCAGGTTGTCGCGCCATTACCGACGTGCCGCGCAATCTTACTGACGACATGATCGTGGCGTTGGCGAAAACCGGTGGCGTAGTAAACGTGATCTTTTATCCTGAACACATCGAACCGGGCTACTCAGAAAAGAAGAAGAAGGTTGATGGCGAGATCGCGGCGCTTGTACAGCGCGCGTCAGACCAGGAACCCGGCGACGCGGCTCACAAGAAGCTGGCCCGCGATCGCGTGCGCGCCAGGGAGTATTTGAAGCGTCTGCCGCCGGTATACGTCTCGCGGGTGGTGGATCATATCGATCACGTTGTGAAGTTGGCCGGAATCGATCACGTCGGGATCGGATCGGACTTTGATGGAATTCAAGCAGTGCCGGTCGATCTTTCTTCGGTTGCGGATTTGCCGAATTTGACCAAAGAGTTACTGCGGCGGGGTTATTCAGAACAAGACATAGACAAGATCCTCGGTGGAAACATGCTGCGCGTGATGGCGGAAGTCATCCATTGATTCAATGATTCATTGGTTCATTGATTTATTGATTCATTGATCCGTCTACTCGTCCGGAGTTCGTAGAAGTGAGATTTCGTGTGATTTCGTGGATCGGTTTGCAGCGGAACGAGAGAACGGATCCACGAAATCACACGAACAAACGCGAAATTCCATCCGTGATTGGACCAATGAATCAATGAGTCAATGAATAAATGAATAAATCTCCTCGAATCGGTTTCCACGCTCCCATCAAGCACGGCCTTCATTATGCGCTCATCATCGCGAGAGAAACCGGCTGTGACGCGGTTCAGCTTTTTTCACGCAATCCGCGTGGCTGGAAAGCCAAGCCGTTGACCAAAGAGTCCATCGATCTGTTTCGCAAGACACGCAAACAGACTCAGCTTGCTCCTGTCCTCATTCACGCAAACTATCTGATCAATCTCTCAGCAGCCGACGAAGTTATTCTCTTGAAATCAATCGATTCTTTTCGCGAGGAAGTTGAGCGGGCGATCACGCTCGGTGTCGATTATCTCGTCGTGCATCCCGGGAGTGCGCGCGGTTGTCCCGAGACGGACGCGCTGGAGATTTGCGCGCTCAGTTTGCAACTCGCCTGCAAGGGCCTTAAGTTTGGAAAGCTGAGGATTCTGCTCGAGAACACTGCGGGACAGGGCGAATGTATAGGTCATCGTTTCGAACACCTGGGTGCGATTATGGATCGCTGTGCGAAACTGCCGCTTGGCGTCTGCGTTGATACCGCGCATTCGTTCACGGCGGGCTATGACATTCGTGAAGCGGATGGCCTGGAAGCGATGATTGGTATCATCAAAAGGACGGTCGGACTGAAACATGTGCGCGCAGTGCACTTCAATGATTCGAAGGCGCCTTACAACTCCCGCGTCGATCGGCACTGGCACATTGGTGAAGGACATATTGGCGCAGAGGCGCTGAGGCGTTTCGCGCAACATCCAAAGCTCTGGCATGCGGCTTTTATTTTAGAGACGCCTTACGACGATCCCAGGGCTGATGTAAAGAACCTCGAAAGGCTGCGATCATTCGTAGCAGATCGATCTCCAGAGTCATCACGGTTTTTCCCGCGCAAAGCAATTTGAACCATGAAATCACCAGAAAATAGGACTTTGTTCGTGTGAATTCCTGGTTTCATTTTCTTCTCGATATAACGTCCGGCAGATTGGTACACAATCAAACCGAAAATAGTTTTTGACGTGATCGCCGTTTGCAGGTAGACTGAGCTTTTAGATCGAAGCAACAGAAATGTTCCAGAGACTATCATTTTCCGACCTCGTCCTTACGGTGCCGCTTTCGCGCCGGTCATAGACCGGTGTCCCGCGAAGCGGCGATCTCATCAAAAAATTCGAAAGTTAGGCGCGTCAGCGTGAGCGTGTTTTAATAAAGCTTTGCGCCCTGCGCCTGTTTGATTTTAATAGCGACTAATTCAAAGGTCACGGTAATGGACGAGAAATATTTTCCGGAGAAAATAGAAGAAAAGTGGCAAAAGCGGTGGGCTGAACGGAACGCCTTTGTGGCCCGCGATGATGATGAGCGACCGAAATTTTACGCGCTCGAAATGTTGCCGTATCCATCCGGTTTTCTGCACATGGGGCACGTGCGCAATTACTCCATCGGCGATGCGCTGGCCTGGTACAAGCGCTTGCGCGGCTTCAATGTGCTGCACCCAATCGGTTGGGACAGCTTTGGCCAGCCGGCCGAGCAGGCGGCGATCAAGCGAGGTATTCAACCGCGAGAGTGGACTGAAGAAAACATCGCCCACATGAAAGGGCAGATGCAGCGCCTCGGGATCAGCTATGACTGGTCGCGCGAGATCGCGGCGCATCGTCCCGATTATTACAGATGGGATCAGTGGTTCTTTCTGCAAATGTTGGAGCGCGGTCTGGCTTATAAACGCACTTCAGCAGTCAACTGGTGCCCGAAAGAAGAGACGGTGCTGTCGAATGAGCAGTCATCCGGAGGAATCTGCTGGCGCTGCGGTGCGCAGGTCACCAAGAAAGAGATCGAGCAATGGTACCTGCGTATCACGAATTACGCTGAACAGCTGGTCAAAGACATTGACGAGATAGAAAACGGGTGGCCGGAAAAGGTCCTGAAGCGGCAACGCGATTGGGTCGGCCGCAGCGAGGGCGCCTATATCGATTTCAGAGTAAAAGACGCGGACGAAAAGATCCGCGTGTTTACCACTCGCATCGATACGATCTTTGGCGCGACGGCGGTCGTCCTGGCGGCGGAACATCCGGTGCTGGCGAAAATTCTGGACAACTCTTTGTTGAAGGGCCAGGTGCTGGCTTTTGCCGATCAAGTGAAAGCCGCGCGCGCGATCAAAACCGAGGATACGACGGCGGAAGAAGAGAAGCTGGGCATCAATACGGGCCGGCTGGCAATCAATCCATTCAATGGGGAGCTCTTGCCGATTTGGGTCGCGAACTACGTGCTAATGGACTATGGCGCGGGAGCCGTGATGAGTGTGCCGGCGCATGACGAACGCGATTTCGAATTCGCCCAGAAATACACCCTGCCAATCCGGCAGGTGATTGCGCCGGTGGTTCACGGTCAGCAGAGCGAACCTCCAGATCAGGCGCCCGGTGGTGATCAGTCGATCGAGATGAAGAGCGCCTTTACCGAATACGGGGTGTTGGTTAACAGTGGCCAATGGAGCGGCAAACTGTCGGCCGACGCCTTGCGTGAAATGGCCGAACACGCTGCCGAGAAAAAATTCGGGGGCCCGGCAGTCACCTATCGTTTGCGCGACTGGGGTATTTCCCGGCAGAGGTTCTGGGGCGCGCCGATTCCGATCATTTATTGCCCCGACTGTGGCATGGTGGCCGTGCCCGAAAAAGATCTGCCGGTGATGCTACCTGANAACGCGCAATTTACCGGGACGGGTGAGTCGCCGCTGAAAGCCGTGGCGGAATTCGTGAACGTCGAATGCCCGAAATGCGGGAAGCCGGCGCAGCGTGAGACCGATACCATGGACACATTTGTCGACTCGTCCTGGTACTTTTTCCGCTATACCGATCCGCGCAACGAGCAAATGCCGTTCGATGGGAGGCTCGCAGCGAAGTGGACTCCGGTTGATCAATACATTGGCGGCGACTCGCACGCGGTGATGCACCTGATCTACACGCGCTTTTGGAACAAGGTGATGCGCGACATGGGGCTGGTGAAATTCAACGAGCCGGTTAGCCGGTTGTTGACCCAGGGTATGGTGACTAATCGCGTTGAAGGCACCGACGAGTACAAAGCGATGTCGAAATCACTGGGCAACGGTGTCGATCCTGATGAGATGATCGAAGCATTCGGCGCCGACGCCACGCGGTTGTTTGTTTTGTTCGCCGCACCGGTTGAGAACGAATTGCGCTGGTCAGAGACGGGAATCGAGGGCGCGGTTCGTTTTCTGCGGCGCGTGTGGACGATGGTGTACAAGTGGCGCGGGTACGCAGGCGTCTCGCCTGCTGCTGATCAGCAAGCCGGAGGCTTGCGTACCGAATTCAGTGATGCCGCGCGCGCCTTACGCCGGAAAACTCATCAGACAATCGCCCGCATAACAGCCGACTTCGAGAAGTTGGATTTGAACACCAACGTGGCCGCGTTGATGGAACTGCTGAATGCGTTGGCTGAATTCAACGTGGATCCGGCATCAGCTTCTGAAGCAGACGTGTTTGCAGCGCGTGAGGCGATCGAGGCACTGGTCGTCATGCTGGCCCCTTTCTCTCCGCACGTAGCCGAAGAGATGTGGGAAGGTCTGGGCCGTGAAGGCGGTTTGTTGCAGGGCGCATTGTGGCCGGTTGCCGATCCGGCGCTGGCTAAGAAAGAAGAACTGGAAATTCCGATACAGGTCAACGGCAAACTGCGTTCGCGCGTGATTGTCGCCCCGGACGCATCGGAAGAAGATTTACGAGCCATGGCCCTGGCCGATGGAAAGGTGCAAAGTTTCATCGACGGTCACAAGGTAGTGAAGGTAATCGTGGTCCCGCAGCGATTGGTGAATGTGGTGGTGAAGTAGCTGACTGGAGCGCAACCGTCCCGGCTGCTCGTTTTCGCACATTAGTTCGCGCTTCGCGCTCATTGCAAGCGGGACGCTTGCGCTCCAGTCGTGGCGCTCCAGTCCGTGCTTCTTGCTTGCGCGCACCGCACCCGCTAAAATCCCATGTGAAAACTGAAAGTCGCTCGGGATCCCCCGTGTATTAGAACCAGCGAATGAAAGAGTGNCCAACCTGTCGCAGTTGTTTCCCCGATGACATACTGCATTGTCCCGATGACGGTGCCGCTACGACTACATCCATCAGCGGCGAGCCGATCCTCGACGGACGCTACCAGCTCGAAAAACGGCTGGGCCAGGGGGGCATGGGC
>AP72_2010_repI_A001DRAFT_1000034_pt1 | contig 24870 bp, 18 predicted proteins | sample AmaPasrepliIA001_FD_9535 | JGI IMG/M metagenome (IMG submission 9535)
CTTTTGCTTGAGCCATCGGTCGGTGGCTACGCCTCGGGTGACCGGCTCGAAACTCTCACGATCAATATTTCCGCCCAGGTGATAATGGACTGCGCCCTACGCATGCGGCTCGTGACGTCTGAAACGACTGTGATCTTTCCACGTCGAGTGCTGCGGAACGAAACCAGACTGTCGCAGTTGGGGCGCGCCCTTGCCACAGAACTCCTGAGCGAAGATGTCGGGCGCGAAATCGTTATCGCAGCGTTGATCGAACAGCTGATCGTGCAATTGCTCCGGCACCATTCCACTCTGCGACGGTCAGGCGAATTGGAATTATCGCGTATCGGTTTAATCGATCGCCGCATTCGACGCGCGGCCGAATTAATGCACGCCAGGCTCGACGAGGAGTTGACGCTCAAGGACATCGCCGCCGCGTCTTATCTTTCGCCCTTTCATTTCTCGCGTCTGTTCAAGAAATTGACGGGAATCACTCCGCTGGCGTATCTCACCGCGCAACGCATCACACGCGCGCAGGCGCTGCTGGCCCAGTCCGATCTGCCGATAACCCAAATCGCCGCGCAGGTCGGTTACGGCAGCGCCAGCCATTTCACTAAAGCATTCCGCCAGAGCACCGGACTTTCGCCGCGCGAGTTTCGCGCCTCGGTAATTTCACGTGGCGCACATTCCGGCGCGCGTTAGTGAGCAAGGAAACACAATTTATCAGCAAGATCCGATCGATTGGCCGGCGTAGTTAGCAGGTATCATCTGCCGAAACACATCAAGTGAGGAAAACTATGCCAATTAAGAAGGGCGCCGAGAGCGCTGCGCCAAAGGGAAAGCTGGGAGTCTTGCTGGTCGGTTTGGGAGCGGTCAGTACCACATTCATCGCCGGCGTCGAAGCCGTTAAGGAGGGACTGGCCGAACCAATCGGCAGCCTCACGCAGATGGGTACGATTCGCCTCGGCAAGCGCACCGACAATCGGGTACCGGCGATCAAGGATTTTGTGGGTTTGGCGAGTCTGAATGATCTGGTTTTTGGGGCCTGGGATATTTTTTCGGATTCTGCTTATGACGCGGCCATGCACGCCGGCGTCCTGGAAAAGGACCTGCTGGCGAAACTCAAGAAGCCGCTGCAAAAGATCAAGCCGATGCGTGCCGTGTTCGATCAGTCATACGTCAAGCGCCTCAGCGGCACCAACGTAAAGCAGGGTAAGCACAAGCTGGATCTGGCAAATCAGTTAATCGAGGAGATTGCCGATTTCAAGCGCCGCAACAAATGCGATCGGCTGGTGATGATTTGGGCAGCTTCCACCGAGATTTTCATGAAGCCGCATGCGGTGCATCGCAATCTGGAAACATTTGAAAAAGCGATGCGCGAGAATCACCGCGCGATCGCCCCGTCAATGGTCTATGCCTATGCGGCCTTGAAATCGGGCATTCCCTTTGCCAATGGCGCTCCGAATCTTACGGTCGATATTCCGGCGCTCATGGATCTGGCAAACAAGCAAGGCCTGCCCGTATGCGGAAAGGATTTCAAGACCGGTCAGACCTTGATGAAGACCATCCTCGCGCCCGGATTAAAGTCGCGGATGCTCGGACTACACGGCTGGTACTCAACTAACATTCTCGGGAACCGCGACGGCGAGGTGCTGGACGATCCCGACTCATTCAAGACCAAAGAAGAGTCAAAGCTTTCGGTGCTCGAATACATTCTGCAACCTGAAGTCTATCCGCAGCTTTACAAGGATTTCTCTCACGTTGTCCGCATTAATTATTACCCGCCTCGCGGCGATAATAAGGAAGGCTGGGATAATGTCGATATCTTTGGCTGGCTCGGATACCCGATGCAGATCAAGATCGATTTCCTTTGCCGCGATTCGATTCTCGCAGCGCCGATTGTGCTCGATTTGGCTTTGTTCCTCGATCTCGCCCAGCGTACGGGAATGAAGGGCGTTCAGGAGTGGCTGTCCTTTTATTTCAAGTCACCGATGACCGCACCTGGCCTTTATCCGGAGCACGACATTTTCATTCAGTTGATGAAATTGAAGAACACGCTCCGGCACCTGCGTGGTGAGGATCTGATTACCCACCTCGGTTTGGAATATTACGACTGAAGGTTGGCACTCATGTTGCAATGGTAATAGTAAGTTGACTCACCCGGGGTGTCGGGATGGATCGGCCCAGCGCCAAAGGCGCGAAACGTAATAGCCCGGCCCAACGGGCCGGGTTGTTCGCGAGTAAAATACCCGAGCGCTGAAAGCGCGAAAATAAGTAATCCTCCACAACAACACTCCCCAAGAAACGGTTACGATCTGTAACTGATCTATGCCGCGCCTTCAGCGCTTAGGCGTGACGTGTCAACCGTCACCCGGCCCGTTGGGCCGGGCTATTACATCTCGCGCCTTCGGCGCTGACCGATCCCACTGGTCAGTCAACGAGATGGACGGGTGAAACCCAAGAACTCGCGGTCAACCCCAATCGCAGTTTTTTTTGCAAATCGCACCACAGCAAGCAAAATCCTTGACTTCCGGGCCGCCGGGGTATATGTACGTGCTGCTTTTTTACCTTTCTCACCAGAGGTCACGTCATGGAAGAGCATCTCTTGTTTTCGAACGATCTGAGCCGCCGTGTGTTCATTCAGGGTCTGGGATTTGTCAGCGCCGGCCTGCTCCTGGGCATTATGGGCGGATGTGAACAATTAGCTGAGGCCATCAAAAACCGCCCCGTCCGCCGTCGACTCCGCACCGGTTCACCTGAAGTCGATGCCGATATTGCCACCTACACGCAGGCGGTGACGGCCATGAAAAATCTCGACAGTGGTGGTTCACCACCGCCTACCAGCTGGCTGAACCAGGCGGCCATCCATGGCGTGCCGGCGCACTTCAATTTCTGCGAGCACGGCACGGATCACTTCTTCGATTGGCACCGGGCTTACCTGCTCTTCTTTGAGCGGATCTGCCAGAAGCTGACCGGGAACGCAAAATTCGGCTTGCCCTATTGGAACTGGAACCAGGATCCGGCGATCCATCCCGCTTTTCTCGTGTCGAACAGCGTGCTCTTTAGTTCGCGCACTCGCACCACCATGGCCGGTATCTCGACTGTCTCGACAGCCGACCTGGACCCGATTTTCCAGGACACTAATTTCTTTACTTTCAGCCACGGGATCGAAGGCACGCCGCATAACAGCACGCATTCAAGTATCGGCGGCGTCTTCGGCGGATTTGCGTCAGCCCAGGATCCAATCTTTTTCATGCATCACTGCATGGTCGATTATTGCTGGGCAAAGTGGAACATCGAGATGGGAAATAACAACACCAACGACTCGACCTGGATTAATCATCCGAACGAGCACTTTGTCGACACCGATGGAAATCCCACCAGCATGAACGCGGGCATCACGATTCTGGCGCCACTCCTCAGCTATCGTTATGAAAGCAGCGCCATTGGCAGCAATCCCGCGTCGGCAGCAGCAGAGACTGTGGTGGAATACCGCAAGGTTGAAGCGCGTTTGAAACAAGGCGAGAACATCCGTTTCGACATCAAGCAAAGAATACCTATCGCCGAAAAAGCGTCGATAAGTATTGCCCGGCCTTTTTCAAAGGAAACGCGTGTTTCCAGTGCCGATTTCGCGCAGATTGTGAACAGCGAGGCCAACAAAAACCGGATTTTCGCGAGTATTGAATTCGCGAAAGCTCCGCCTGCAAGTGACTTTTATGTGCGTGTCTTTATCAATCTGCCTGACGCCAGCAGCAGCACGCCGACTAGTGATCCGCATTATGCCGGCAGCTTTGCCTTTTTTGGCACTTCAGCTCCAGAGATGGCTGCTGAAGCGGACACAGATCCGCATCATCATCCGCAGCCGAGATTCCTGGTGAACCTCACGAATGCTGTGCAGAGATTAAGAAGACAACAGGAACTTAAGGAAGAAGCGCCGATTTCGGTGCAGTTGGTTGCCGTTCCTTTTGGAGATAAGCTGGAAAAGGAAGATACCCAACTCGACCTGGAGAAGATTGAGATAATTGTTACACCGGTCATCGTGAATCAGCCATCACAGTAGTGAAAACCACTAACGGCCCGCACAGCGCATCAAAGTAATTATGGGTGCGTCGTCTGCAATTAAGAATGTCTGTCGAGGAATCTGCCTTATCGCAGTTGCGTTAAGCTCGTGCCGCGCGGCAAATTCATCCTACAATCTTTCGCGTCCTGGCAATGACGCTCAAAAGCAGGAAAAGGCCGATTCGTTGCTCTATCTCGATTTACGCACTCCAAGTCTGACCCAGAAAATAGCTGCGGCGGATAAATTGAATCCGGCCTGCAAGTTCGTTCAGGTCGAGATATCGAAGATCGATAATCCAAAGCGGTACGCCATCCAATTTAAGTTGTATTACCTTCCCCCCAACGAGGACAAAGTCTATCTCGGGAGCTTCAGCACCTATCCTGCAGACAATCCGGGAAAGTTTATCGTCGCCACGCAAGGCAAGGTCAGTGACGAGGGATCGCTTATGCTTTCCATGAGCTTGATAGACAAGCCTGAACCAGAAGACAACGTAAAGGTCGGACTCAGGAAGATGATTTGTCGTCCCGAATAAGCGGCAGCCCTCTGCGGCGTTAGACCATTTAGACTGCCGCTTACTCTTTCGGTGTAACAACGCCGTTTTATGTTGCGGCCGCTGCGAAAGGGACGGCGCAAAAATACAGGAAATGTCACCGGTTTGGTGCCGAGAAATGTCACGTGTGTAGATTCGATGTCGCCAACTGTGCGAGCAACGCAAAGCGAGTAGCAACATTTTGGGTGACATTTCTCTTCGAGTCGTATATATAGCGTATGTCTCGACAAATGCTGCTCTTATGCTCGTGAAATCTCCTCGAAGGAAACTCGACATCGGCGTGGCGCATCAATATCGGTGCGGATCGTTCTTTGCTTAGGAAGTGGCGGAGGGTCCGCAGCGACGATCATTTCGATGCTCGTCGTCGGCAGATAGAAGAAAGTGATTGCTGAGCTGAAAAAACAGATGAGTGCCCCAGAAAAACAATTAGACGAGACGGTATTTCTTGATCCGGATCAGAAAAGTCCGCGGGCGCAGGATTTCGAAGAACGGCTGGGATCCAAGATCGTCGGCCAGGAACGCGCCGTTCGCCGCATGAGCGGGCTGTACCAGATATTCCTGGCCGGCATGAATCCGCCGGCCCGCCCGATCGGCACAATGCTGTTTCTGGGACCGACGGGCTCGGGAAAGACTCGGGTCATTGAAGCCGCCGCCGAGGTCCTGTTCTCGGATCCCAACGGTGTCGTCAAGATCGATTGCGCCGAGTTTCAGCATTCGCACGAAATTGCGAAGCTAATCGGTTCACCTCCGGGATACCTCGGTCATCGCGAGACCTCGCCGATGTTGACCCAGGAGAACCTCGACCGGACGCATACCGACGACCTGAAGTTAACGTTGGTGCTTTTCGATGAGATCGAAAAGGCTTCTGACGCGTTATGGCAGTTGCTGCTGGGCATTCTGGACAAAGCCACCCTGACGCTGGGCGACAACCGCCGGGTTGATTTTTCGAAGTGCATGGTCATCATGACCTCTAACCTCGGCGCGCGGGAAATGTCTGAATTGATTTCGGGCGGCATCGGTTTCGCTCCCGGCAAGGGCGCCAAGAACCCGCACGACACCGAAGTAGATCAAAAAATATATCGCACGGCGGTTGAAGCGGCGCGACGAAAGTTCTCGCCTGAGTTCATGAACCGCATCGACAAAGTCGTAGTATTTCGTTCGCTGAAAGAACATCACCTGCGCGCGATTCTCGATCTCGAACTGCAAGCCGTTCAGGATCGCATCATGATGTCGGCCGGCACGAAGTTCGTCTTTCAATGTTCAGACGACGCGAAAGACATGCTGCTGAAGGAAGGCATCGACTACAAATACGGCGCGCGCCACCTGAAACGGGCCATCGAACGTTTCCTGGTTTACCCGCTGTCAAACCTGGTGGCCACTGGTCAGATCGGTTTGGGCGACCTGGTACAGATTGGACTTGACCGCAATGTCGCGAAATTGACGTTCTTTAAGAAGTCAGGCGGAGCGTTGATTCACGATATGATTGCACCATCGAGTGGTCCCGAGAATCTGGCCACGCGTTCCGGTAGTGTGGGCCTGCCGATTCCACAGACCGCCAAGGAAAAGGCTGCTAAGAAAGGTCACGGCCGCAGCGAGAAGAGCGAAAGCTGAGAACTCGGGAGATAAGCAGATGCGCGCCGGAGCAAACGCTCCGGCGTTTTTTTTGTGCGGAAGCAAGAAGGTCTTCTTTTGAGCTGGTTAGCGCCTTGGGCGCCGCTCATAGCGGTGAGCCTCTGGCTCACCGGCAAACGATAAATAATACTTTAGAGGCTAGTAAGATCGATCGGTGAGCCAAAGGCTCACCGCTATGTGCGTCGCCAAAGGCGCTAAGTCAATTATCGCGCGCACACATTCCAATTGAAACGCAAGACTGCTAATGCAACCGCCGGAGGGAAAAGCGCGCTGTTTCCGACAGATAGGGATCAGATGATTCACCGGCAGTTTTTAAAGCAGGCGCGGCGGCTGCATCGCCAATTGCCCCGAGCGCTTCGGCGGCGGCGCGCCGCACATCGATCGGGTTAGCATCGTTATTCAGCGCTTCGATTAACACAGCCACACCGGCACGGCTGCGAATCTGGCCGAGTGAACGCGCGGCTTCACGCATAACGAATTCATTCTCACGTGTCTTTGATTTCTTCTTCTTCGGGCCGCCACCGGAAAGAACGTTAGCTAACGGCACCACTGCCGCCTCGTCCCCAATCTGTCCGAGAGCCATTGCGGCGGCAGCGCGGACCGCCGCTTCTTTATCCGTGTTCAGTAATTCAATAAGTGGCGGGACCGCGGTGCGGCTGCGCGTGACGCCAAGCGCATGCGCTGCCTCGCGCCGCACTACTTCCTGTTTGTCGTTCAGCAACGGACTCAAGGCCGCGACCGCATCCGCCGGCGCCAACGCCCCTACCGCGTGCGCGGCGGTGACCCGAACGACTGGGTCAGCATCATTCAACGCCGGGACAGCGGCCCTTGACGCATCCGGGTGTTTCATCGCACCGAGCTTCATCAGCGCGTCGCGGCGCTCTTCTGTGTCGGCTGAAGCCAGCCGCTGTCGCTGTGTCTCAATGCGCCGCTGGATGGGCGTCAGATTTGTGGTTTGCGCAAACAATGCAGCCGGCCCGGCGCAAAATACTGTTATGCCGAGCAGAAACGACAGACGATTCCGGTAGATTTCAAGCATTAGTCGAAAGAGGTAGTAGAAACGAAACTCAGCCAGTATCGATTCGTGAAGCAACTGCGTGCAAGCCGTCGATAATCAAGACCGCGATCGGCGGATAAAACACCAGCCCTGAGACGATTAACACGGTCGGCGAAAAGTTTGGTGTTCCCGCAGCCGCAGCGTGATGTCTAAACAACATGGTGAGATCCGAAAAGAAATCCTGAGCGTACCAGCCGATTAACAGGCCGAGGCTCAGGCTGATTCCGTATCCGCCGATCAGAAAGGCAAATGCTGAGAATCTGGTGAACGGCTGCTCGGGCTTTTCTTCCTGCGTAATCGAATAGTGCTTTGCGTCCGGTTTGTAAGTGTAGTGGCGAATGTGCTCGACCAACCGCGTCACCAGATGCCAGAGGCCCGCGACAAACAATGTTATCAGGATCGCTCGACCAATCACGTCAAAAGATTGCCAGAGCGGTGGCTTGATCATCGCGACAAAGAACGTCGAAAGAAACAGTGAAACTGTGGTGAACACCGCTCGTTGCCTTTGCAAATTCTCGCGGCGATCAGTCTCCAGGATCTGATTGACGACGCGGTCCCAGCGTGCCTGGGCAGCGATGTTGCGCGCGCGCTGGGCATGCGGATTGTCGGACTCAAGAATCGAATGGCCGTTTCGTTGTTTGCTGAGTTGCTGATCGTGAAAGGCACGCTCTTGTGGATCGATGAGCGTGTGATACGCCAGAGACACCATTGCAAAGTGACGCGCCGCCTTCTCAGAGCCACGGTTGACGTCAGGATGATGTTTGCGCGCGAGCTTACGGTAGGCGGATTTGATCTCACTCGCGGTCGCCGTCTCGTTAATGCCCAGGACCTTGTAATAATCGGTCATCTTACGGGGACTTTCCGGCTACGTTCAAACTGGGCCCAAAAGACCATGGGCCCAGCCTGAACTCTTGCTGGCAATCTTAACACCGCGGAATGCCGTGACGGAACCAAATTAATGGGTCTGGGCGGAACGTTCAATGAATTCAACTAAGGTGCGCACGGCGATGCCTGTCGGCCCTTTCGAGCGGTAAGGTGTAGCCGGATCTCCCCACGCCGTGCCGGCGATATCCAGATGAGCCCACGGTGTGTCTTCGGCAAATTCCTTAAGGAAAGCCGCAGCCGTAATCGTGCCCGCTTTCTTGCCGCCAACATTTCGGATGTCGGCGATGTCTGATTTGATTTGCTTTGTATATTCCTCATCCAGCGGCAATTGCCAGAATTTTTCACCGACTTCTTTACCCGCGGCAACAACCCCGTCGATCAGGCCCTGGTCCGTTCCCAGGATGGCCGTATTTACATCGCCGAGCGCGATCGATACCGCCCCGGTAAGGGTTGCCATGTCGATGATCTTTGTGGCGCCGAGTTTCCTGGCATACGCGATTGCGTCCGCTAATACGAGTCTCCCTTCAGCGTCGGTGTTAATTACTTCGATGGTTTTGCCGGTCATGGCTTCCAGCACGTCACCGGGCTTAGTCGCCTTCCCTGATGGGAGGTTCTCACAGCACGGCGCGACCCCCAGCACCGGCACCGATGGCTGCAGCTGGGCGATGGCGCGCATGGTGCCGATCACCGTCGCGGCCCCGGTCATGTCATATTTCATGAGCTCCATGTTCTCGCCGGGCTTCAGCGAAATGCCGCCCGAATCAAACGTGATTCCTTTGCCAACCAGCGCGAGCAACTCGCCTTTGGGCGCGCGGCGTCGCGAAGGCTCGTATTTGAGCACTATTAGCTTCGGGGGTTCGTCCGATCCCCGTGAGACGCCCAGCAGCGATCCCATCCCCAACTTCTCCATCCGCTTCTGATCCAGCACGTCGTAACTGAGCCCGGCCTCTTTGGCCATCTGTCGCGCGCGGTCCGCCAGAATTGTCGGCGTCAGGTATCTGCCGGGCTCGTTCGCCAGATCACGAGTAAAGTTGGCTGACTCTCCGATGATGCGTCCACGCTCGGCCCCGCGCTGCACCGCCTTCTTGTCTCCGCCTTCTATTACAATCGCGGCCGCTTTGATCTCACGTTTCTCTTTTTCTTTCCGGTACTTGTCGGGCTCAAACAATCCCATGACCGCGCCGGCACTGGCGATCTGAGCAACTTTTTCCGCGTCACCATCAGCCCGCGGCATAATCGCAATCGTCTTCACATTCTTGCCGCGCAGGAATCGGCTGGCCGTTCCGCCCAGTTGGGCAATCTGGGCCGCTTTATACGAGTCGCGATCACCGCACCCGATTAGCAGAATGCGGCGCGCCTTTAGCGCGTTACTCGAAACATGAAAGTACGCAGTGTCACCTTGTTTACCATTGAACTCTTCCGAGTCAATTGCCTCAGCGATCATCCCGCCAGTCGCCGCATCCAGTGATTTCAAAACACCGCTGCCCGCCTTTTCATCTTTAAAAACCGCCACGGCCAACGCCTGGGCGTCGACCTCGTTGCAGGATTTCACGCTTCCAATAACGTCCATAGTCTCCTCTTTTCCATTACTCTCGATCAATTATCGCTTTCACATCGCAGACAAAGCTTGAGCGACGATCTATCGATGTCGTTGCTTTAATTGCGCGCGTGTCTCTCGATCGATGATCCGGCGCATCTCTGTCTCTCGCTTGTCATATAACTTCTTGCCTTTGGCGACTCCAACTTCAAACTTGATCTTCCGATGCTTCACATAAACGCGCGTGATGACCAGGGTCATTCCTGCTGCCGAAGCTGCCTGGTCAAGTTTGTCGATCTCACGACGATGCAGGAGCAACTTTCGCGTCCGCAGTGGATCGTGATTGGCTCGATTCCCGTGGGTGTAAGGAGAAATATGCGCGTTAAAAAGCCAGGCTTCCGAGTCGCGAACTGCGACGTAAGAATCCTTCAATTGTATGCGGCCGTCGAGAACACTTTTCACCTCAGTACCGGTCAGCGCAGCGCCTGCTTCGTACTTGCTCGAGATGTGATAATTGTGAAATGCGGCGCGATTTGTCGCGAGCACTTTTTCTTCGGTCGCTACTGCCATTGGCCATACGGCTTGGGAAATTTGACTATAACAAGGCAGGAGCACGCGGGACAAGCAGTGAAACCGATTTAAAATGGTACACTTTCAATTGCGATACTCTTTTTCATTCACACCTCGGCTTCAGCCAGGTGTTGCAGACCGCGCCGGAATTCTCTCCTAACCGTTTTAACGGTTTACGATAGAAAGCCGTTGAAACGGCAATTGGGAATTGTAACTGGCATGAGTCACCGCGCTAAAGCGCGGTGAGAATGAGATCTTGCAACGGCACCGTTCTCACAATCGCTTGGCTGCATCCGACAAAACCGCGCGCGGACGATGGGCGATCTTAATCGCAGTTGCCGCACTGCCGCGAATGGTGGGCGCCATTGTCCTGCCCAATGGCTTTGGTGACGCTTATGTCTACATTGAGGAGATCGGAACCCTCACGACGAAGATTTCCACCCACAGTTTCCGCCTGACTGATCTATTCGGCTTCTGGCTGCCGCTCTACCAATTCATCTCGGCCGTCTTCAATTTGTTAATCAAAAACGGTTTCTATACAGGAAAACTGGTAGCCGCGTTGTTTGGCGCCGGGACGTGTCTGGTCGTGTATCTCGTCACGGAAAAGCTCACAAAAAATATCACCGCAGCCACCTGGATGTTCCTGCTGATAGCCTTGAATCCGTTGCACATCTTCTACTCCGCATCCGCGATGACCGACGTTCCGCACGCATTCTTTGTTTTGGCCGCTTTGTATTTCGTGTTGACGGGAAACTGGATCGTTGCGGCAGTATTCGGAGCGTTGGCGGGATTCACTCGCGTCGAGAGTTGGATGCTAATTCCGCTATTCCTTGTCTCCAGCTGATACGAGAACGGCGTATCTCGATCGCTGCGGTCTTAGTCCTCGTTATCCCTCCTATGCTTTGGTTTTACATCTCCTGGAAGGCGACGGGCAATTGGCTCGCATGTTTCATCCAGCGTCAGGAGTATCATGATTGGCTGCTGCAGGCGAATCCCGCCATCGCGCACTTCTCGCTAATAAATATCTTGAAGGATGCGGCGACGTTGCTTGTCTCATCAGACATCGTCGTACTGGTAGCATCATTCGTTGCAGTTTCGGTTGTCCTCACGCGCTCCCGGCAAATCCTCAAACCGCGTGCGAATACGGATGGCGTAGGCGACATTTTGCCGCCGGTCTGGTTCTTCTTTGCCTTCTTAAGTCTGCTGCTGATCGCTTACCTCACGCATCAACAACCGATAATCTTTCCCCGCTATGGTCTGATTCTGTTCAGTCTCGGGCTGCCATTAGTCGCCTGGGCATTTCTGTGGATACAAACGCTCAAACCACAACTGACTGGCCGCCTTTTACCGCTGGTCGTTACCATCTTCGTCATTGATGCCGGCATTCAGTTCGTGGGCGTAGCCGGCACGATCAAGCAGTATCGTGTCCAACGCGCAGTTGCTGATTACCTCCGCGATCATTTCGATGCTGCATCCGGGGCGCGGATTTTGTGTGACGATGGGACCGTGCGAGTGCTGTCGGGAATCGAAGAAAGTCGATTCCTTACATCGGCACAGGCGCCGGGAGGCGCAGAAGCATTTCGAACATTTGTAAAAACAAATCGAATCGAATACCTCGTAGTCGGGAACAATCAGGGCGCCAGCCCGGAAATAACTATCCGCGACGGTGAATTGCCCGAATTTGAATCATTCGAACCGGTGCTTCACCGCCGCACGTCTGTTCTGCCGACGAATATCTGGCTGTTAAAGAAAACCGCCGTGTCGGAAGCCCGACCGTAAGGGAGTGCCATTCAACAACCGCGGCGCTCAGACGATGGATGGCCTTTAAGTAGCTTTCTTTCGATCGATTGAACGATCCACGAAATCACACGAACAAACACGAAATGCCCGACCTTCTTCGTGCCGTTTCGTGGTTTTCGTGGATCGTACTTGCATTCTTTCCTGCTTTCACGTATCTCCAGATGTTCGGTGCATTTCCGGCTTCGAAAGCGTTTGAATGTTTCGGTTTGGGAGCCCGTGATTTGGGGGCGGCTAGACGCCGCTTTGTTACCCCGTGTCAGAGCCCGGAGCGGTCGCGACGGGATCAAATACGCAACTCGATTCTTGATCCGGTCGCTACCGCTCGCGGTTCTGACACAAACGTAAAAGCGGCGACGAGTCGCCGCACTCCACAACATCATGAGATCCGCTTCGATAATCGTCGTACTCTTGCTGTTGTCAGTCCCAACTTGTGTCAAAGCGAAATCCTGGCGCGGCATCACGCCACTGCAATCAACCAGACAGGTTGTTGTACCAGCATTGGGAGTTGGGAACGACCCAAAGAAGCCTGGCACTGAATACAGTCTTGAGAATGAGGAAGTCCGGATTGTTTATTCTGATAAAGATTTCTTTGACGACTGTGTGCGGCAACTGCCGATAGATCTCGTGCTATACGTTGCTGTAACTCCAAAGATCCACGTCAACATCGACACGCTGGTCGTTGACCCGAAGGCTATGCACACAATACAACCATCTAAAGACATGCCGTTGACTACCGCATTCATTGCCGATGAAGAAGGGTTGGTCGTCAGCGTGAATTCAATCGGCGACAATCAATCCACCCAAGAGATCAAATACTTACCCTCAAAAGCAGATCGATCGCGATGTCCAAGGTTCTACAAAGATCTCACGAGGTTCATAAACAAGATTGTGTGTGTCTTGTGTCCAACGGTCGTCGTTGCTTGCCCCGAAGAAACCGACGTGGGGAATAACATTACCTTTGTCGTGGCCGTAACTGTAGGGTCACCACCGCCAAAACTAACCTTCAATTGGACGGTTGATGGGGGAACGATTGTCGAAGGTCAAGGCACACCTTCGATTACCGTGAATACGAGCAATGTGAAAGGTAGCACAGTTACTGCCACAGCTGACGTGGGCGGCATCGATCCTTCATGCTCAAGAACTGCATCGTGCAGTACACCCATGAAACGCCGCGAGGATCGACACTAATCAAATCAACCGTCTTCTCAACATATCCAGCGCCGCCTGGGATGCGCGCCAGCGCACCAGCTCGCGATCGCCGGGAATCGTTAACTTCCGGTGCTCGGTGTGAGCGTCGTCAGCCAGCGCAATATAAACCAGACCAACCGGCTTCTCAGGCGTGCCCCCGCCGGGGCCGGCAATACCGGTTACGGCCAAGCCGAAATCAGTCTTCGCGCGATGACGAACGCCGCGCGCCATGTCGCGCGCCACCTGCTGGCTGACCGCGCCGAATTCCTTGATCAGCTTCTTATCAACGCCAAGCAAACGCACCTTCGACTCGTTCGAATAAGTAACGCAACTTTCCATGAAATATTTTGAGGAGCCCGGCACACTGGTCAGACGCTGCGCGATCAATCCTCCCGTGCAACTCTCGGCAACGGCGAGCGTGAACTCGGTCATGGCCAGACGCCGGCCGATAACTTCTTCCATGGTCTCGCCACGAAACGAGAAGGCAGCGTTGCCGAGCTCATGCTCAATCTTCAAAGACAGATCGTCGAGCAGGGTTTCGGCGTCAACTTCGCTGCGTCCATGCGCGCGCAGGTGAATTTCGATTTCGCTGCTGTTGAAGAGAATGGTCGTCTGCGGGTTTTCATACCGCGTGTATATCGGGGCAATCTTTTCATCTACGGCCGATTCGCCCATCCCGGCTATGCGCAGCACGCGGGTACAGAAGCAAGTCTCGCCACCGAGATTCGAGATGCGCGGCAGCACATGGTTCTCAAACATGGGTTTCATCTCCCGTGGCGGCCCGGGCATAAGCACAACTTCACAGCCTTCATGCTGCAGATAAAGACCCGGCGCGGTGCCATTCGGATTCGGGAGGACTGAGGCGCCGGTTATCACCATGGCCTGGCGCGAATTTCGTTCCGGCATGTTGGCAATCCCGAAGCTGCGAAAGCGTGCCCGGATCTCTTCCAAAACCTGTTCATCCAGGCTCAATCGGCGGTTGAGCGCGCGGGCGACGACCTTGCGGGTGATGTCGTCTTCCGTGGGACCAAGGCCACCCGTCGTGATCACCACGCGCGAACGCTTGACTGCATCTTTGACAACTTCTTCCAGCCGCGCATCGTCATCACCGACTATAGTCTTCAGTCTTACATCGATACCGACGCGATTCAGTTGATCGGTGAGCCAGAGACTGTTGGTATCGCTCCGGTCAGGCAAAAGTAACTCTGAACCGATGGCAATTATTTCAGCGGTTAGCATAAGTGAGGATTATTACCACACTCATGGGTATGGAGTCAGTACGGGGAGCGATAGCGACCGGGTTATGAATCAAGATACGTTTCGTGCGCAGGCAACCCGGTCGCTACCGCTCCAGGTACTGACTGCTTTGCAAAGAGCTGAGTTTGTCGAATGTTCCTCGCCTCGCTTATAGTCGATCTTCACTGGAGCGCAAGCGTCTCGCTTGCTATGAGCGCGAAGCGCGAATCAAAAAGAGCAAGCGAGACGCTTGCTCTCCAGTCCTTTTTCACCTCAATGTCTAAACAATCCTATTACATCGTGGCCCTCCCGGGCGATGGCATCGGGCCGGAGGTCTTGTCAGAGGGCTTGAGGGTGTTGCGCGCTGCCGGCGAACTCTTTCAGATTGACTTTCAGATCGAAGAGATTGAATGCGGCGGCCACTATTACGCTCTGCATGAGCTGGAATGGCCCGAAGGCTCGTTTGAAAAATGCCAGGCCGCTGACGCAGTTATTCTCGGCGCGGTGGGCCATGAGGTCGATGGCAAAACCGTCTTCACCAAACCGGGCAAGCCCTATCCCGAGCCGCAACTTGCCGGTTTCGCACAGGTGATCGCCAACCGCCAAAAACTCGATCTGTATGCGAATGTGCGACCAGTAAAACTCTATCCCGGCGTGAAACACAAAATTCATGGCGAACTTAAACAGGTGTGGGAACCCGGCAAAGTCGACTATGTCGTCATTCGCGAAAACACAGAAGATGCGTATACGGGTGAGACCAGCGAGATTACAGACGGCCGCGTCACGCCGATTCGGATCACCCGTCGCGCGACTGAGCGGGTAGTGCGTTACGCGTTCAATCTCGCGCGCCGGCGCAAACGGCAATTGAAGGTGACCTGCGTCGACAAGTCGAACATCATCGGGGCTCACCGCTTCTTCCGCGATGTCTTCCGCGAAATTGGCCGGCAGGAGTTTTCCGATTTGCAGCTGGATTACGCCTACGTCGATGCTTTCTGCCAGTGGCAAATCCGCAATCCCGAGTGGTACGACGTAGTGGTCGGTCCGAACCTGGTGGGCGACATAGTCAGCGATAATGGCGCAACCACTGCGGGCGGTCTGGGATTGGCTGTCGGCGGGAACATCGGCGATGAGCATGCGATGTTCGAACCTATTCACGGCAGCGCGCCCAAGCACGCCGGCAAAGACAAAGCCAACCCGCTGGCGGCAATTCTATCTGTGCAGATGATGCTGGATTGGCTGGGTAGACGGCACCATGACGATCGACTGCTGCGTGCGGCGGAAAAGACGGAAGCAGCGGTTGAGGAACTTCTCAACGAAGGTCAGACCCTGACCTATGATTTGATTGGCGAAGAGAAAGCCTCGCGATGCAGCGAGGTAGGAAAGGCGGTTGAGGAAAAGCTGAGAAAGGTTGTTTGAAGATAGTCAGCACCGCGCAACTTTGGGTAGCTCGTTCGTCAACGGTCACAGCGCTTTTTGAGCTCCGCCTCTCACAATCACAGCAGAACGATCCACGAAATCACACAAACAAACACTAATTTTGTATTCTTCGTGACGGTTCGTGTGATTTCGTTGATCGTATTGCTGGTTCGATTCGAGCAACCCAACCGCACGAACAAAAGATCACCGTGAACGGCTCTGAATCCGCTCTTCAATCTTCGGCAGACTGGTGAGGATCGTATCGCCAACGACTTTCAAACTCTTGGCTGAGATCTTATCCATCGTGTCCTCTTTACTGTGCCAATAAGCACCGCCGGGACCATACGTGCTCAACTGAATAATGTCGAGTGAGTCGATCCCCGCCTTGAGGAACGCGCTGTGATCATCGTCGCCGACACCTTCCGCGACATCCATGAACTCCTTATATCCCAACTGCTTGCCGGTCTGCCAGACAATGTCCTGCAACCAGAGCGTGCCAAGATCTGCTCGGCCGAGACGCAAGTCCTTATAGCCGATCATGTCCAGCAGGATCATCGCCTTTACGTGTGACGCTTCGTTCTTTGAGACCAGTTGTGAGACGTAGTGGCGGCTACCATAAGTATTGTCGGGAAGCTTCTCTTTTGGATCCGCCGGATTCGGATTTTGACAATCGTCCCATTCTTTGCAGAAGGCTTCCTCACCATCAAAGAAGACGAATCGATACGTCAGCTTGTTCGGTTTCTTCGCTGCCAGCACGCGGGCAATTTCCATCAGCACCCCCGTCGAAGATCCCCCATCGTTGGCGCCTACGAATTTCATGTCTTTGAAATATTTCGTGTCGTAATGACTGCCAAGTATGATGATGTCGGGTGACGCGCCGGGCAATTCAGCGACGATGTTTACCATCCTCTTGTCACCCATCGGCGTCGTCGCATGAAACTCGTCCATACTCACGTTCAGTCCAAACGAGCGCAACTGGTCCATGATGTAGTTGCGCGTTTTCTCGAGTTCGGGTGAGCCTGGTGGCCGCGGCCCGAACTCAACCTGTTTCTTTACGAATTCGAAGGCCCGGTCGGCGTCAAAGTCACTCTTGGCGGCGGCGTCCGTTACCGGGGTCGCTGAATTATTCGCGGCGGGTTGGTTGATTTCCGCAGGCTTGTTCGTACCACCTGGACAGCCGAGCAGGAAAACCAGCGAGGCGAGCGCAATCGAGTGTGAGACGGGTTTCAATATTTTCCTCAGCGTCATGGTTAAGGGTCTTAGAGTGGGACCAATCAGCGGCGCGAGTTTTTTGCCGCGTTCGCCGACAGCTCCTTCGCGTTGGCAATCTTCTCCGGCTGGCGCCGGCAATCGGCACAAATGCCGATCATGCGCAGCAAGTGCTCAGTCAATTTGAACTTGTGTTTGGCCGCCATGGCATCCTGAATGGCTTCGAGTTCCGGCGAATAAAATTCGATGATCTTCCCACATTCGGAACAAATCATATGATCATGATGCTCATGTTTATAATTGTGCTCGTAATGGGCCCGGCCATCGCCGAAACGCACTTCGCGGGCGAGTCCAGCGTCAGTTAAGAGTCGCAGAGTCCGGTAAACGGTTGTCTGTCCCACCGTGGGGTCCTTTTCACGAACCAGTTGATAGAGATCTTCGCCGGAGAGATGTCCTTCAGTGCGCAGGAAAACCTCAAGAATCAAGTCACGCTGGGCGGTACGCTTCAGCCCCTGCTTCTGAATATGCTTGAGAAAGACTTCCTGCTCTTCAGTCATGTGCGGATTCGCAAAGGGAAAGCCAGTTTCATTCTAACATCTGAGCCGAAGGGTCAGAAGCCCGAGTATGAGAGCAGAACTCGTGGCATGAGGTCGAGAGTAATAATAAGCGTCGCGTAAATCCAGTTCGATGCCGCGATCCCAGCAGTCACAATTACAGGTTCCATTATCAGAGCCGAGCGGCAGCTCTTCCGGCAGTTTCTGCTTTTCCCCTTTGCTTTCTGCCTCCCGGATTCTGCTTTATGTTATCTTCTGACGAAACGCCGGGGTGGCGAAATGGCAGACGCTACGGACTTAAAATCCGTTGGGAGTAATCCCGTGAGGGTTCGAATCCCTCCCTCGGCACCAATCGCATCAATAGTTTACGAACGTTATTAATCAAAATAAAAAACGCGCACTACGGAGTGAGAGTTCGCCATTTTCTCCGGATTCCCTAAGGAATTCATAAAACAGTCGCGGTTTCAAAGGTCCATCATCTTCCCCTCATCGATCAAATTTCCATCCAACAAGGTGTGATCTAACCCACTTTGACGACGAAACCCTACTGAATACTACTTCGCCACGGAGTAGCGTTTGGCCTTTCTTGAGAAAGCCTCAACAAGAGTATTGCTTGAGCGATTTCAAACCTCCTTCATCATCACTCGTATTAACCCAGCAACTGAGACTGCGAGAAGACCGTCGAGACCGCTACGACCCGCCCGTTTTGGTAGTTTGAATTCACGATGTTTATTTCCTCAGAATTGGCTAGCAATCCAGTTTTGATGATTAGAAGTTTCGCTTACCGAACCGAAGACCTGTAGAATTGGCGGCCATATTCAGCGAGTGGTCTTGAATTGTGACTGCTGAAACCGGAAGAAGACTTGGCCGGTACGAAATCCGCACGAAGATTGGCGAGGGCGGAATGGGTGAAGTATATCTGGCGGAGGATACGCGTCTGCACCGCAATGTCGCCCTAAAGATTCTTCCGGCGGATCTCGCTTCGAACAAAGATCGCATGCGGCGCTTTGAGCAGGAGGCGCAGGCCGCCGCCGCGCTTAATCATCCAAACATCGCTACGATCCACGAGATTGGTGAGCACGAAGACATGCACTTCATCGCGATGGAATTTATTGATGGCGTGACGCTGCGCGAGAAGATTCATCGCGAAGAAGCCGAATTGCGCAAGCTGCTGAGGTTCTTGCAGCACGCGGCGGAAGGATTAGCAAAAGCGCACGCCGCCGGCATCGTCCATCGCGATCTGAAGCCCGACAACATCATGATCACGCGCGATGGACACACCAAGATTCTCGATTTTGGTTTGGCGAAACTGATCGAGCAGCAGCCGCCAACGACTGGCGCGGACTCGAGTGAAGTCGCTACGGCAGTAATGCCGTCACATTCGACGCCCGGCGTAGTGATGGGCACCGTTGGCTATATGTCGCCAGAACAAGCTCAGGGGAAAACGAAAGAGATCGATCAGCGTTCAGACATCTTCTCGTTCGGTTGCATTTTGTTCGAAGCTGTCACTCGTAAGAAGCCATTCAAAGGCGATTCCATCATCAAGTCGCTGCACATGGTGATCTACGAACCGGCGCCCGCTCTCACAGATCTCAATCCATCTGCACCGCCGGAATTGCAACGCATCGTGCGTCGGTGTCTCGCGAAGGATCCGGACGAGCGCTACCAATCGATCAAAGAAGTGGCGATTGAATTGAAGGAGTTGCGGCGTGAATTGGAAGGCGCAGCCATCGATACAACCGTGCCTCCGCCCAGGAGTGAAACATCGGCGGCCGCCCCGGCCGGATCGACACTCGGCGCAAGTCTCAGTCTGACAACCAGCGCACCTCCCTCGTTATCAACCAAACCATCGAGCGCTGAATACGTCATAACGGGAATTAAGCAACACAAACTTGCGGCGGCGATCGTGATCGTGTTTGTGCTGGCTGTTGGAATAGCGTTCTTCGCATTTTACCGTGGGCGCACGGCGAGCGCTGCGCTCAACTCAATCGCCGTGATGCCCTTCATCAACGAGAGCGGCAATACGGAGATCGAATATCTTTCGGACGGCATGACCGACACGCTCATCAGCAACCTTTCGCAACTGCCGAATCTGAATGTCAAGGCGCGCTCATCCGTGTTCCGTTACAAGGGCAAGGACACGAATCCGCAGACGGTCGGCCGGGAGTTGAACGTGCAGGCGATCTTGAACGGGCGTGTGATGCAGCGCGGCGACCAGTTGACGCTCACTCTGGAACTGGTCAATGCGCAGACGGAGAATGTCATCTGGAGCGAGCAGTACACGCGCAAGCAGGCCGATCTCGTCAGTTTGCAAACTGAGGTCGCGCGCGACGTGTTGAGCAAACTGAAGACTAAACTGTCCGGCGCGGACGAGCAGAAGTTGGCGAAGACTTACACCGCCAACCCCGAAGCTTATCAACTTTATCTGAAAGGCAACTACTACAAGGCTAAACGCCGGCCCGACGATATGAAGAAGGGGTTGGAATACTTTCAGCAGGCGATAGATCGCGACCCGAATTACGCGCTGGCGTACGTTGGCGTCGCCAACTCATACAATCTTTTCGCCAGCTACGCGATGATTTCGATGCGCGAAGGTTTTCCGCGCTCCAGAGAAGCCGCTGAGAAGGCATTGCAAATAGACCCCACTTTGGCTGAGGCCCATGCGGCGCTCGCGCAAGTTGCCGGAATTTATGATTGGGATTGGGTAACCGCCGAGCGAGAGTTCAAACGCGCGCTGGAGCTGGACCCTAATTCAGCGTCGGCTCATTCCAGCTATGGTTACAATTATCTGATCCCGAAGGGACGTCTCGACGAAGCCGTCCAGGAGTTGAAGCGCGCGCAGGAAATCGAGCCGTTATCTTTACCAATAAACACAAATCTGGGGGCAACTTTGCTTATTGCCCGGCGGTATGATGAGGCGATCGCCCAGTTACAAAAGACCATTGAGCTGGATCCGAATTACCCAACGGCGCACTACCGCCTGGGTGTGGCTTATTCGTGCGTCGGCAGGCATACGGAGGCTATCGAAGAAGCCAAAAAGTCGCTGCAACTCGCGCCGGACATCGTGTGGTCAAAGTGGATGATGGCTCTGGTCCTCGCGCGATCTGCTGACAGAAATGGAGCGCTGAAGATCGTTGAGGAAATCAAGCAATTCCCGCCGAACAACACCTCGTACATGATCGGTGTCACCTATGCAGACTTGGGAGACAAGGACCGCGCATTCGAGTGGCTAAACAAGGCGTACGAAAACAAGGATTGGTTTTTGACGGAAATCCACGTCGAACCCTGGGTTGATAATCTCGGCTCAGACCCGCGCATGGCGGAACTGCTTAAGCGTATGGGCCTGAAGTAAACGAAGTAGCTTCACGCCGAAGGCGTGAAATTGATATAGCCGTGGGCAATGCCACCGATCCAGTGGTAAAACAATCTTCCCGACCCTGAAGAGGCCGAACATCAATCCGATCCCAGGGATTAGTTTGCCAGCAATTTATCCTGCAAGAAGGCGTTCGGAGACGTGACGGGGCCTTCCGCTGGACTCTGAGGTCTCAGCTACTGGTCGCTGCCAACATCCGAATGCTCTTCCCTCACATGAAGACCAGCAAGTGTCACTTGTTCAGAGTCACGCGCGATGGCAAATGCCGCGCACAATCAGATCGATCGAAACTCCCGGACGTTGCTGGCGAGAAACCCAAGTTCAGCACGAATGTTTCGTTCGAGTTCTTTGGTTTCAATCGCCGAGTTTTGCGCCAGAGCACAGGGCGTGAATGCAATCAGAAACGAGAGAAATGTCGCGGCGCCAAAAGGAAGCCTCATTTAATTGCTCCAAATCCATAGGACCTATCGGACCTATAGGAGCTATACATCACGTCCTCGAACTACACTTTTACTTCCCGTCCGGTTCGGGCAGCTTCGTAGATTGCGGTGATGATTGACATGTGAGTGCGACCGATTTCACCGGCAACTGGGGACCTTCGTCCAGTTACGACACACTCCGAGAAGTCGTCCATCTGTGCAGCCTGCTGGTTAATCCATGCGAAGTTCAATGGTCCCTTACTGGTTTGTCCCACGCCGCCACTGTAGGAGAACGCATTTCGGTTCATCTCAAACCAACCCTTGCTTCCTTCGGCCCTGAAGTTATTGCCCTGCCCATTGAAACTCGTCGTGCCTTCACAGGTTGCGCCATTTGCAAACTTCAAGGTGAAGTTGATCGTCTCTTCCGTCTCGTTGAAAAAACCAGGCCGCTGTTTCGGTTCCTCATGAGCAGTAACAGAAACAGGGTTCGCATTGGCGGCCTGAGATGCAGCCTGAACAACGTATATTCCCAGATCCATCATTGCTCCGCCGCCTGCCAACTGTTTCTCGATTCGCCATTGATGTTGATTCATCACAAAACTGAAGTTACCCGACATCTTCATGAATGGACCAAACTCCTGAGCTTGTGCGATGCGCATCAACTCTTTGCGAAAGAGGTCGTAATGCATGCGGTATCCGATACCGAGTTGTACCTTCGCTTTCTTGCATGCTGCGATCATTCGATCGCAATCGGTTACGGACGTAGCCATGGGTTTCTCGGAGATGACATGCTTGCCGGCTTTGGCAGCTCGAATCGTGAATTCTGGATGCAACGCGGGAGGTGTAACGATGTAAACGATGTCGACATCTTTGTTGTCCGCGATCCGATCAAAGGTTTCGTAACTGTAGACGTGTTCTTTTTTCAGGTTGTACTGCGTAGCCCATTTCTCACCTTTTTCCGGGTGGCCCGTCACGACAGCGGTAAGCTGACACAGTTTGGTTTCAGCCAGGGCTGGCGCTAATTGATTGCTGGCATAGTTTCCCAAGCCGAGCATCGCGATACCTAGTTTTCGTCCCTGGTTCTGGGCCAGCAGTTCGCCGATGTAGCCCGGTGTCAGTGCCAGACCTGCAGTAGTGATTGAGAAATCGCGAAGAAAATCTCGTCTGGAACGAAGTAGATTTGGTTTAGTCATGATTGTTGAACTTCGATAGGTTGACCGGTTCGCGTAGATTGGTAGACCTGACGGTCGGGGCTATTTCATGTTGGTGTTCGCGCGCCTCAAGGTTCATGTTGGCGCTTCGCGCCTTGAGACGGCGGGCCAGCCAACTTTGGACTGGCGTTTACGATCCACCAAAGGCTACTTGTCCTTCTTTTCCCGCGTCCCCTCGATGTCGTATTCCGTTTTCTGGCCCCCAAACTCCGCCGCACCTTTCCCTTTGAGCTTGTCCCCGTCGATTGTGAAGGTGTAGTCGATGGGGATCGTGTTATCCATCAACTTCCGCACGGCGGAGAAGGTCAGTTTCCCGTCCTTGAATTTCACGTCCTTAAGTTTCTCGTCCTTCTGGTCGGGCCAGTTCATCGTCCCGGAGAGGTTGTCCCCGTCCTTCTGGATCGTCAGTTCAGCCGTCCGCTGCTGGTCGCCGATTTTGTACTCCAACTTCCAAGTCCCTACCGGGTCTGCCTTCTCGCCCTGCGCGACTGCAAGACCGCAGAACGCGAGTACTAACGCCACTAACAGGATCGTTTTCATGTTTGCCTCCAAGAAATTCAGCGAGGAGCCGTCCGACGCGGAACGTCTCCAGCCGCTGACTGCGATTCTAAGGATACCGTGACCACCGGGGAGGCCAATGTAATCTAGAATCGCTCGGCCATCAAGGAATAGCGATAACGAGATAGGACGAGCTCCGGCCGCTTCGTTTATCGACAGATTAAATAGATTTATAAATAAACCTGCTTCCGTATTGGACCAAAGAGATCTGTTATTCTAACGATGATTTCGAAAAACTCTTCGCAAATTCCCGGAGGTTGCCAGCTACCGCCATGACAGAACAGCCTTCCTCGGCTCACGTTAGCTTGATGGATCGCTATGAAGTGTCGGATTTCTTCGATGAGATGTTTTTGCCAACCGGTGAGCCCCGGAATCACTATCGACTCTTGCATGCCCGACTGGCCGACATGGTCGCTGAATCTTTCGATGAGAGACGCGGCTACGCAGACGTTTCGTTCCTTTATCAGGGCATAACCTTCACTGTTTATAGTCAGAAAGCTGAGGGTATTGAGCGGATTTTTCCATTCGATTTGATTCCACGCATCATCCCAGCTTCGGAGTGGACCCTGGTAGAAAAGGGTTTGACTCAACGAGTAACAGCTCTCAATCAGTTTCTTTACGACATCTACCACGATCAGCGAATTCTCAAAGACAAGATCATTGCACCGGAAATGATCTTTGAAGCGAAACACTTTCGTCGCGAGATGATCGGGGTCAATGTCCCGAAGAACATCTATGCCCATGTTATCGGTACTGATCTGGTGCGTGACGACAATGGAAACTACTTTGTACTGGAGGACAACCTGCGCTCGCCCTCGGGCGTAAGTTACATGCTTGAAAACCGCCAGGCAATGAAGCGCACGTTCGCGACCTTGTTTCAAAGCTATGGCGTCAGGGCCATCGAACATTATCCCCAGGAATTGCTAAACACATTGCGCTCAGTTGCGCCGCACGACAATCCCGACCCTGTTGTAGTTCTGTTAACGCCGGGGATTTACAACTCAGCATATTTCGAACATGCCTTCCTTGCGCGCCAGATGGGTATTGAGATAGTCGAAGGTCGGGATTTGGTGGCGCACGACAATAGTGTCTACACCAGAACAACCAAGGGACTTCAGCCGGTCGATGTCATATATCGACGAATCGATGACAACTTTCTCGATCCACTTTCTTTCGATTCGACGAGCATGTTGGGGTGTGCCGGACTGTTCAATGCGTGGCGCGCTGGAAATGTTACGTTGGCAAATGCTGTCGGAACCGGAGTCGCCGACGACAAGGCAGTTTATGCTTATGTCCCGGCAATGATCCGTTACTACCTTAGTGAAGAGCCAATACTCCAAAACGTTCCCACCTACCTGGCAGTAAACGACAAAGAGAGAGACTTCATTCTCAACAATCTGGAGCAGCTGGTCGTTAAATCTGTGAACGAAAGTGGGGGCTATGGGATGTTGGTTGGGCCACATGCTTCTCAGGAAGAACGAGAAACGTTTCGTAACCGAATCATCTCAAATCCGCGCAATTTTATTGCCCAACCAATTGTCAGACTCAGCCGGCATCCAACCTACCTGGACGGGCAGCTTTATGGCTGTCACATTGATCTGCGTCCTTATATTCTCTGTGGTGAGAAGATAACAATTGT
>AP72_2010_repI_A001DRAFT_1000035_pt1 | contig 24824 bp, 11 predicted proteins | sample AmaPasrepliIA001_FD_9535 | JGI IMG/M metagenome (IMG submission 9535)
CGGGCATGTTACCTGCCGCTCTCGAGATGATGGATAACGAGATCATCCGTGCGGTTGAAGCGAGCGTCTTTACCGCCGGGTTGCCCGTCGATGCCCAAGCCGTACTTCTGGTCGAGCTTGATGGTGTCGAAGCAGGCATCGACGATGAGGCAGACAAAACGAAGAGCATTCTCAGTGAGCACGGCGCGCGCTCAGTGCGCCTCGCCGCGGATGAGAAAGAACGAAAGAAGCTGTGGGCGGCGCGCAAGGGCGCGTTCGGAGCAGTCGGACGTCTTAGTCCCGACATTATGATCCAGGACGCTGTGGTTCCGCGCTCTCGTCTGCCTGAAGTGCTGGCCGCAACATATCGCATCAGTGAGCGCTATAACATCAAGCTGGCAAACGTCTTTCATGCTGGTGACGGAAATTTGCATCCGCTCATCTGTTTTGATCTGCGGCGTGGGGACGACCTCGAACGAGTGCGTCAGGCAGGTCGCGAGATTATGGAGAGTTGCGTGCGCGCCGGCGGATCGATTACCGGCGAGCACGGTGTGGGCTTGGATAAGAGCGGATACCTGCCGCTAATCTTTTCTGAAGATGATATGGACGCGATGCTGCGGGTGCGCGCGGCATTCGACAGTTCGGGTCTGTGTAATCCGGGAAAGATTATCCCGCTGCCGCGCGGTTGCGGTGAAGCGCGAGCCGTGGCCACCGAACATATTTCAGAATCCCGAGACATCCGCGTCGGAATCAAATCCAACCGAGAAACCNGGCCGAATAATCCGATCGAGTGGCAAACCGTTTCGGCTACTGTCGGTAAAGAAAAGAATTCGCGGCTGGCAGAGCGGATCAACGAAGCCAGGAGCATTAATGAATTCAAGCGCCTGGTTGGCGGCGGGAATGTCACCCGCCTCGGCGACAGCGGTTTGGCCGACTTAATCCAACCGGAAATGTCTGAGCGGATCCTCGTAATTGCACCTGGTTCGACGGGTGAAGCGCGCGAAGTGATCAAGCTCGCTGCTAGTCAAGCGTTGGCGATTGTTCCTGCGGGGGCTGGCAGTTTTCTTGATTCAGGAAACATTCTGGAGGGATCGAATCTAATTCTCACGACGCGCCGGATGACGAAGCTGGTCCATCATGAGCCTGCGGATCTGGTGGCGACCGCCGAAGCCGGACTCACCCTGCGTGAGTTCCAGGAGCGTTTGCGTGAGCGGGGACAATGGCTGCCGGTCGATCCACCGGATAATGGTAGCGCAACCCTCGGCGGTGTAGTGGCGACGGCGCTTGCGGGTCCACAACACCTCGGCTTTGGTCCGCTGCGATCTTTTGTGATCGGCCTGCACGCGGTCCTGGCTGACGGCTCAGCGATCAAAGCCGGCGGCCGGGTAGTGAAAAACGTAGCCGGATACGACCTTTGCAAACTGTTCACCGGGAGTTACGGCACGCTCGGCCTGATCACGGAAATTACTTTCAAACTTCGCCCCTGGCCGGCTGAGAGGCGAACCATTGTGGCCAGTGGGCCGCCGGCAGTTCTCGCAAACATCGCTCAACTGGTGGGGCATGAATCGTTTCCGGTGGCGCTCGAGTTGCTTTCCGCCGAACTTGCCAGAGAGATCGGTTTGGATGTGAAAGACCATGCGGCCGTCCTGATGATTCGCTACGCCGGATCATCGCGGGCCGTAGTTGTCGAAACCGCCAAGGCTTTAAAGACGCTGCGTGACGCAAAAATTGTTTGTGCTACTCGTGACGAGGATGAAGATGTCTGGAGAAATTTGAGTCAGGCGGCATCAGCAAAGGGTCATGACCTGGGCTGGCGCGTCACTGTGCACCCGGCGGATCTGCCTTTGTTTCTCGAGCAGGTCATTGCGCTCGAGCGCGATGAGGCCTCGCATGTGGGACTGCAATGGCAGGCGGGTGCGGGCGATGGACGGCTGCGTGTGATGGCGCGAGCGCCGGCCTATCATCAAGAGGCGGTACGGACGCTTGAACGACTACGACAAAGAGCCGAAAATTTCGGTGGCAGTCTGGTGATTGAGAAAGCTCCGCTTGAAATCAAGCACGAGATCGATAGCTGGGGCGGATTCGGTTCGGTCACTGAACTGATGAAGCGAGTGAAGAAGCAACTTGATCCCGGGAATCTGCTATCGCCGGGCAGGCTGTTTGCAGCGTCACAATGAATATACAACCTGTTGGGTTAGGAAAGCGCACGCCTTTGGAGTGCGCCGACTCGTCGGCGCTTTGTCTGTCGCCTAAACGAAAAATTTGATTTAAGGGAGAGACCAATGATTAAGAGAATGCGCGGATGGCTCGCACCGTTTGTGATCCTTGCGTTCGTTTGTGTTCCTGTAACGATGCCGTCGAGATATCGGACGGTGCAAACGACGGTCGCGGCGTCGCGCGAACCGGTGCGCGCGAAACACGGCATGGTTGCTTCAACCAACGAAGTTGCTTCGCAGGTGGGCGTCGACATCATGGAACGCGGCGGCAACGCAGTCGACGCAGCCATCGCGGTCGCATTTGCGCTCGCGGTAACGCATCCGGCGGCGGGCAACCTCGGTGGCGGCGGTTTCATGATGATTCGTTTGCAGGATGGCCGCAGCACGGCGATAGATTACCGGGAGATGGCGCCGGCCGCAGCGACGCGCAACATCTATCTCGACAAAAACGGCAACGTGATCTCCGGCGAAGGCGGATCGATTGAAGGTTACCGCGCAGCCGGCGTGCCGGGTACGGTGCGCGGCATGGAACTGGCGCTCAAGAAATACGGCTCGGGAAAACTCACCTGGACACAATTGATTGAGCCGGCGCGGCGTCTGGCGGCGAATGGTTTTACGGTTACGAACTCACTCGCGCGCGGATTACGCGGCAGTCGTGATTATCTTTCAAAATACCCGGAGACAAAGCGCATTTATCTGAACAATGGCAAGCTGTACAACGAAGGCGATACCTTCGTGCAGCCGGATCTGGCGGCGACGTTCGCGCGCTTGCAGCAACGTGGTCCAAATGAGTTTTATGAGGGCCAGACGGCGCAACTGATTGTCGATGACCTGAAACAGCACAAGGGGCTGATTACCATGGAAGACATGCGTGGGTATGTAGCGAAGGAGCGGGAGCCGCTGCGCGGCAACTATCGCGGATATGAAATCATTTCCATGCCGCCGCCTTCTTCGGGTGGCGCGGTGCTGATCGAGATGCTCAACATTCTTGAAGGCTATGATTTTACGAAGATAGATTGGGCTTCATCGGAGCGCTATCACCTGACGACCGAAGCGATGCGCCGGGCCTTTGCGGATCGCGCTGAGTACATGGGAGATACTGATTTCGTGAAGGTCCCGATCGCGGGTTTGATCGACAAAAAATATGCGGCGCAGTTGCGGAGCACAATCAATCCTGAGCGCGCTTCAAACAGCGAACAGGTCAAGGCCGGGAAGCCGCTCGGCTATGAATCAGATGAGACGACGCACTTCACGGTCGTTGACGCGGAAGGAAACGCCGTTGCTAACACGTACACGCTGAACAATTCATATGGGTCGGCGGTGGTCGCCAAAGGAACGGGCGTGATTATGAATGACGAGATGGATGATTTCGCCGCGAAACCTGGGACGCCTAACTTGTATGGGCTGATCCAGGGTGAGCGTAATTCGGTGGCCCCGCATAAGCGGCCGCTGTCGGCGATGACTCCGACATTCGTTTTGCGCAAAGACGGCGCGTTTTGGTTTACGGTCGGCAGTCCCGGCGGTCCCACAATCATCAACACGGTGCTCGACGTGATTACCAATGTGATCGATTACAACATGAATATCCAACAGGCGATCGATGCGCCGCGCATCCATCATCAATGGCTGCCGGATGAACTGGTGTACGAACCCTTTGGGTTGTCAGGAGATACGCAGAAAGCATTGATAGCTCGAGGGCACAGGCTGGTTGATAAACCGCGCTACCTGGGCGATTGTGAAGGGATCATGATTGAAGAGAAGAGCGGGATGCGTCTGGGCGCGACCGATCCGAGAAGGAGTGACGGGATGGCGGTTGGGTATTGAGCTTTAAGATACCGCGCTTCATATGAAGCAATCTCAGCGTGAGCTGAACGCACGAACGGCGATTACGAGATCGTTTCTGACCAAGCCTCGTCTTCAAACAAATAGAAATGAAACCACGAAACACACGAATAAAGTCACGTTTTCGCACTGTTTCGTGATTGAAATTACAGAACCGAAATATCGGCACAAATTGCAGCCACGCACACGAACGAACTCCTCCTTTCGTGCATTTCGTGGTTCAAATTGTTTTGGGCAGTAGAATCAAAGCGTGATGATCTTGCTATAATTCAAGGCGGCAACATAACAAGCAAACTGATCTTGCAAGACATCTCGGATAAGTCATCGCTCAGTTCAATCCTCGCGCGCGAAGAAGAAAAAATTCTCGCCTGTGTTCACTGCGGTCTTTGTCTCGAAGCTTGTCCCACTTACGTGGCCACCGGGAACGAGAATGACAGCCCGCGTGGCCGTATCTACCTGATGCGGGCCGTCAAAGAGCAGCGCCTCACGGTCAGTTCACTCGCGTTTGAAAAACACATTGATCGCTGTCTCGGTTGCCGCGCCTGCGAAGCCGCGTGTCCGGCCGGAGTGCAATATGGACAGTTGCTGGAAGCGGCGCGGGCCGAAATTACCCACGGCGAAACCAAACCGGCTGGAACTTACCGGATGTTGTATTTAGTGCTGAAGCACGTTTGGTCGCAGCCAAAGAGATTGCGAGCGGCATTTTGGTTAGCCCGGATGTTTCGTGATTCAGGGATGGCGCGGCTGATGCTCAAGACCGGATTGGCCGGCAGCATCTCAGGACAAATTGGTTTCGCCATGGCATTGCTGGATGGATCACGGGTCAGAACCGGGAGCGGTAGCGACCGGGCCCTCCCGATGCTCGCGTCGCCGATTCCGAAAAGCGAAGCAACGTCGTCGTCCCAGCTCTTCCAGGGTTGTGTGACCGAAGGTTTGTTCAGACGAGTCAACGAAGCGACTGCACGAGTGTTACAGATCAATGGCTGCGATGTGCAAGCACCTGCGGCGCAGGTTTGCTGTGGCGCGCTGCACGCGCATGCGGGCGACCTCGAGGGCGCGCGAGCGCTGGCGCGGCAAAACATTGACGCGTTTCGAGACCAGCCCGGACAAATCGTCACCAATGCCGGTGGCTGTGGAGCGATGCTGGCTTCGTACGCGCACCTGCTCGAGTGTGACGAGCAATATGCCGAAGCAGCCCGCAAATTCAGCGCCCGCGTTTCTGACGTGGGTCAACAGTTGCAGTCAATAGGCTTTCGTAACGGAGCTGAGATCGGTTTCGATCGCACCACCTATGATGCGTCCTGTCATTTGCTGCATGGCCAACATGCTGCGGATGCGTCGCTGCAAATGCTCTGGGCGATTCCGAAGTTGAACTTCATTCCCTTGTGCGGCAGCGAAGTTTGCTGTGGGGGTGCAGGTGTTTACAACTTGCTTGAGCCGGAATTGTCTGAACAGGTGCTCGATGAAAAGCTCAGGCACATCGAAGGGTCAGGCGCAGCAGTGCTGGCAACCGGAAATCCTGGTTGCCACATGCAGATCGCGGCCGGTGCGCATTTGGCGGGAATACCACTGCGGGTCGTCCATCCCGTTGAACTGCTGGATGAGTCGTACCGGCGAGCGGGGCTTTATGTTAAGGATTGAGGACCGTTTTCGGTTTTTAATCTCGCCCGTTTCCATACCCGGCTGAAGGCGCGTTTTCGGAAAACTATAACGACCTTACCCAATGGGGCTGCCATGCTGATGCGAGGCAAGTCTTTGACTTGCCGAAATTGCGTCCTTTTATTCTTTAGGGTCTCGGACCGCTTTCAGCGGTCATAGACCGCCTCATTCAGGAAAGGACTAAACGGTAAGTCATAGACTTACCCCGCATCGGCATGGCAGAGCCATTGGGTGAGGTTGTGGTCGTAATTCTTCCTGCGACTCCTGAAGCCAGGTGTGAATGAGTCACAAACCGTCCGTGGCGTAAGCGATCTCGCCACCAATCATCGTCAACTGCACATTTAAGTTTTCATCCAACACAGCCAGATCCGCGCGCTTGCCTTCCGCAATCGAGCCACAATCCTGATCTAATCCAAGTAGCCGAGCCGGATTCAACGAACTCATTTCAGCCAACTCGTGATCGGAAAAACCGAGACGGAACATCAGTCGCACGGCGTCCAGCATGGTAATGACCGAGCCGGCAATGCTGCCTTTCGCATTTCGGGTGCGCCCGTTGGTCACAGCAATCTGCTCACCCCAGATTTCGTATTCACCATCGCCCAAACCTGTCGCGGCGATCGCGTCACTGATCAGAGAGATTCTCCGCGCGGTCTTGTTGCGCAAGATCAGTTTCAGGACTGAAGGGTCGAGATGGATTCCGTCCGCAATGAGATCGCACGAGACCTCATCGTGCATTAGTCCCCAACCGACCGGCCCGGGTGCGCGGTGATGGAGGCCGGTCATCGCATTCATGAAATGGGTCATGTGACGCGCGCCGGCGGCGAATGCCTGGTCCAAAACGTCCGTCGTGGCTCGCGTATGTCCGATCGAGACAACCCAACCTCGTTTCGCGAGCTCCTTAACCAGCTCAATCCCGCCGTCGATTTCTGGCGCGAGGGTCATCATGTGAATCGCGCCACGCTGATCAAGAGTGGGAAGGGAATCGAGGTCGGCAATATTTTTGAAGGTGCGAAAGTGTTCACGATGGAGCGCGCCGCACTGTTGATCGTTAACGAAGGGACCTTCGTAATGCACACCCAGAACACGGGCTGGTCGCGTAGACTGCAGTCCCGAGCGCGGTGATTGAGAATGATCGACCAAACTGCGATCCATCATTTCGCCGATGCCATTAAGCGCTTGCGCGTACTCTTCCGACGCGGCGGGCACCAGAGTAGGCAGCCAGGCCGTGACTCCGTGTTGGGCCAGAAAAGTGGCGGCCTTGAAAAGATCCGGAGCCGTGGCATTCATCGTGTCCGCGCCGGCAGCGCCATGAATGTGCATGTCGATGAATCCCGGAAACACGGTCCGGCCATGTAAATTGATTGCGGACGGTGAAGGAGTAGCTGGTTCCGATGAATTAAGGATGCGCGCAATGCGGCCATGCTCAATCAGCAGGCTGGCGGAATCAATTGTTTGCGAGGGCAAGACTAAGCGCGCGTGGTGAAGTGAGAGCGATGCGGATTTCATGCTTTCGAAAGTTGCATTGTAGCACTCCGCCGATGCCGTTACCGGATCCGAGAAACGAGAGTAGTGTCACAAATCGAGAATCTCCCTGCGAAGTCTCGGCGACCTCTGCGTCTCTGCGGTGATTAGTGGCTGAAAAAGGTCACCGCTGAGACGCCGACACTTCGCAAAGATTTCAAAACGGGCCACTTGAGAAACGAGGGCTTTGCCTCAAAAGTCTAAACAATGAACGTTCAGTGGCTAGACAGCTTGTCGCCGCGTAGCGGCGCATGAGTTGAGCCCGGCCTTTCAAGGCCGGGTACCTGGCATCAACAATCTCTCGTCGCGTAGCGACGACTGAAAAATGCAAGTTTTTCTGTTTTCATTGCGTCGCTACGCGACGCGCAAATGCTTTGGGCTACTTGACCCGGCCTTGAAAGGCCGGGCTAAATTCACACGCCGCTACGCGGCGCTCTCACCCCAAGGCTGTCTTCATCACTTTTGGGGGCAAGGCTGGAACGAGGTAAATCCGCCGCGTGATTGTTAGTTAATTATCACCAGGGCCTTCATACATGGCCGAGCCATGACGAAGGGTTCCCAGACGGAATGCAATGATCACGCTGTGCGCGGCATCGTCATGGCCGAGCCATGTGGGAACGGTTCGCCAAACATATTCAGCTGCCCAAATACGATGCCCGCGACTTTCGCCGCGGGCATTGCATATTTGAAGCTAGGTTGAGCTTGAGCTTAGAAGAAAAGCTTGATGCCCAACTGAACGGTTCGCGGATCGCGCACGACGCTAATCTGGCCAAAGACGCCGGAAGTCACGTTCGTACTTGCGATCGTTTGAAAATTGGTATGGTTGAATACATTAAAGATTTCACCACGCAACTGTAACCTCACCGATTCGGCCAACGCGAAATTCTTAAAGAGCGAAAAATCGAATCGTCTGGTAGGGGGACCGATGATACCGCCACGAGGAGCATTGCCGACGACATTGTTCACGCCGGTGGTGGTGACAGCCGGATTTGGCTGCACGCAGGCCGTGTTAAACCACTGCAGGAACAGGTGCGGCGCGTTTTGATTAGGATCGCAGAGCATATTCGGACGGTTGCCGGCAACCAGGGCAGGAACATTGCCCAGGCCAGCGGCGTCGAAGCTTGACGTCGTGGTCGTAAAAGGTATGCCCGATTGAAAAGTCACGATACCGGAGATCTCCCAACCTCCCAGCGTCTTACCGGCAAAGCCCTGCTGTGACTTAAAGAAGGGCAAGTCATAGATATAGTTCGCGGTAAAGATGTGCCGGCGATCAAGCGTTGCCAATCCACGATCCAGACGGATGTTGTATGAGTCCATGGGAGCGTTCGATCGATCATTCTGGTTATCGGTGATGTTCTTGGAGAACGTATAAGCCACATTGATCTGTGAAGCTCCAGACATCCGTTTCGAAGCGAAGACCTGCAAACTGTTGTAATTCGAGTTGAACTGCGGCGTAATCATGTTGATTGATCGATAACCGCGGAAGGGTCGAATTTGATCCAGGATTGCCGAGTTGCCAGTCGATGTAAACGCCATCCCGGGATTCTGGCATGGGATGGTCGTAACACCTGGCGTCTGCAGCGTGTTTGTGCCGGTTGCACACTTCGAATTAAGAGCAAATCCCGCTGGCAGGTCATTCAATTCGTAGGCTCCGATAAGGTGTGTTCCTTTTGAGCCAAAATAGCCTACGCTCACTATCGTATTTTTCCAGAAAGTCTGTTGCGCCTCCAGAGACCAATGTTGCATGTACGGATCTTTCCAGTTTGGTTGAATGGCGCGGACACTCAGTGAGGTTAGCGATGCCGCTGCATTCACGCTGGTACCCGGCGGGACGGGATGGTCCAGTGAAGTAAGAGTGGTTGTAAAGGTAGCCTGGTAGGGCGGATTTTGGCCGATGTTCTGTTCATAGGTGCCGTTCAAAACCTGATCGTAGTAAATTCCGTAACCGGTTCTAATCGACGTCGTGCCTTTCTTGAACGGATCCCAGACAATTCCAAATCGTGGAGCAAAGTCCCCCTTGGGCGCCTTCACCACGGCTTGGCCGAATGGTGAGATGGCAGGTACGCAGCCATTGGCGGCAGTTTGGAGATTCTGGCTATTCACGATCATGCCATTGCAAAAGTTTCCAGTTCCAGGAATGCGGTTTCCGGCGCCGGTAACCTGTGGAGCACTTGCGAGGCTATAGAGTGCCGGATCGAAGTTTGATAACCGTCCGTTCCTGTCGATGGGAGCGCCAAAATACGAATAGCGGACTCCATAGTAGACCGAAAGGTTCGGACGGAATTTGAATTCATCTTGTCCGTAAAGCTCCAACGCGTGTTGGCGCAGGTCAGCAGTGTAGTCGAACTGGGCCTGGCTGAAAGTGACATTGTTGCCCTGGAGGAAGTTTGCGAACGATTGCAAGTTATTTTTTGCGGCGGCTGAAAGACCGGGTCCCTGTGACGCGACGCCGGGCGCGGGCACGCTGGCCTGTTGAGCGCTGGTAAGCGTCGTATTCAGGAAGCCGCTGAAACTTCCCTGGTTGCTGCCGGCGAGAGCGTTTTCATTCTTTCGATAGTACGAATACTGCCCACCGAACTTGAGAATGTGTTTTTCCTTAGTCCAGGTGACATCGCCGGCAAAGTTATGTTTGTAAGAGAAGTTGTTGTAATTGCCAAAAGCAGTCAGCGTACTGAAGCCATTGCCGCTGATAGTCGGCACCAGGTCGCGGGTAAGTGGATACGCCAGCGGCGGCGTGATTGGTGAATTAGCGAGAGCCAGGCTACCAATGGTGTTACTCAGAATGGCGCCATAACCATAATTCCAACGTCCTACCAACACCAGATTCGACCGCACGAGATCAGTAAACTGAACCGTGTGAGTTCTTCCGGGCGAATTAGTTGCACTCGTCGAAACGCCGGGGATCCCGGAACCGGAAGAGAAGATCGAATTCACGTCGGTCGTGGGGATCTTGTCGTTCTCGAATCGATAATAAATTGAAGCTTTGCTGTTGAACTGATGGTCAAGCTTGATGATCTCCTGACGAAAATCCGCGACACCCCGCGCGGGATATAGTAAGCCAAAGTTCGGCTGGTTGGGTGCAGGGACACCGGCGTAGATATCGTTGAGATATTGTTGAGCTACCGGATTAATTGCTACCCGGGAAGAGAGTGGTGTGCCCGCCGGGAGCACGCTCGTGCACGGAACCGCACCCGACGATGCAGCCGTAAAGGCGCTCAGGCAGATATCGATCGGGAAGACACCCTGTCGGGCATTAAGATCCGGAACGGTAGAACTGAGCGTCGGATAGCGCCGGTCTCTTCTGGCTTCCTCGGAGAAAAAGAAATAAGTCCTCGCCAGTCGCTTAGTCGCTCTTCCTCCCTCGCCAAACCGGGGAACAAATATCGGTCCTCCGATCGTGAAACCGAAATTGTTATATCGGAAAGGCGGCCGCTTGGCTTTTCCGTTGGAGTCAACGCCGAGCGGCGCGTTGCGATTGGTGATGAAGTCGTTGGCGTTTAATATCTGATTGCGAACGAATTCAAAACCTGAACCATGGAAGCTCTCGCCGCCGCTGCGCGTGACGATGTTGATTTGACCTCCGCCGCTACGGCCTGTTTCGGCTGGGTAGAGGCTGCGATCCACCTTGAATTCTGCGATTGAATCCACGCTCGGGTAGGCTTGAATCGTGATGTTCGAACCGCGGTCCGTGACGTCAGCGCCGTCGATCGTATAGGTGTTTTGTGAACTGCGCGCACCATTGACCGAAATGTTCATGGTGTTGGCTTGTCCAGCTGGGTTTGTAGTACCCACGTAAACCTGATCGCTCAAATTATTTGAAACTCCCGGCGCCAGGGTAATCAGTTGCACCCAGTTGCGGTTGTTCAAAGAAAGCTCGCGAGCCTGGTCACCATTAATGATCGTGGCGACAGCGGGCGTTGATAATTCAACGGCAACCGGATTCGCTTCGACCGTTACGACTTCAGAGACGTTACCGACTTCGAGCCCAATGTCCAGCGTGCGCGGTGCTCCGACATTGACCTGCACATTATTTTCGATGTGTTTCTTAAAACCGGTCGCTTCAACGGTAATCTCATAAGTGCCGACGTGAAGGTCGCGCGCAGAGTAGCCACCGTCTTCGTTGGTGGTGACGCTACGAGCGGTCTGTTTGGTCGCGGAGTTGATGATCGTGACGGTGGCGCCTTTCACTGCCGCCCCGTTGGCGTCTCTCACTGAGCCTTGGATCGAACCGGTGATCTCCTGCGACAAGGCCACGCCGCCGCACGCGAATAACAACACGAGCGCTGCGACGCAACAAACTACGAACCTGGAGTTATGTCTCATTTAATTTTTCCTTTACTGGATGAATAGAACCAACTGCTCGGGCCGCGGCCAACGGCCTAAAAGCTGAACATTTTGCGGGAAGGGCGCAATTCTATAAGTGTCGAACTCACAAACAAAACTAAAAGATTTTATCAGTCCAATAACCAGGCCTGATAGAAATTTGCGCTCCTGACAGAGGAAATTCTCCGTTGAGAATTTCATATTAATGGATAGACTCTCCATATTTTTGGAGTGGTCGCGAAGCCAAAAATTGACAGTCAAGTATGCTTTTCAAATCGCGCTTCGCAAATCAAGTGCGGTTTTGTTCGGCTTTAACGCGGATCGTGATCGCGGCTCATGAAAGGTCTTGACGTCAATTCATCCGGCGACATACTTGCGTGCAATTTTTGTGCAACGAATTCAACATTTGATTGACGGCTATTGATCTTTTGACGGGTCATTGCACCAACTTCTCACCGTTTTTCAAGCAGGCAAAATAACTGCATGCGTTTGGTCTTTGAAACCCGGACGTTAGCCTCAGTCCATCAGCCCAAAGGAGAATGCTATGCTCAAGCCAGTAGGTTTGTTCTTTGTCCTTTCAGTATTGTTAGTTTCTTGTACCGTAAGTTTTGCGCAGACCGGAACGTCAAGCATTACCGGAACGATTAGAGATTCCAACGGCGCCGCAGTTCCGGGCGCCACCGTCACAGCCAGGAACGATGCCACCGGAGTCGTCAGCACGCAGACGACGACCGAATCCGGTTTGTATTCGTTTGCATCACTGCCGGTCGGCAAATACACCATCACCATTGAGAAGCAGGGGTTTAAGACCCTGCAGAAGACGAACAACACGCTTCAGGTTGGTGAGCCTTTATCGGTTGACGGCACGGTCGAGATTGGCCAGGTGTCCGAAACTGTAACGATCATAGAAGGACCTGAACAGCTACAGAATTCGAATGCCACGATTGGAAATGTAGTCGAGCAAAAAGCGATCGAAGCGTTGCCGCTTAACGGCCGCAATCCTTTGACGTTGCTATTGCTCGAACCCGGCGTCGTGCAGCGATCGTTTGGCGGCGCGGGTTCGGGCGTGCATGTGAATGGCGCGCGTGATCGCGCTTACAACGTCACCATAGATGGCATTGAAGCCAACGAATCTTCAGTACCCAATCCAGTGAGCAATCTGTATCGCATCACTCCCGATAATATTCAGGAATACAAAGTCACCACCAACAACGCGACCGCGGAAGAAGGGCGAAACAGCGGCGCGTCAATCTCGATTGCTACTCGCGCCGGCACCAGCGAGTTTCACGGTACCGGATTCTTCTTCTTGCGCAACGAAGCATTGAACTCAAATGAGTGGTATCAGAACGCACAGAAAACTCCCAAGCCGCTGATTCGCCTGAATCAGTTTGGTTATGAGATGAGTGGTCCGATCATCAAGAAGAAAACGTTCTTTTTCGGCAGCTATGGCTATAATCGCGTTGACTTCACTCAGCCGATCGATCAGACGTTCGGGTTCCCCACCGTCTACACATCACAAGCGCGCGCGGGTAACTTCCGTTACTTTGCTCCCGATCCGACTTGCAATACTTCGACGGGGGCAGGAAATTGTCTCAGGATCAATGGCGTGATCGTGGCGCGGAACGGCAGTACTCCGCTGGTCAACCCCAGCACGGGAGCGTACGTTCCCGGAATTCATGACTGTGTGGGAGCAGAAACCAACTGCATTCGCACCTATAGCACCCAGGCGAACAACGGCAAGGGTCTGGCACTCGATAGCGTGTTTGCCGGCCTGTTGAAATCCTATCCACTACCGAACAACTTTGTGGGAGCTGGAGATGGCTTGAATACCGCCACCTTTGCCTGGAACCCGCCCACTGGCGGTTCGTGGTCCGGCGATTAATATCCGTATCGATCACAACTTCAATGCGAACAACAGCATGTTTGGGCGCTTCCTATGGTCCGACTACAACACGCTGAAAGGTGATCCCTTAAATGGACGGCCGCAGGTGTATCCCGACAATCCACCGCAGGGCGAGGTGTTCCGTCGTACGTCGAATCTGGCTCTCAGTTACCGGCGGGTGATCTCAACTCGCGTCGTCAACGAACTGACTGCCGGCTATGGACGCTTCGGTTTTCTGTTCACGCAGGGTGAAGCCAATCCGGCGTGGCCGGACGTCCCGCCGTTTGATTTCAACAATCTCAGCGAGCCTTACATCAACACGCCGCGAACCGCGCGCTGGGTGACCACGCCACAGGTGCTCGATAACCTGAGCATGGTCCGCGGCGCTCACGTGTTTCGCATGGGCCTCAACTTCCGCTTCTATCGTCACGTCGATCAGCGCGGCCAGCCAGGCGGGATCAATGTGACGCCATCGGTGACCTTCTCGCAAACCACGCGTCCGCCGTTCGTGGGGACGACCGGTAATTCCGGGTTCGCGACGGCGCCGGGAATCAATTCAACCGACGCTACCCTGCTCGGGAACCTAATCAACAACATCTACGGCTTGCCGGCATCGATGACCCAGGTATTCATCGCTGATTTGAAGCAGGACGTCTTCCTGCCTTTCAAGGTGAATAACGCGATCAGCCTTTACGCTGAAAAGCATAACCTCGATCAATACAACTTCTACTTTCAGGACGAGTGGAAGATTCGACCGAACGTCACTTTGAATTACGGCGCGCGCTGGGAGTACAACCCGCCGGCCAACACTTCACCAAACGACAATGTGTTTGTGGCCTCCAGTCCAATCGTGGGAACACCGCTGCCGGCGACGCCGACCGTGGATCAGCCTGGAGCCGTTAGCTTTGTCAAAGCCAAACACTGGTATGAAGGGAGCTTCGCGGGGGCCATCGGACCACGTATCGGACTCGCCTGGAGCCCTAATTTCAAATCAGGTCTGCTGCACAGGTTCTTTGGAGATGGCAGCAAGAGCGTCATTCGCCTCGGTTATGGCATCGCGTTCGATACCATCTCGTCTTTCCAGGTGACGGCTGCCGCCGGACGCGTTCCCGGCCTGGTGCAAAGCTGCACCACCTCTTTCAACCCCAACGTCAGCACGCCCGGCTTCACCTCGATTACCAAGGGCTGCGTGCTGCCAACCAACATTAACAATACCCTGGCGGGTGGTTTCCCGACTGTGTTGCCGGCTCCAAGTGTGAAGCCGTCGACATTCTTTACGCCACCCCAGCAACTGCGTGCGAACGCTCCGCCGATCACGGTCTTCGCGCCGCACATGTACCTGCCGACAGTCCACGAGTGGAACATCAGCCTCGAACGCGAATTGCCGTGGGGTCTGGTGATGCAGGCGGCTTATATCGGGCGTCGCGGTGAGCGTCTGTTCATGGCTTACGATGCGAATCAGACCAACCCTGATTCGATCATTCCCTCGTTCTTAGTCATGCAACAAAACCGGGCTAAAGGTTGCCGGCCGGATGGCACCGCTTGTCCCGCCGGGGTTACGGGAGTGACGCCGGCATTGCTGTCACAACTGCAGACGCAAGGTGGACTCACGGCCACTCAGGCCGCGAGTTTCCTGAACTCGTCAACCACGACTTCTGAACTCGACATCAATGGCGCGGGCAGTTTCGCGCGCCGCATTGAGGACAACACTCTCGGTCTCAAGTTGAGACCGAACCAACAGTTCGCCCTGATCACAATGATCGACAATCATGGCGACTCGAACTATCACGCGGCCCAGTTTACCTTGCGCCGCCGTTTCTCGAACGGCGTCGGAGTGCAAATGGCCTACACCTTCGGCAAGTCAATCGACAATCAATCGGTCGACCCGGTGGGCGCGTCTTCAGGTGGCGGCCTTTCCACGACAAACTCAAGGACCCCTACAGACAACCGCAACTTCCGCGATGAACGTGCGCGATCAGATTTCGATCGTACACACGTGCTGACCGCAACCTCGGTTTGGGAACTGCCGTTTGGCCGTGGCAAGCAATTTTTCAAGAATTCGTCAGGCGTCGTGAACCAGGTTCTCGGCGGCTGGACCCTCAATTCAATCTACACCTTCATGACCGGTGAACCATTCGCAGTCCGCAGCGGCGCGTTTACTTCAAATGGCAGTCATGAAGGGCGCGCCGGCGTGCAATCACCGGTACAGGCGCAACTCCTTTTCCTTCCGAATTCGCCGTTGCCCGGTCCGGTTCTTTTTAAGCCAATCACGAACGTGGCCACGTGCGGGGTGGATTTGACTCAAGCGTTCTGTCTGCCCGCTCCGGGACAGAACGGCGCCGGGCGAAACATTTTCACTGCGCCCCATTATTGGAACCTTGACCTGGGAATAATCAAGACCTTCCCCATAAACGAGCAGTGGAAACTGCAATTCCGCATGGAGATGTTCAATGCGCTGAATCACCCTAACTTTGATAATCCACGCGATGCTTCGACGGGATCGCCCAGCATTCGCTCAAGCGTGTTTGCCTCGTCATGCTGTGCGACCGTGGCGCCGCCGTCGACACAGACCATTGTGCAGACAGGAGAGTCGGCGCGGGTAATTCAGTTTGCATTTAAGTTCCTGTTCTGATTCGGCAGGAGCGATTGACTGAAAACAGCGAGGCATCGTCGGATGTCTCGCTGGTTTTTTGCTACACGATCCGGTGGCCGGCCAATGCGACTGGAACGTTCCTTGCAGAGTAAGAACTGAAGCTGAGGAACTTCGATTGTAATAAGAAGGCCGAGCCTCCAGCTTCCATCCAGACCCCTTTTAGATACGTATTATTTTGGCGGGAACCATACGATTCGTTCCAGGCAACATGCGCCCAATCTTATCCAAAGTTTCGGAAGATCGTACAATAAATCATATAAAAAAGCTTGACCGTCCGCATGATCTATATATACTGCGGCGGTATTTTTTTGCTGGTTTGGTCCGTTTACGCTGGCTTCGAATCATATAACGCGAAGCAGTCGCCATATTCCGAGGCGTAGTTAACTCTTCAATTTGGTTTCATCCGGTTCAGGGGACGGTGTTGGTGTACTTTCCAGCACTGTTCCGGGCAGCACCATTCTTTTTCGAGGAGGACAGCAAATGAAAAGGCTCGCTTTCTTTGTCGGGTGGGTTCTTTGCGTGGCGGTCGTGTGCACTCTTGCAGTGAGTTCGGCGCGCGCGCAGACGGCTTCATCCGGCAGCATTACAGGTCTGGTCGCAGACCCGCAGAATAGCGCCATTCCGGGAGCTGATGTAACGCTCACGGACATCGCCACCAACACGAAACAAACTTCGACCACAAACGATTCGGGCCGCTACAACTTCCCGGTCGTTAATCCCGGGCTCTACGACATTACGGTCAGCAAAACCGGCTTTAAGGTCGCCAAAATGGCCCAGCAAAAGGTGAGCATCGGCCTGGTGCTGACCGTCAACGTTACGCTTGAGGTCGGCTCCCTTTCGGAAACCGTCGTCGTGACGTCAACTCCCCTTGGTTCCGAACTGCAGACGGCGAACGCGACCATTGGCAACACGATCGATCTAAAACAGCTGGAACTGTTGCCAAACCTTGGGCGAGACGCTACTTCGTTACTGAGTTTACAGCCGGGTGTCACACCCCGAGGCGATATCGGCGGCAGCTACATGGATCAGAATACGTTCACCGTCGATGGTGGCAACAATACTGACGATATGGCCGGCAACACTATCGGTTATATCCAGAACTTCACGGGCCTCGCCGGCGCTCAGACCAGCGCGATGGCCTCAGGCGTCGTCGCCACGCCGATCGAAACGGTCGAAGAATTCAAAGTCAGCACGTTTGGCCAGACGAATGACTTTAATGCCTCCAGCGGCGCGCAGGTTCAGATGGTCACCCGCCGTGGCACGGATCAATGGCATGGATCAGGCTATGGGTATTACTTTGCGACGAATCACGGCGCGGCCAATTCGTGGGTGAACAACCACACGATATTCAACAAGGGCATAGTCGTGCCGTCCACCCAATTTCCAACTGGCAGGCCTTGTAATTCGGGAACAACGCTGTCCTCTGGGGACAACAACTGTGTGCTGCCCTACACACCAATCATTCCTAATCACCGCAGCCGCTTTGGCTTCACGGTTGGGGGTCCGATCATCCCAAAGAAAATATTGGGCGGTAAGACCTACCTGTTCTTCGGGTACGAGGGATTTCGTTTTCCAGGCTCTGGCACATTCGAGAGAGCCTATCCAACTGCGGCATTGCGCGCAGGCGTAATTCAAGTGCCAGACAGTACCGGAAACTATATACCTTTCAATCTTAATCCGGTCCCGGTCACGGTCACCGTCGGAAATAGCGCCGTGACGAGCCTTAGTAATTCGGGAACCCGGACGTGCACGCTGGCCGCATATGGTTCAGTTTGCGGCGGCCCCGCTGGCGCCCCACTTGATCCTCGGAATATCGGCATGAGCGGCGCGATCAGTACTTTGTGGTCCAAATTTCTGCCTCTGCCGAACGACCCAGGCCCGAACACCGGAGATCAGTTCAATACGCAAGGGTACCTTTCGACCATTCGCACGCCACTTACGTCGAACAATTATGTCTGGCGTTTAGATCATGATTTTAACGCCAAGAACCGGTTCTTCGGTTCATTCCGCGCCTTTAAGCTACTCAACGTCACGACTAATCAGGTCGACGTGGGTGGATTCTTTGGCACTTCTGTGGGTCAATACAATCCTGTTGCCCCCCGTCCGCAGCTCGGTGAACTAATGGTACTGGGATTAACGAGCAATCTCAGCTCGCGCGTTACCAACGATGTGCGATTCAGTTATCTTTGGAACTGGTGGCAGTGGGCAACGCAGAACGATCCGCCACAGCTTGCCGGCTTAGGCGGTGCGCTTGAGATTACGCCGGCGGGAACGAGCTCAACTTTCGAAAGCACAGGCGCGTTGATTCCCTACAACGTCAACAATCAAAACACGCGCCAGCGCGTATGGGACGGGCAGGACAAGATGCTGCGCGATGATGTTACCTGGATCAAAGGCAATCACTTGATTCAATTTGGTGGCCAGTTCCAGCATAACTTCAATTTCCACACGCGTACCGACAACGGTAGCAGCATCAACAATCAGGTCGTTTACGGCATTTCCCCGGGCAATATAGCTTTCGGTACCGGTTGTAGCGGGGTCAATACGATAAGCGGCCAAACGGCATCATGCATACCAACCGTGATTGCTAATGCCGGCCAAAACAGCTACTACCAGAATCTTGCCGCCTCGGTTTTGGGGTTAGTTGGTCAGACGCAGGTCATTTACACCCGGACCGGCTCGAGCTTGCAGATTCAACCGATCGGGACCCTCGCCCAGGAGGCTAGCACGATCAAGTACTACAGCGGCTATGGCGCTGATACGTGGCGCCTGCGCCCATCGCTGACGTTGAGCTACGGGCTCAGCTATATGTACGAGACGCCTCCGGTCGAGAAGAACGGCGCGCAGGTTGAGCTCGTCGATCAGTCAGGCAATCTGGTTCACACGGATCAATTCCTGGCGGCGAGAAAGACCGCGGCCCTGGCCGGACAAGCCTACGCACCGATTCTCGGCTTCGAAACGACTGGTAACTTGCACATCAAGTATCCATACACGCCGTTCAAGGGCGGATTTAGTCCGCGAGCGTCGATCGCGTGGAGTCCCAATTACCGCTCAGGAATGCTCGGTAAGTTATTAGGCGAAGGGAAGACGGTGCTCCGCGGAGGATATGGCCGTACCTGGGGTCGTATCAACGGGGTTAATCAGGTCCTCGTCCCGCTATTGGGTCCGGGCTTGCTACAACCCGTTACGTGCGGCTTCGCCCTGAGCAACGGCACCTGCGGCGCGAGTGTAAACTTGTCCAACGTGTTTCGCGTTGGTCCGGACGGGCTGGTGGCGCCGCTTGCCTCGCCAACCGCGACCTTGCCTCAACCGTTTTTCCCCGGTGTTGGTGGCCAGGCTGTGGCCGGAGATTCCACAGTGTTGGATCCCGATTACAAACCTGAGAAAGTCGACACGTGGGACTTTACCATCCAGCGTCAGGTGAATCGGAAGATATCATTTGAGGTTGGTTACATGGGCAAGCGCAGCAAGAACATCTTCGAAGAGATCAACATCGATGCGGTTCCCTACATGATGACTCTCGGTGGACAGTCTTTTGCCAACGCTTTTGGAAAGCTTTGGACTGCGCTGTGCTCTCCCGGTGGCGGTGGCCGTTGTACTCAGCTCGACGTTGCCGGCAGTTCGGGTTTGGCGGCACTACTCGCTTCCGTACCCAATCAGCCTTTCTTTGAGGCGGCCCTGGGTGGTCCGACGTCGGCGTATTGCACCGGCTTCAGTAGTTGCACCCAGGCATTAATTAATCAGTCCGGTGTTCGTACCTTCATCGGATCGACGCGCGTTTCTGAATTGTGGTCGTATATGAACACGCCGGGAACGACGCGCTCAAATGGCACTCTCGGGTCGTGGACGCTGGGTAAAACCATGCTCAGCTCGCAAGCTACGGCCATCAACACGACTACGAGCCTGGGTTATTCGAATTACAACGCGGCCTTCTTCACCTTAAAGTTGAGCGATTGGCATGGCTTGACGTCAATCAGCAACTTCACCTGGGGTAAGGCTCTTGGTACCGCGCAAATTGCCCAGTACAACAGCTCTAATCAGTGGCTGGATATCTGGAACCCCAAGGCCAGCTATGGGCCGGCGGTATTCGATATCAAGTACATCTTCACCAGCGGCTGGACTTATCATCCAACCTTCTTCCGCGGCGAACACGGTTGGAAAGGTAAGGTTCTGGACGGTTGGTCGGTTTCGCCATTCCTGACTGCTCAGAGCGGCTTCCCGATCGGCATCGGTTACACCGAGGGCGGTACCTGCTCGTCCGCCTGCCAGGGCTTTGGACAGATGGGTAACGTTGCCAGTTCCGGCACCGCCTTTGAAAGCGCGCTTCCGCTTGGCCCGTTCGTGGGCCAGACTGGAGCGCATTTCGGAGTGGTTGGCTCGGGAGCCAGTTTGCCCGGGAACGCCACAAACGTAGGCACCAACAACGCGAGCCAGGTTAATTATTTTCAAAACCCGAATTTGGCTTGGGCTAACTTCCGCCGCTGTGTTCTGGGTATCGACACCAGCTGCGGCAGTACCGGCAACCTGCGGGGTTTGAATCGTTGGAATGTAGACGCCACCCTGGCTAAGGACTTTAAGTTCACGGAACGAGTGGGGGCGACTTTCACAGTGCAGCTCACCAACGTTTTTAATCACTTTCAACCAAGTGATCCCAGCAGCTTGAGTCTCACCAGCAATACCACATTTGGCCGCATCACGACTGCAGTTTACGCGGCGCGCCAGATGGAGATCGGACTGCGGATTCACTTCTAACTTCGAGTAATCGAAAACAAAAAAGGGAGGCCGAGAAATCGGCCTCCTTTTTTCTTGATAAAATCGGTTCGATCCGCCTACCGCCAGCCGCAAGTGTAAATCGCACCCTGCTCCTTGGCAATTTCCGCAAAGCGCTGTTCGTAGTCCTTGGCGTACTCTTCAACCGCCCGTTTAATCTTGGCGAACAGCCGGCAATGATACTTTTCTTTCTCGACCCGGTCCTTTAAGTAGAGCATTGCGTTGGCTTCACCCCAATATTCCCGATCTTCCCAAATCTGCACCGGATTGCCGCCCATCTTCTGGGCCATCTCAACCAATCGTGGATCGTTGATGTTGTAGCCATTGCTCAAAAAAATCTTGTTGTAGCTCGGGACCAGCTTCACCTGCAGCTGGTAGAGGTCCTCCGGCGTGGTCGATATCTTCATCACGTGCCCGAACTCATGGGCGATCTTTGTCGCCGCCAGCACGCTGCCGCCGATCAATTGTTTTGTTTCGAACGGCTCGAGCGCATTCATCACCGGGTAATAGACGGCGCTCGGATAACCCTCGTCGATACGTTCGCCGAGCACGATTGTGGCGGCAATCAATTCACCTTTGTCATTCCACTTATAGCCGCCGGTGCCGGCGCCTTCAGCGTTTTTCCCCCCGATGGTAATGGTCAGGATGAGCCGCGGGTGACTCTTGTACATCTCCCATTGGGCCTTACCGATATCGGTCGAAAGGAATTCTGCTTTCCATTCATCGTATCGTCGTTGGTACTTGGCAGGTATCACCTCGCGCAGAGAACCTGAATCAGCGCCGGGTGCTATTGCTGGTTCAACTAAAGAGGCGTTGTTCCGTCCGCCTTTGGCCAAGACGACAGTGCCTATCGTCAAGACACAAATGAGGCTGACCAGAAAACGCGTATGTCTACGGGCATTCATCATTCTTCCTCCTCCTTGATGTTGAATTGCGCGGGTGGCTCGTTGACTTTTAAACCAAGTTGCTGATTGAGTCAATAAGCAGAACCAATATAAAAAGTGCTAATTCTGTCGCGAGAGCTCTTTTCGCTTCGCCGGCCGTGCATTCGCGAGCAGCTTGCACGAATCCGGAGACGCTTGCGGATTTTGCCAGGTCGTCTCATCGGCATAAAGTACACATTGAACCACCGCGTGCTCGGCCAACCTGGGATTCTTCTGATGGGTGTCGGACACCTGGACGATGCGCGTGGGTGGTGACCGCAGCTGGCTCGAGAAGGTCACCGTCTTACCTGAAGCAACCTTCTCATAACTTAGGAATTGATGCCGGCCAACTTCTTTGCCGCTGCTCCTATCGACAAACACATAATCCCAAGCCAGAGCCTCGATGGTTTTGCCGGCATCATTCCTGATCTTCATCGAGTACGCATAAAAAACCGGCAGCCTGCTAGGCGTCGCGGGAAAAACCGCGCTCGCGCCCGCGGCGGCATTTTGAGCGCTCGTAGCCGCGCGCGTAGCGTCAACCGCAGTTGCAGGCCCGGAAGCGGAAGTCCGCGCAGTCGGATCATTGAATGTCGCCCCGGTGAAAGTCGCCGCGGGATCGAAGTTCCGCGGCAAGCGCACTTGTTTTTCCCAGTGCAACTTAAGAATCTCGATGTTGTTATTCGAATCTGTTTCGTTTTGGGCGAGAATGGCGGGACTGGCTAGCACCAGCACGCAGAGACACATGGACCATTTCAATGAAGATGACAATGCGCGTTTCGGATCCACGAAGTGCTCCGGCCCCCTGATACCGAAGATTTGGCTTTATGCTGGCGACCTGTAGAAAGTGCATCGAATACTATACTTCAAGGAGCGCGGAAAAACACCAAAAATTCTGGCTTGTGTCTTAATTCGAAGTTAAGACATTCAGGTTGCGTTTCATCATGCTGATGCCCAGACCGATTTGAATCAGGAACTGACGCGAAAACAGGACTTTGTTCGGGTGCGTTCGTGGTTTCAATTCCTCTCTATACAAGACATCGCAGGCACTTTGCCGTATCAAAGTTCCAGTGCTTCGTTTAGAATCGCGCGTATGGACGTCTCGAGGGCAGCGATCGCGTTAATTCCAGTCACTCCAGAAGATGACGACTTTCTGCTGCGGCTTTATCAAAGCAGCCGCGGCGACGATTTGCGGGAGCTGGGATGGAGCGAAGATCGGATCAGCGAGTTTCTTGAGATGCAGCATGAGGCGCAACGAAATTTTCTGGCGACGGATTACCCAAATATAGTGGACCAGATAGTGTCGCTCGACGGCGAGGCGGCCGGCCGTTTAGCCATGGAGCGGCGGCCGAACGAGATTCGCTTGATCGATATAGCCCTGGTTCCCGAACGCCGGAATCAGGGGCTGGGCACACATCTGATCCAACAAGTTCAGGAACATGCACAGTCGGCGAGACTTCCTCTGCGCCTGCAAGTGATTAGATTCAATCGGGCGGTGGGTTTATTTGAGCGGCTCGGATTTACCCGAACGAGTGAAACCGGAACGCATTTTCAAATGGAGTGGCATCCGAGCGGTGCCACAAATCCGATCGTCAACCAGGCCTAGGCTCCGCAATACCTCAAACGCTATCGCTTCCTGGCGGTCTTCTTCGCGCGTTTGGCAACAGACTTTTTCTTCGAAGTCCTGGCGCGAACAGTCCGCCCTTTTCTGCCCTCGCGCTGAACTATGCCCGCTTTCTCGAGATAGTCGTAACTGCCGCGCACGACGTTGCGGGCCACGCCGAGCGAGTTCGCCAGGGTTCGCTCGCTTGGCAGTAAGCTGCCGATCGCCAACGCGCCGCTGCTGATCAATTCGCCAAGTTGATCAGTAAGCTGTCGCGTCATCGAATCGACACTTTTTCTGTTAATGCGAATTTTGAGAGCCACTCGGATTGTCCTCCGTTGTTGGGTGGGGCGTATTCTAGTTAGTCGTTGAATGTGTGTCAACGACAGTACGTAACTTCGTAGATGTAGATCAAGGATCTCGGGATGAAATACAAAACGATCCACGAAACCACACGAAAAGGCACGAAGAAAAGAAGGTTCGTGTTTGTTCGTGTGAATTCGTGGATCGCCCAGTCAACTGAACTAAGATGTATGTTAGGCCATGGCGGCGCATCTCACTGCTTGAGCGCGCCGTGCCGGCGAAGTATCTCCATTGTGCGCTCGATCGGCAAAGCCTCGACGGTGTGTCCTCGCCCGGTGGTGGTCGTGGCGCGAAACAGCGAATTGTAGATTGCCTCTTCAGTTGCTTCGATTACTGCCAGGAAAAGTGGAGACATCGCATCGTTCGAAACTAAGGTGACGTTGGACTTCGCGTTGCGCGACGCCGCTCCGCTGCGAATCCGGAGTTCGGGCGCGGTTGAGAAAGCAATCGCATAGTCACCACTCCCGTTTGACCCGGCCGCGCCGGTGCGCGCCAGTCCCATCATCGAGCGGGCAGCCAGCCTTTGCAGGTTTCGGTGATCAGCGGGAGCATCGGTGGCAATCACGATCATGATCGATCCGTCCGCGGCGCGGTCAGGCGGGTTGGAATTTGCCGACCTTACCTCGTCTTTCAAATAATACCGGCCCAGTTCGCGACCGACCGGCGCGCCATTAATCGCCAGGATTCCGCCGAAATTCGACTGGACCAGCACGCCGACGGTATAGCCGCCGAGTGAGAGGGGCAACTTTCGGGAAGATGTGCCGATGCCGCCTTTAAAACCAAATGCTACCGTGCCCGTGCCGGCGCCGACCGAGCCTTCGTCGACCGGGCCACCACGCGCGTTCTTGATCGCCGCAGCTACTTCTGCACGCCCGACGTGACGGCCACGAATATCGTTAAGAAAGCCATCGTTGGTTTCGCCCACCAGCGGATTGACTGACTGAACATCTTCATTTCCGGCCAGCGCCAGCATGTAATCAATTGTAGCGTCGGCCACCCGTGGCACATTTAAAGTGGAGGTCAGCATGATGGGCGTCTCGATTTCGCCAAGTTCATTAACCTGAGTGGATCCGGCCAGCTTGCCGAAGGCGTT
>AP72_2010_repI_A001DRAFT_1000036_pt1 | contig 24695 bp, 22 predicted proteins | sample AmaPasrepliIA001_FD_9535 | JGI IMG/M metagenome (IMG submission 9535)
GCTTACGTCGATGTAAATGAGAAAGGAACAGAAGCGGCGGCCGCTACCGGCGTGGGGGTGATGCCAACGGCAATCCCCCCAACCCCAAAAGAATTCCGGGCCGATCATCCATTTCTATTCCTGATTCGACACCAGTCATCTGGCAGCATCCTGTTCATGGGCAGAGTGCAGAACCCACTCCAGTGATTTGGTACGCACGCCGGAGGCCTGCTGGCGGGACCGAAAGGCACGCCGGAGGCGTGCGTACCCTCATCCTGAAGGCGGTACTTCAAACATCGTCTCAACCAAAACTCTTACGAAACAGGTAGGACAGTTTGATAAAGATGGTGCGCCCATTGCGGCGAAAGCCAGGCTCGAGTTGTGAAGTGAACGGGCTGAATCCGTTGTAATTTATGTCGTCGTTGTAGCCGACATAGAAAGCTGTACCGGGATTCGGTGTCCAGCCGAAGAGAAACTGGCCTTTGTAATTCGAGTTCAACGAATCGTAGTCAATTCTGCCGCGGGCGAAAATAAAGCGCGTGAACTGATAAGTGGCTTTCACCGAAATGATGTTTTCGTCGAAAGCCAACAAATTGGTGTCATACCGCCTCAGACGCTGCTTGGTGAAACTCAAATTGATATTCAGCGGCGTTGAAGGTTGATACGTCACTCCGCCGTTTACGTTGAAGAATGATCCGGCGCCCGGATCCTGCGGCGCGAGACAAACGGGCGGCGGAACGGCTCGTGCACATTTGCCCGCTGCCTGCGCCGCGCGTGAGGTGATGGCCGGAATGCTGACGCGCGGATATTTCGGCCCGGCGCCAAAATCATAATCAAGATTTCCGTATGATTGGTTAGCAAAGAAGTTGAAGTTGAATTTCTTGTTGACGGTAGACTGGCCCCAGACATAAAGACCGCCGTTGGGATTGGAACGCTCGGCGTCATCTCCCCAAAACGTGCAGGTATTCTTCAAGGCGCAACTGGCGCCGAAATACTTGCGCGTCGGCCCGAATTCTTCTTCAAAGACCCGCTCATAACCGATATCGAGGCCCACCCCGATTGACGTCTGCCGGTGGAAGTTCCACTGCATCTGCGTTTCGTTGTTGTAAATCTGCATTCGGCCTTGCCAGTCAAAATTGGTGTTGAATGAATTGTACGCGCGCCAGGAAACCAGAAAGTTCTTTGGATGAGGCTCAGAATTGTAGCGCATAAACAAGTTGTGATTGTTGGTGTTCGTGCGCCGGTTAAAGCCTACGTCCGAACGATAATAGCGAGTGCGACCAACCGTCGAATAATCGTAGCCAAAGTGACGGCCGCTCATGTTGTAATCGGTCGAATAGATGAAGCCATTCTCGGGGCGGCTGACTGTCTGCCCTTCGTCCGGATAGAAGAAGCCTTCGCGCGAGTGGGTGACCAGTACCTGGGCGCTGAAGGTCGTCGCTTTGTTGATGCGCAACTTACTGTCGAAGCCTCCCAGCTCGTTGTACTGATCAACGAAGCGCCGGTACGTGCCGAGAAATCCGATGAACGAATCTTTGTTGCCGATGTCGCGCTTTAGTCGCAGCACGCCGACGTTTGCGTTCTTACCAATCTGACGTGGATCAGCAGTAAGCTTCTCTTCGTCGGTGAAATTGCCAGGAGCGTTGTCTGAAGCGACCAGCAGCCCGAAGGTGTTACGCCCAATCTTGCCTGTAAGCTTGGTCGCAAAATCCGGATCGACAATTGTGCGCGTATGCACTGCCTGTATCTGCGTCTGAAAGATATCGATGCCTTCGAGGAAGAAGGGCCGCTTCTCAGGATAGAAAATTGGGAAGCGCTGGTTTGCGGTCACGACTAACTGGTCTGATTCGACCTGGGCAAAATCGGGATTTAGCGCGAAGTCTAAGGTCACGTTGGGCGTGATGGTGTACTTACCGGTCAGACCCAGATCCAACTTGACGGGTTCGTTGACCAGACGGCCGGGATCCAGCATTCCTGCCGTTACCTGGCCGGACGAAAGGGTGGCGACGCGCTTAGCCGTCTCCGAAACCGTCACACTCGGTATCAATTCGAGCGTCCGCTCAGCGGAAATTCCTTCCAGTCCGGTCAAATGTCCTTCCTGCGCCAGCCAGCTGGAATTGTCACGACTGATCGGCATCCACATATCCAGCTCGTTATTAAACCTCTTGATACGGCGCCAGAAATGGACACCCCAAAGCTTATCCTTGCCGGCCACGTAGCGAAGTGACTTGAACGGAATAGCGATTTCAACTGTCCAGCCGTCACCTGTGATGACACCCTTCGATTCGAAAACATAATCCGGATTGAAGTCTTCGTTGTTGTCGGTCCAGGTGCCATCGGCCTGGATGCCAAGCGGATTTAAGTCAAATTCGTAAGCCTTGCGGCTGTCATTGAAAGTATCGAACAGAATGCCGACGTAATCGTCATTCCAAACGTTGTCGCGTTTGGCGATCGTGGCGCGGACCTTGTCGGGTTCGTCATAACAATGAAAGGCGATGTAAATGAATTTTGCGTCGTGCCCCAGCAGCACCTCAGTCGGTTTCGACGGCGCGATGTTGTCGCCTGGTTGCACCTGATAGAAGTCCTTGAGCACTACGGCGCTCTTCCAAACCTCATCATCCAGCTTGCCGTCGATTACCGGAGGCTTTTCAAATTTCGGCAGACGAACTGGATTGGCTTTTTCCGGCGGTAAAACAATCTTCCCTTTGGCCGGCGGGTCCGTGGACAAATGGGCAGACTTGCTGTCAGGTTTGGGCGATCCGGCGGGTGCCGCAGGTTTGACCAGCGCAGACTGAGCCACCGCGGCTATCGCACTGAGAGCCAACAGGCTGATGACGGACAAAACTCTGGTCATGCAAAACCTTGCGGCACAAAACATCGAGGCAACGCCGCCACTTCTGATACTACCTATTCGCGCCGAACCACCGGCTTCAAAAACTCAAACGGAGTTGAGCAAAGATGCGCCGGTTGCCGGCGCCTTGACTGCCGCTGGGACCAAAACCGCCATACTGATTGACATAGGTCGACTCACCAAAAAACGGCGACGACAAATTCCCGATCGGCTGTCCCAGATTCACATTATTAAATAAGTTCAGGAAGTTCACCGAAAGCTGTAGCGTGTAACGCTTTACTTCGGGAGTGGCCTGGGCCTTCGCTGGAGCACTCGATGCTGCGTTTGCTGCCGCTCCGGCATTCACCGGATGCGCCGAAGGCATTTCGCCAAAGCTCCAGGATCTCATCACGCGCAGATTGACCGAAAAATAGCCGGGGCCGCTTCCGTAATTGCGCGGTATCAGCCGCTCGCCGGGAAGCGGACGCAAATTGAAATTGCCAAAGCGGGTGCAGATGATGTTTGGCGCCGGGCTGGCACAGTTCACGCCCGGCGGAGCAAACGAAGGCCGCTCGGTAAAGATGTTGTCGCCATTGGTGTCCTGGCCGGTGATGATATTGAAAGGCTGGCCGGTACCAGCATTGATGAATGGGTTCAGAGAAATACCCCACCAGGGCAAATTAAAGGTGCCGAAAGCACTCAAGCGATGCCGAAAGTCGAAGGTCGCCCGACCATACTCGCCTGACATATCGTAACTATTCACTGGAAACAGCGTGCTGCCCTGGCCGTCGGAATTGTTGTTGGACTTACCCCAGTTGTAGCTAAGGAAAAATGAAACCGCCTTATTGAAGCGGCTGTTCAGGTTGACGAAGATTTGTTCCTGATTGTAAGAGGCGTTTGATTCGTATTGATAGATTTCGCCGATGTTCCCAAACGGCCGCAGACCCTGAGGATTGTTCGCAGTGATGGTTCCCGGCAACGGCTGATTGATGTCCCGCGCCCGAATTACATGCGTAATGTGCAGGTAGTACGCGCCCGTGGTCAGCGTCGTGTGCCGCGGCAGCTGTCTCTCGACCTGTAAGGCCTGGAAAAAAAACGTCGGCGTGTGCAACAGCGGATCGACCTGCCAGATGATCTGCCGTGACTGCGGTAACAGGTTCACCGGCGGCACATTGGGAAAGGCATCGAGTGCCGAGGCTACCGGGGGCACGAATTGTCCATTAATAAACAGGGGCGTCTCGGTGACCTGGAATTGTTGGGTCGTCGTGCCGTTAAATCGATGGGCCTGGAGCGTATTGAATGGACCAAAGCGGTTGTAAAAAACTCCCGCGCCGCCACGAATCACGGTCTTTGGAGGTTTTGCATTATTGCTCATCGGCGACCAGGCGAAAGCGATGCGGGGCGCCACGTTCGGACTGTGCGTGTTTGTCTGATATTCATAGCGCAGCCCGAAACTGAACAGCAGGTTCGGCCGAATCTTCCAGTCATCCTGGCCATACAAGCCGATATCGAACTGGGAAACGGTGGCGAAAGGATTTCCAGCTGAGATACTGAACTGCGAGGCGCCGCCGCCTAACGCGCGTACCTGAGTAGGCGATAACCCCATTCCCTGGAACAGCAGCGTGCGTCGATAACGTTCGAGACTATCGACGAATACCGGGGGTGCGTTGAGAACTGGGTTATTGTTCGCATCCAATTGCGGTACGAGCGCTCCGGCAAACGTATAAGTCCCGCCGAAATTCGCCGGGCTTAAATCGTCAATGCGCACGCCACGCAAGCGGACACCAAACTTCAGTGTGTGAGCTTTCTTCTGCCAGCCGAGAAAATCACCAAACTCCCATCTGATATTCGTGTTGACTGCGTGGCCCACCTGCGAACCACCGCCGGTGAACGAGCCGCTTACGTTGATGGTGGGCTCGGTTGTGTCGCCGAGACTCTCGTTCCGCACATGCTGAAATTGAAAGCGCGCTTCGTTCAGCAGTGTCGGCCCCAACACCGCGGTCTCAGTCACCTGGAAACCTTGAAATCTGAATCGCGAATCATAGGCTCGTTCCGGCAGAGAGAATCCACCTACCCCGGCGTTCTGGACGTCCTCACGACTATCGTTGTAGCGCGCGGACAGGGTGTTGTGATCGTTCAGTTGATAATCAAGGCGTGGGGTGAAATAAAACGATTTGCGTGGGGTGGTTATGGCAAAGGATTGATCCACGGGATTCAAATTCGCGTCCAGCGTGGTCGCTGTCACCAGAGCGTTATCCAGAATCTCCTGTCGTTCGGCGGAGAAAAAGAAAGATGCCTTCCGTTTCACGATGGGCCCGCTCACATTCCCGCCGAAGTAACGAATCTGAAACGGCGGTCGATTAGTCGCAAATGGATTGCGCGAATTCAGACTTTCATCGTTGAAATTGAAGAATCCGCCCGCGTGGTATTTGTCTGTGCCGGGTTTGGTAAGAATGTCGGTACGCGTCGAAGGCTGATCGTTCTCAGCGGCAAAAGGATTCTGATTAACCCGCACCTCGCGAATCGAACTCTTCGGTGGCACCGTGCCGTTTGAGAAGCCATCGACGTAAATATCACCGCCAGTGCCGGGCCCGACGGGTGGACCAGCGAGCGCCGTCAGCGCGGCAGCGAGTTCGTCAGGATTATCCGGCAACGCATCGAGGTCGCTACCCTTGACGACCCTTTGATCGCCATTCGAGGTAGCTTCGACGCTGATCGGCACCTCAGAATTCACGGTCACCTTCGCTTCCGCGATTGCGACTTTCAGTACCATTTCAGCCGACGTCGCCCGATTTGCGGCAATTTCAACCGGCACGGGATCTGTTTGCGCGAAGCCCTTTGCGGCTGCGGCAACATTGTAGTTTCCCGCCAGCAAGCCTTCGAAGACGTACTGGCCATTCCCGTCGGCGATGGTGGTTTTCTGTTCGCCGTTGGCGGCCGTCAAAATAACCGTCGCGCCCGAAACCAGACCGCCGAGTTCATCTTTTACCACCCCGCGCAGGCTGCCGCGGGACTGTTGTGCAATGATCACGGTCGCGCCGAAGAGCAGCAGACTGATCACAACGAGAGTTCTTGACATGAGACTATTCCGGGTTAAGGTCCATGCCGCTTTCATCACTGAGTTGCTCGGGATGAAGCGCTCGGTTTACGACGTGACAGTGAACCTACGTATGGACTTCCGCAGATGTTTGCCGTCGACGAAAGTCTTTACAATTCTTAACAAATAAACCCGGTTCAAGCGGCGATTTCTGCCGCCGACCGGTCAACGCCAGGTTCAGATCCAAACAAGAGGTGGTAGCGCTTTATCTTTGCATTGAGGGTCGTGTGTTTGACGCCCAGCAGACGGGCGGCGCGCGCCTGGTTGCCGCCAGTGCGGACGAGGGCTGCGCGAATCAGGTCGGCTTCAAATTTTCTTACTTCGTCATCCAGATTCAGCTTGTGATCATTTGTCGCCGTCGTTTTTTTCAGATGTTCGACCGCGCTTAATAATTCAAGGGCCACGTCCCGTAACGAGCTGAGACGGCTGTCGAAAGCTTCGTCGCGCAGGAGATTCGCAGCTTCGTGCGAAGTTGATGGTTCTTCAGTTTTCCAGGTCAGTCCGTTCATATTTTCCCCCTTTATCTACCTTCCCTCTCTCTCTGGGAGAGGTTTTAGTTCAAGGGTATCGATGGCGACGGTCGTAACCCCTTACCTTGCCCTGCTCACCAGGTGAGCGGGAGGACGCGTGTTCACATCACTTGGCAAGCAACTCACCCAACGCAGCAGTGGCCCGCTCATCACGAGTCTGGCCCAGCATTCTCACGGCAGACTTCCTCACTTCCACGCTCGGATGATTGCGCGCCGCGCGAATCAAAATTGGAATTGCCTCATCCTTTGGGCGTCGCCCGATCGCGAGCACCGCCTGTTTCTGCATTTCGAGGTCGGGACTGCTGTCGAGCGTACTAATCAGGAAGCTGAGACTCTTGTCGCCGGCAATTCGTCCGAGGCCCGATATCGCAACCTTGCGCAGTTCGACATCAGTAGCGTTCTGCGCCACCTGAATGAGATAAGACACGGCGGCGTCATGGTTGTCGCTGCGCGCTATGCCGCCCAGCGCGCGCCGCTTCAACTCGCGGCTCGTCATTGTCTCGTAAAGATTTTCCAGCAGCGGCAGAGTGGTCGCGGCGCGACTCATAGCCAACGCCGACATTGCCTGGTTCCGTGACTCACTCGATTCATTCGTGCTGCGGACGATTTCCGCCAGCAGCGCATTCTTCGATTGGCTCTCAGGCGTGAAGCCCAGCCAATAGATCGCATTATTGCGGATCGAGGAACTGGCCGGCCGCTTGACCAGCTCGGTCAGAATTCCCTCGACCCGGGCGTCGTCATGCAGGGCCAGCGCGTAGGCCGCCCGATCCGCCAACCGGTTTACCTCAGGTGAATTTGAATCGATGATCGACTTCAGATAATTCAGGCTCTCTTCGTTGCTGGCTTTGCCGGCCCAGTACACGGGATAACTGCTGAACTGATGTTCGCGGCGCAGGTTGTAAACGTCGGCGCGCGTGAAGCTGTCGCGCGCTTTTTCATACAGAAAAAAGACGCCGAGCTCGCGCGTTTCGTAACGCGGGTCGGACATCATGGACCAGCCGTCGTTTGAGAACGAGACGTTGCCGTCTGAACCGACAATCTCGAAATCGACGGCCACACCGGGCCGGACCTCGAATTGATAACCGACCCAGAACAGCCCCGTTGGTGCGCTCGTTTTCCCCTGCACGATTGCGTTATCGATCTTCGCTTTTAGATTCGCGCCGTCTACCGGAATAAAGCTTTTTGTCTGTTGAGCGACGGTGCCAATTGTTGCGGCCAGCAGCAACCAGCTTGCGAAAATCATTCTCGGTAATCTATACACCGCTGTCCTCCCGTTTGTGGCATCTTTCACGCCGTGGTTCCTGCTCGGCACTCTTGATTTAGGGTAAGGGCGAGCCCTGAGAGCCGGGGTCACCGGCTCGGACTTTATGGTTTATCCACCGGTAATTAATTACGGCTTCACCAGATCCGCGAGGAACTGAATCGCCTCAGGATCTTTGCGACCGGCCAGATTCGTTACTACGCGCCGGCGGCGTTCCATTGATGTCTGGGGACTTTTGGCAGTCTGAATTAGAAAGTGCGTGACCTTCTGGTCCCTCGAAGAGGCCAGAGAACTGATGATCTGATCCTGAATTTCTTCATTCTTCTCAGAGCCGTAAAGGTTGATCAGAGCGTCGATGGCCTGTTCGCCACCGCGACGGCCGATACTGCTGATGGCCACCTTGCGTAGCGGAACACTGTCTGAGCCGCGAGCGATCTCCAACAGTCTGGCCCAGGCGCGCTCACTCTTGCGCTGGCCAAGGCCGCGAATAACTGCGCTGCGGATCTCTACATCCTGGCTGCCCTCGTAAATCTTGAACAACGCGTCGACCGACGGCTCACCGGGACGATTGGCGATGCTCGAAATGGCGACCCTACGCAAGTTCAGCGGTTTATTGCTTAGCGCATACTCCGTCAACACGGTTATCGCGCGGGGACTCTGGATTTGACTGAGGGAGTAGAGCGCCGGTTCGGAAATTTCGGCTTGCGGCGAGTTCACAAAGTCGCGCAAGGGATCGATCACGCTATCATCGTTCATCGAACCCAGCGAGGCAATCGCCTGCTGACGCACTTTAATGTCAGGATCGTTCTGCGCCACAGCCAGGATTGTCGGCATCGCCGCTTTGCCACCATGGCGGGCCAGCACCCTGAGGGCATAGCGCCGGCACGGCGGGCCCAGGCCTGAGTTGGGCTTCAGCCAGTCGGTCGCGGCGGCGACGCCGCGTTGCGGATCGCTCTCCACCAGGGCCTGCAGCACCACAATTTTGAATTCGCACGGATCGTCATCCGCCAGTCTCTCCCGGAAGTCGATGCCGTAACCCACGCCATAGCCGACGCCGGATCTGATCAGCGTCTTATCTTTCATTTTCTCCTGCGCGTCTTTGACGCGCTCTATCATTCTTTCCTGGGCCTCTTTGGTTCTCTCCTGGGCCCGCTCCTGGGCTTCGATCATTCTTGCCTGGGCTTCCGCAACCCGCTCCTGAGCCTCGGGATTTTGACTCAGCGATTGCGCGACAGCGGCATTGACGTTTTCACTGGCCGCGTCTACCGCGGCAGCGATAGCAGCTTCGGAGCTGACGACAGCCACGTCCGCAGGACCCGCTATGGTGACCGCCTTTGGCGTCACCACGCCGGGAAGCTGGGCCAACAACAATTCAGCGTCCTGCTTCCAGGCGGTTTTCTGGTAGGTCTTCAGCAGCTTATCGACGGTGTCTTTACACTTGTTGTAGCTCTTGAGCTGGTACTCGGCATAAGCCATCCAGTACATGGCGGCATCAAGGTTCTCTTCCTTTGGATATTGCGAGACGTATTGATTGAAGGCTGCTTCGGCCTTGGCCCATTGCGCGTCGTCGATCAGATCACGCGCCGCGCCGAAGGCGGAATTTGCCTGGGGGTCCTTACTCGCCTGCGGCGCCCAGCCATTCGCTTTGGGATGCTTCCCAAGTTTTTGCGCTCCAGCTTGATTAAGCGCTCCGCACGCCAGCAGGGTTACGGCGGCGGCCACAATAAATGCGAATAATGTTTTGACTGAAGTGGTTTGGTTGATGTCGATTCTCATTGTTTTCATTTCCTCAGCACACAGGGTTTTCAAGTTAGTCATAAGCTCGCAAGTCTGCCACGATTTCACTCTTTTCCACGCGATCACGAATCTGGCGCACGTCTTTCGCGGGGGCCTTGTCGGGCAGATTCGCAATATCGATCAGGAAAGGTTCAAGACTTCCCAGCATGGTTTTCGCCGGAAATTTCCCGGCCATTTCCGCATCGCGCCGCAGCACAATGTTTTCATTCAACAGGCGGCGCGATTCAGACTTTTCATAAGACACATCGATCTCCTGATCATCATCCGAAAGTTGAATGCTGCGAACTGAGATCAGCAGGTTCTGCGCCTGTTCGAGGTGGCTGGCTGTGTCCCTCTCTTCTATGTCGCTGTAGGTGGCATCAGTGAACAGCACGCCAGGATCGTCACGTCGCGGCTTCGGTTCAGAGCGTTTGGTTTTGGAGGCCACTAACACAGGTTCAGAACCTTTTCCCTCATCCTTAGCCGGCGTCCTTGGTGGTTGCTGAGATCCAACAGGTGATGGTGGCGCAGTATTCGGTATCGTCGCCACCTCAGGCTTTGGAGGTTGCGGGCGCGTTCGCCAGTAAGCCACCCCAACGATCACGGCAAACAATGCGAAAACAATTGCCGGCGTCGCAAAGCGGACCGAAGGTATCGCTAACAACCCGGCAAACCACTGCGTCAGGCTGAATTTCGATCTCGACGAACCATTGCCATCGGCGGCAATCCGCGCTGCCACTCCGTTCCAGAGCGCCGGAGAAATCTGCAGCTCACGATCGTAGCGAGCGTAGCTTTCGATTTCGGCTGTTAAGGTTTCAAACTCAACGGTACAGCTGGCGCACTTCAGCAAGTGCGTCCGCACCTGTTCCGCACTACGCTCGCCGGCCTCGCCGTCGACGTAAGCTTCCAGAGTATTTAGACAGTCATCGCACTTCATCACTAACTTCTCACGTATTGACCGACGCGCTGGCGCATCTCGTTACGCGCGCGGTGTAAATCGGTCTTCAATTTGGGAATTGAAAAACCGGTGATCTCTGAGATCTCTTCATAACTACACTGGTGAAAAACTTTCAGCGTGAACACCAGGCGCTTGTCCTCGTCGAGTGTCTGGAGCGATCGCCGCACGACTTCGTTGAATTCCTTGCCGAGCAGGTCATTAACCGGAACCGGCCCTTGATCGCTCAGATCAAGCACCTGCTGGTTATCCAAATCGACGTGCTGCTGATCGCGAATCCGCGCGCGCAAAGACTCGCGCGCGACGTTCTTGGCGATGCCAAATAGCCAGGTGGAAAGCTTGGTCTCCTCACGCAGCGACTTGAGGCTGCGAAAGGCACGCACGAACGTCTCCTGTGTCAGCTCTTCGGCCAAATCACGGTCGCTGATTTGGTCATAGATGAAACTGATCACCGGTCGTGAGTACCGTTCAAAGATCAGGCGGAACGCTTCTTGATCGCCCTGGCACGCACGCGTGACTAGGTCTGCTGAACTATTCATCAGAGATCCTGCGAACGCACCGGGCTGGCCTTCCAAGCTGATTTCGCGTGCCGCCAGCGGTTTCATTGTGTACTCGGTGTGTTAGTGAGCCCGCGGCCTAAAAAGTTTCAGATTTTCATGCAAATTTTTGCCGGGAGCCTGGGATATCTAACGGACGGGGCGGAAACGCGGTTCCGAATATTAACTTGGGAACGATGCTTAGACGTAAGGAGGAATGGTTTTGGGCAGGGGACACATCTGACCCATTCGCTGCCGCAGGTGTTACAAATACTAAATTTAGCGCGGTGTGTGAGAGTTGTAACGGCGCCGGCGGTAATAGAAGACCTGCAATTCTATGCGGCCCTATTATCATTCAACAACCGCCGCACCGTTGAGCGAAGGCTGTGCCCATTGAGCGGCTTTGGCTCAACACCGTTCGCCCCATGTTGGAGGGAAAAAGTAGCGCTACCGGTCCCAAAAGGGGTTGTCACCAGCACCGGTGTTTTTTCCAGTGCCGGCGTAGCCCGCACTCGACGCAAAACGTGGATGCCGTCCACGCCTGGCACGCAAATGTCAATCACAATCAAATCAGGCTTAATTAATAGCGCCGTGTCAAAGGCGCAAGCGCCGCTGGAGATGGCTACTTCGTATCCATCTTCCTCCAGCGCCATGCGCATTGATTCACACACTTCATCGTCATCTTCGACTAAAAGAATTTTCCTCCACATAGCGGTACCCAAAAGGGAGTGATTTTTAAATGGATTGCACTGCCTGTGTACTCTTTAGTAAAGACCCATTCTTGGGGAAATTCCGCGGTCGAGGCGGCTCCGATTCCACCGGGAAATTCGCGCCCGGCACAGCCTTGCCTGAAAAGTGGTGAAGCTAGCCCTGAAGCAGAGCGCCGCGTAGCGGCGTGTGAGTTTAGCCCGGCCATTAAAGGCCGGTCGGCCTGTTTAGTACCCCGAGCGCCAGCGAGGGGATCAATTTGCTCGAGCTACTCAGTGAATGACTAACTTTGCGACCCCTCGCTGGCGCTCGGGGTACTAAACAGGTCGTGGTCGTCATTTTCCGACACACTCTTAAGGCCGGGTCACGTCGCCCAAACTAAACGTTCATTTTAGACTTTTGAGGCAAAGCTACCCGGCGCAACAGGATTGCAACGACAATTGGCAGAATCGAGCGGTTCCGAAACGATCGGATCTTCAGCAGGTGAGCGTAAAACAAAAAGGGAGTTGAAGCTCCCCGCTCCAACTCCCGGCGAATCACCGCGCCATGAAGGTTCGATATGGTTTAAAGGTTTACGCCCCGCGGTAACCGTCTGCGTATCCGTTCTGGAAAGCCTGCATAAAATACTGCTGGTACGTGTACCGATCACCCATGCGCGAGTTGTAATCCTTCAGCGTATTTGAGTATCGGCCCGGGTTGTAACGGCCGTGACTGCGATCGCTTCGACCGGCTTTCAGGCCTTCGTTGTAACCAGCGTTCAATGCCGTCTGTCTCAACTCATAGGTTCCGCCCAGGTTGGGGTAACCATCGTAGTTACGCCCACGATTGGAACCATTGTTGTAGTAACCATTGTTGTAGTAGCCATTATTGTAGTTACCGTTTGAATGCCAGTTACCATACTGGTCATACCAACCACCCTGCTGGGCCTGCTGGCGCTGAAGCTCGCGCTCTCGCTCACGCCGCTCGCGCTCCTGCTGTCTTCGATATTGATCCTGATTCCACGGATATTGTGCCTGGGCCGTGGTGCCGGACATTACGCTAACGCCTACGAACAGCAACAGTCCCAGGATTGCTCCTCCAATTTTTTTCAATCTCATGATCCCTAACCTCCCCAATCGGAGGTTCGCAATGGCCATGCCACTGCGGTAATTAGCGTGCCCAATCCATGGAACCGGCGAATCGGCCTCTTTCCGTATTCGATATCGTGTCAGAGTAAACGACATGGTAACTAACTTTTATGAACAGCGTACCTTGCAAATTAATTGCTAATTCAACTCAAGACACAGACAAACACCAATTTCATACAGTCCCAGTCTGTGATTTCATAAACTAAGAAAAATCGGCCATATAGGTAACAGTTGACTCGCGCATGAATTTGGCGTAGAAGCGCTTTATTCCCTGCTTCGTACTCAGTGCTGTCGTGGAATCTGCAACTCAACATTCGCCGCGCTCGACGATTGAAATCGAGCAGCATGTGCGGCAGCTCAACGACGAATGGGTGAAAGCCATTGTTCGGGCCGACGCGGAAGCGCTCGACCGCATTCTCGCGGACGACTTTTTTTTCACCTACCCGCTGGAAGGGGACGATAAGGAAAGGTTCATCGCGGATGTAACTTCCGGTGATTTGAAAGTAGCCCACATCAGCCGGGAGCAACTCAGCGTACGCGTCTTCGGCAGAACTGCAGTATTAACTGCCCGCGATTCAGTCAGGTGGTTATATCACGGACGCCAGATAGCCGGTAAATATAAGATTATGAGCGTCTACACCGAACGACATGGTCGTTGGCAAATGTGTGCGATGCAAGCTTGTCCAATGCAGCGGTAAGGTGGTTTCGGCGCGTTATCTAACTTTTGTTTCGCGTGCGCAGACGTAGTCTTTCATTCACGCCTCAGCCAGGCGACCATCCAAGGGACGTTTCCAATCTAACCGTTTTAACGGTCTATAAGAAAAGCGGTTGAAACGGCTAACGAAACTCAAACGCGCTAAAGCGCGGTGAGAATAAGACTCTTCCAATTACGCTATTCCAATTGACTTCGCGTCTCGCTGTCGACAAAATAGCAAATCTGAAATGAAACCGCCTCGTTTTCTTCTCCGTGGATTCCGCCGACCGAACGAAGTGGTGTCGGTCGTGTTGGGCAGGCTCGAGCGCAGCGTTCTGGATGAAACCTGGAAACGTCACGAAGTCAGTGTGCGCGATATCTATCTAGCGTTCGGAGAACGAATCGCCTACACGACGCTGATGACGACTCTCGACCGGTTGTACAAAAAACATCTGCTGCTAAGACGCAAAGATGGCCGCGCGTTCTTCTACTCTCCTGCCGTTTCCCGCGAGGAATTCGAACATGGAATTCGCGAGGACGTGATCGACAGTTTGCTCGGCAATGGCGCCGAGGGTGTGCGCCCGGTGCTGGCCTGCATTGTAGAGACAGTTAGTGAACACGATCGCGAGCTGCTGGATGAGTTGGAACGGCTGGTCAAGGACAAGAAACGCGAATTGAGGCGCAAGACCGAATAAACATGTACGAGTTGCTGGGAATCTGTGTCGTGCTGGCCGCGCTGATGCTGCTTAATGCTGCAGCCTCTTTGGGCATGGCGTTGGCCTGGCGGGTAATCGCGCCGCTGACACGGTCATTTTCCGCACGCACGCGCTCGGATCTTTTATTCACGCTGCGGCTGGCAGCGCCGATGTCAGCCGCGATCATAGTTGCGGTCTTCCTGATTCCGTCCTACCTCGACTATGAGCCTCGGGCCACCGCCGAGGTCGTGAGCCTCAAGCTTGCAGGGCTGGCGGTGCTATCGGCGGGGAGCCTGGCCTTCGCGCTCTGTCGCACAGTTCGCTCCTGGCTGGCTACCGCAGCTTTGGGCCGGCAATGGCTTCAGTCCGCAAACCGAATTCACGTGGCGGGAATCAACGTGCCGGCGTTTAGCATCTCGCATCGATTCCCGATCATCGCGATCGTCGGAACGCTTCGACCCCGGTTATTCATTGCCGGCGATGTTTTGTCCGCCCTGACCAGGGATGAAATGGCCGCGGCCATCGCCCACGAATGCGGCCACCTCGCGGCGCGCGATAATTTAAAGCGGACCCTTTTGCGCATTTGTCGCGACAGCCTTTTTCTGGTTCCGTTTGGGCGCACCGTCGATCGGCTCTGGGCCCAAAGCGCTGAGAGTGCAGCCGATGAATTCGCCGCGCGTCAAAGTCCCGACGTGGCCTTGAATCTCGCTTCAGCATTGGTGCGGATTGCGAAGATGGTGCCGGCCGGCGCGCGCGCGGATGTGCCGCTGGGAGCTTATCTGGTGGGCGCGGAAGAAACGCAGGGAGTGAAATCACGAATTCGCCGCCTGATCGAGATTTCGTCCAACCACTCCAGGATTACGCCAACCAATAATCTGCTTATTCGGCTGTTACCGCTGACTAGTTTCGCGGCAATCGCGGCCGCCGCCAGCATCACCGCCGCTAATGGAAAGGTATTGATGGGCGTCCATCTGATCCTCGAGCGCGCGGTCAGCCTGCTTTCCTAGCCGGCGGCCTTCTCTCTTGCCAGCGGCCATCGTAGCCAAATAAACACGACCGCAGCCAAAGCCTGTGCGCAAATCCCGAACGCGACCAGGGCAACCAGCGAGAAATCGTAAAGCACGCCCATCGCGACGCTGCCCAGAAACCACAGCACGCCGTAAGCAGCATTGAAGGCCCCAAAAGCCGTGCCGCGCTTATTCATTGAAACAACTTCTGAGATTCCCGATCGCAGGGTCGCGTCCTGCGCACCAAGACCGGTCGCCCAGCAGGCAACGCTGATATAGACGCCGGTGGTTCCAGCGAGAAAGCCGAACGGCAAAGCTAATAGCGAAACGAGTATGCCGATGCTGATAATCTGAATGCCGTACCGATCGAATAACCGGCCAAAGATCAATGCCGTCAGACCGTTGACTCCCATCGCACCGGCATAAAGCAACGGAATCATTTGCGGACTGGTAAGCGAGTTTTTTTGAAAGTGAAAGGCGAGCAGCGGAAAGTCAACGAAACCCAGCGCGAGCAGTCCGGCGGCCCCCACGTAAATCCAAAAAACATTCGGCAGGTTCCGTCGCGCTGGCGCCGGGGGTGGCGTTCCCTTGCTCGAACGCGCCCAGCGCGCAAACAGCAGCGCGATGAATGCGCCGGCGGCCGGCAACGCCAGCAACAAGAATGCGGATCCGAAGTGATGGGTGCGCGCGACCGACGCAGCCACGAGTAGCGGTCCCAGGACCGCACCCGTTTGATCCATCGCCGCGTGCAGGCCAAAGCCCGACCCGTGGCCCACCACTTCGGTGGCTTCCGACAGCAGCACATCACGCGCCGGCCCACGCAAACTTTTTCCGGTGCGTTCGGCGACCACTAACAACGCCGCCTGCCTGCCAGTTTCCGGCGAAGGCCAGGCCCGGCACTACGACCAGATTCAGAAAGTAACCGAGCGTGGTAATGGTCCAATAAGCTTGCGTGCGGTCGGCCAGCCTGCCTGAAAAATAGCGAAGACTAGCGGCAATCATCTCGCCCAAACCGGCGATGATGCCGACTTCGGTAGCCGTCGCGCCGAGATCCTTGAGCAACGGGCCAATGACGCTGTGCGCGCCTTCGTAAGTCATGTCGGCGAAGAGGCTGACAAACCCCAACGCCACGATGAAACGGATTGCGCTCTTCCGCTCTTGCTGAGTGAAGGCAGGCACTATTGGGCTTCGCCTTTCATTCTTACCTTTTCTCTCACATATTCCAGCAGCGCGTTGGCGTCTTCATAAACGCCACGGTTCTTTGCTTCTGCCTCAGCCAACGACTTTTGCGATCCGAAAACTTTAATCAGCCCTCGCTTGCCTTTCCATTTGATGTCTTCATTCAGTTCATAGGTGGTGTAGGGAACATCTGTTGACGCAATCACAAAAGACCGCGATCTTAATAAGTCTCTTTGTTGGATCAAGTCTTTTAGGTCGCCGATTTCCTGCTTGGTGAATACATATTCTTTATGCACCGGTGATCGACTATTTGATCTGTATCCAAAATACGTTTCGTCATAGACGACTTTGCGGCCCATAATCACAAAAGATGTCTTGGTAGAATGACTGTCCCTTGAATGCTCCGACACCACCAGGGAGATAGAGACGTAGAAATTGTCCGCCTGAGCCAGGCACATACTTCCCAGAACAATCAGTAAACCAGTGATGGAGATCACCCTTATCATCATTAAATTCGGGTCGTGGTTAGAATCTCGATGACAGATAATGCGCCCAGAACCAGGAGGAGACTAACTCCCACGTAACGAACTACTACGGGTGAAACGCGGTCGTGAATCCACCGGCGAATTCCGGCGCCGAGAAAGGCCGCCATCGCCCCTTTGGTTACCATCGCGGCCACCGCGCCCAGCCAGACTATCAGGGGGGCATGATACTTAGCCGCCAACGTCGCGGCGGTTATCTGGCCCACGTCACCCCACTCGGAAAAGAAGATGGCCGCAAAGGAAACCATCGCCGCCTTATGGGCCTTGTGCTGGTCGCGTTCCTGACGATACCGATCGTCCTTGCGCCACAAGGTAATCGCCACGCCAATAAAGCTAACGGCGGTGATGGCGGCCACCAGCAGGCGCGGTAATCTCGAGATGGCTGCACCTACGAGCACGGCGACACCCATCTTCGCCATGAATGCCGCGGCCATGCCAATCATGATCGGGGCGGTGCGATACCGCGCGGCCAGGACGCCGGTGGTGTAAAGCAGCTTGTCACCGACAATTTCGGCGATGAAGACAGCCCCGAAAGTGGCGAAGAAGATTACGATCACTCGACGTTCGCTGCGTCAGGTCGTGGCATTCTAAAATGAGATCCGCTGTTACGCAATTTAGGTAGAAATCCGGTGGTGTCTTAACTTGCCCCGACACCCATATCGAGATGAATTGAAACCACGAACTCCCACGAACAAAGTCCTCCTTTTCGTGTCATTTCGTGGTTGAAATTCCAGCACTCATGTCGAGATGAATTGAAACCACGAACTCACGCGAACAAAGTCTCCTAAGGTCAAGTTGAGACACTGCCAGAAATCCCGCGGGCGACTGACGGGCTCTTTGATCCAACAGAGCGAGCGATCCACGAACTCACACGAAACAACTTCGTGAGGTGATTTCGTGGACAGCCTCGCATTCCTAATCGAACACGATATGTATGTCAGATTGTTTGACTGGAACGAAAGTCGGCTCAACAGCGAAGACCTTGCGAATGTTCTCCTGGGTCAACACCTCTGTGGGAGAACCACAACCAATGACGCGTCCCCGATCAAGCAAGATAATCTGGTCGGCGAAACGAGCGGCCAGATTCAAATCGTGGACCACGCCCACCGTAACCACGTCAGGTGTGTTGGTAAAGCTGCGCACTTTTTTCATGAAGTCGATTTGGTGATGGATATCCAGAAACGTCAAGGGCTCGTCGAGGAACAGGTAGCGGCATGACGAGCCGTTCTTCGGCAGCGCAACATGCTTCACCGGCCACAGTTGCGCCAGCACGCGGGCGAAATTAACCCGTTGTCGCTCACCACCGCTGAGGGTTTGATAGTCACGGTCGGTGAATTCAGTCACATCAAAGAATTGCATCAATTCATCGACCACCTGTTCGTCTGCTGGTCCGGGACGGCCACCGAAATGCGGATAGCGTCCCATCATCACCACCTCGCGCGATCTGAGCGGAAATGCGACCTCGACCGCTTGCGAGAGCACGGCGCGATGTTTAGCGAGATTGGCTTCGCCCACCTGGCTTACATCGCGGCCCTCGTATTCGATGGTTCCAACTTGCGGGCGGAGCAGCCGAGCCAGCACTTTTATGAGCGTAGATTTACCCGCGCCGTTGGGTCCGATGATGAGGTGCAACTGTCCGGGCGCGAACGAGAGCGAGACGTCAGTGAGCAGTGGCTTATCACCAACGCGAAAAGTGATGTGGTTCGCTTTCAGCATTAGATATTAAGACGCTGATGTCGCCGAACGTGTTAGAAGCCCGACCGTCAGGGAGGGCCTGTTAAGGCGACGTCCCTCCCTGACGGTCGGGCTTCTGACACGATCAGAATACATACTGCCTTCGTCGCAGCAATGACAGGAAAATCGGCACGCCGACTGCCGAGGTTACGATGCCGATTGGCAGCTCCGCCGGCCGCAGCGAAAGCCGCGCTACCAGATCCGCGAGACTGAGCAACAGAGCGCCCATCAAAGCGCTGCCTAGAATCAAATATCGATTATCAGCGCCGCCTAACATCCGCAAAATGTGCGGCACGATCAATCCGACAAAGCTGATCACTCCGGTAAACGCCGTGGCCACCGCCACGATGACGACATTGATCGAGAGAATGATCCACTTCAATCGATTGACATTTACACCGAGGTAGGTGGCCTCCTCTTCTCCAATCATTAAAGCGTTCAGCTGTTTCGCATACCGCATGGCGACGAGAGTCCCGGCGGCCGGTTGAAATCGACACCACCACAACGGTTTTCCAATTCGCTCCCGACAAAGTACCCAGGCTCCAGAAAGTGATTGAGCGCGCCTGGGGATCGCGCGCAATGTAGGAAAGAAAACCGATCGCACTCATGAACAGGGCGTTCACGGCCAATCCGGTCAACAGCAGCATTACGATCGAGGCGCGCCCGTCTTCGCGCGACTTGGCCAGCAGAAATACCAGGTATGTGGAAACAACGCCGCCGAAGCAGGCGGCTAAAGGAAGTGTCCAGATACTCGCGCTGAGATGCAACACTCCGCCGAGCACAAAGAAGAAAGCCGAACCGAAAGCCGCACCACTCGAGGTTCCGACCAGGCCGGGCTCGACAATCGGGTTACGAAACAGCGCCTGCATCAAGGTGCCCCCGACGCCGAGGCTTGCGCCCACGAACAAACACAATACTGCGCGCGGCAAACGCAACTCCAGGAAGATGCGCTGATCCAAAGTTGGTTCTGGATTCCCCGGAACCAGGGACGCGAGCGCGTGCGTGATGTCGGCGATCGAAAAATCGATCGCGCCGAAGCGGATTGAAGCCGCGAGCACGATCAGAGTTGCAAACGCCAATGCAACGAGAAGTCCTCGGCGCGTGCCACTTTGCTTCGTCACTTTTGATGAATAATGGCGGCTACTTTCTCGATGTTCTCACCAGAGCGTGGACCGAAATAATTTAGCACGTTTTCCTCAATTCGAAAGATGCGGCCCGTCTTCGCCGCATTGGATGTCGCCACGCCCGGCAAAGCCTTGATTTCAGCCAGTGAGCCGCTTAGGCGGTCGTAACCAAAATCAGTCAACAAAATCACGTCCGGATTTGCCTGCGCGATGATCTCGGGCGACTCCATGCGCTGCATCCCTTTGGTTTCGACCGCCATCTCTCCGCCGGCCATCTCAATCATCTGACTGACGGCGCCGGCGTCACCACCGCCGCCTTTGCCGACAACCATATAGACATTTGACGCGCGGCCAAAATGGATCACCGCCACTCGCGGATGATCGGCGTACTGCTTCACCTTTTCCAATGCGGCTGCTTTTTGTGTGTCCAACGCGTTGCAGAGTTCTTTTGCCCGGGCCTCTTTTTGAAAGTAGGCGCCCATTTCCCGAATCAGGGCCTTGGTGCCATCGAATGAATCGTTCCTGGCAGTGAACGTTTTCATCGGAATATTCAGGCTCTGCAACTGCTGAATCACATTCGGCGGTCCGATATTGCCATCGTGAATAATCGCCGTTGGATGAAGGGAAAGGATTCCTTCCGCGCTCAAAGCGCGGTGGTACCCGACGGTCTGCACGTTCTTTATTTCGGGCGGATAAGTTGTAGAAAGATCGACGCCGACAACTTTGTCCTGTGCTCCCAGGGCCCAGATGATTTCGTTGTAAATCGGCGAGATGACGACGTAACGCGCGTCTTTCGAATCATTCGCCGCGTTGTGAAAACGGGAACAGGCTGAGAGCGCGACCAGAGTCGCGGCCAGCAGCATAGTGGTGAGTCTTCTCATTGAATCAAGACACGCAGACTGGAGCGCAAGCGACCTCGCTTGCAATGAGCGCGAAGCGCGAACCGAAAAGAGCAACCGGGACGGTTGCGCTCCAGTCAAACTTCAAAACAGAATCCGCCCCTGCAGCTGAAACATGCGCGGCGAATCGATGTTCGCAAATGCCGGGATCGCATTAGTCGTGGTACCCACGCCGCCCACAAACTGCCCGAACGTCGGGGCCGGCGTCGTCGCGTCGCCGTACACGGTCACGCCGCGCCCGAGCATGTTCGCGTGATTGAAAAGGTTAAAGGCTTCGAACCGGAGAATGATATTCCGAGTTTCATTCTTGAGCAGACGCTTCTCAACAAACAATGAGACCTCTGAAGTTGGCGTGCCGTGGAATGATGACTTAGGCGCCACCACGCCGTTAATAACCGGCCGATCATTGTTCAATCCGTCGCCGTTGTTATCAACCCCGGTCGTAGCGCTAAACGGCCGCGCCGACGCCAGCATCGCCAAACTGCCGGCGGTAATCTGAAACGGGAATCTGTAATTAAAGGTCAGCACCGCGCGATGGCGCTGGTCGACTACGCTCGGTCCGCGCTCTTGCTCGCCCAGGCGCGCGATGATGCTTTGATTCGGATTGATGCCATTGCCGTCGGGCTCAGTCGTGTTTGTGGCTTTCGACAAGGTGTAGCTCACCGAAGCGTACATTTTGCTGTTGCCGCGATAGCTGAAAGTCGTCTGCAGTCCGTCGTAATCGGCCACACCGAGATTCATCAATACATTCACCTGACGGACACCACCGTTGACCGGCAGGATTGGCCGCGTAGCGTTGGCGACGGCCACCGTACGCACCTGTCCCGGCGCCGTGCGATCGAAAACCGAAGGGGCATTCAAGTCTACGGTGCGATTAATATTGCTCAAGTGCTGATGCACATAATCGGCACCCAGGAATATCCCTTTGATGATTTCTCGCTCAGCGCCAATCGTCATCACCTGACTGCGGGGATTGACCAGCTTGTCGGGATAAAACGGAAGCAGATCGAAGTTCAATCCGTAGCGCGCAAACTGAGTGCGATAGAATTCGCGCCGTCCGGCCTGGATGGTGATGTCGCGCGCTGGCAGCTCGGACGCCGGCACCGTTTTCGGATCGACGTTCACCGGAACGCACGTTAAGCATGTCGGGAAGCCCGTCTGCCCTGCGACTGCCGTGTACGTGGTCAATCCGTCCAAACCATTCACGAGGTAACTCGCAATTAAATTCGATTGAATCTGTGTGTAGTACATGCCGTAGCCACCACGGATCGACGTGCGCGAATTGCCACCGGGATGCCAGCCAAATCCAACACGCGGCGCGAAATCAGTCTTGGCATCAGTCAATGTCTGCCGGTCGTAGCGCAGACCAAGATTCAAGGTGAGATTGGACCGTAGTTTCCAGTCGTCCTGGACAAACCCGGTCAGCAGCCACTGGCCCAGGTTATAGCTGCTGATGCCCAAGTTGATAGGTTGCTGGTAGTTCTGGACGTCCGCCAGCGTCAACTGACCCAGGGGCGCCGTCGTCGTGTTCTTGAAAGTAAACGTGCCAAGTACCGCGGTACCGGGTTCGCTCCCGAATCCGCCCGAAGCGTGATGAATCACGCTGCCACCAAAGCGCACGTAGTGTTTGCCCGCCGACCAGGAGAGCGTGTCCGCAAATTGAACCTGATGCCCCCACAAATCAGACAAGCGCGATTGGCCGACGGTGAACGGCACCGCCCCGCCCCGTGTATATGTCGTCGACAAGTTTTGTGCTTCCCATTTGGTTACCGGATCGCCATGCAGATAGGCAACGCGCGCCTCGTTCAACAAATGGGGACTCAGCACAGAGGTGTAATTTCCCTGAGTGGACCATGAGGCTCGTGAATACTTTCGCGCCACACTTGGCGCGTTCGTACCACCAACCGCATCCTGCGGGTTGTCATCATGAAAGCGATCGTAGTTGAACCGTACCATCAACGTTTGATTTGGCGTGAACTTGTGATCCACCCGCCCGTCAAAGAGGAACTGGCGGTAGTGACCCGTGTAATCAAGCCTGCCGTTCGACGGTAGCACAAACGCCGGCAGCGAAGTTGATAGATAAGTGGTGCGGTTCTGACGGGTATAATCTGTTGAGGCGAAGAAGAATGTCTTGTCCGGTTTGAGCGGTCCGCCCACCGAGCCGGAGACTTGCTGTAATTCGTCAGGGATGTCAACGGGATTGATCGCGCGCAGCGTCGAGGGCGTGACACAACTCGGAACTGATGGAGGACAGAAACCGCTGGTTGAGAAGGTGTTTGCCTGCCATCCGCCGGGACGAATCAGCACCAAACCCTGACCATGCAGATCGTTTGTCCCTGATTTAGTGACAACATTTAGCGCCGGACCGGAAGTCCAGCCGAATTCAGCGGAAAAGGCGTTCGTAAGCACCTGCATTTCCTGAATTGAGTCGAGCGGCAGGGTCGTAATGGCGGTCTGGCGGCCCCAACCTTCGTCGTTGCTGGCGCCATCCAGTGTGTAGGTGGTCGCCCGGCGCGAACCCACGCCGGTAATGAAATNGGTCTGGTTGACGAANAGGTCGCCTGTGCCTTTTCCCTGGCGGAACGCCGAATTCAGCAGCGGCAGCGTCGAGACTTTTCGACCGATAATCGGAGTTTCCGCTATTCGCTTACTCTCCAACGGCAAGCCAATCTGCGGATTTGTTCGGACGCCTTCGGTCGTGCCGAAAACCGTGACTTCGTTTTGACCACCACTGGCAACCAGTTTGATTTTCACGGTCGCAGTTTCACTCGCACGCAAATTCAAACCAGCTACTTCCTGGGGCGTGAAACCAGCCATCGTCACGCTTACTTTATATTCGCCGGTTAATGACAGCGCAGCTATGGTCGCCGTCCCTTTGTCACCGGAAACCGCCTGACGCTGCGCGCCAGTAGCGGTGTTCGTGACCGTTACGTTCGCGCCTCTCACCAACGCATCGTTCTGATCGACGACCGTAACTATGATTGACGCCGTGTTAGGAGATTGGGCCAGCCCTGCGAACGCGGACACCATCAACAACAGCAGGGGAAGCACACTGATTTGAAAAAAGGATCGCTTAACCATTCGTAAAATCCTGATACCTTTAGACAGTTAGAGGCGAGGCGCGAAAAGGAAATTTAGCGTAGCAGGAAGAAATACTACCAGCCGCCGTTGAAACGGCGACGAGGTCAGTACCGGGAGCGGTAGCGACCGGGTCTGCATCTGGTGACGATTGAATTGACGGTCGCTACCGCTCCCGGTACTGACCTCATAACCCTCACGCAAACCTCTCCAAGTGGACGGCTAAAACTTGCGCCATAGGCGCATTTCGGTTAATTATCGCGCTCGCCTCAGGAGAACGACGGTTGAAACAATGTCCCACATGCAGGCGGACTTACCCGGACGACACAATGGCTTTTTGCCTGGATGATGGCAGCAGTCTCATCAGCGCTCGTGATGTGCAAAAGACTCTGCGCGTCTCGCCGCCCCCCGCCACTGATCAGGCACCGCAGCTACCGCCGCGGTACGAAACGCGAGCGCGCTCGAGGAAGTGGCCTATTTTTGTAATGGTGACTCTGTTACTGCTCGGATTGTTGGCCGCTGGAGTCGGCATTCTGATTCTTGGTTATTCCCGCATGTCGGCGCCGTCGGAGGTAACTAATGAGGAGCCGCGCAGTAATCAAATGCCGCCATCATGGTCCAGCCCGTCACCATCGCCGTCCCCAACTGCTCGCACGGCGCAGGCGCTGGTCGGTACCTGGCGAACGAACGTTTATGAGAACGGCCGGCATATGGAGATCACCGTCACTTTTCTCGCGACCGGCAACACTCGCTATGCCTTCAAAGAGCGCGGGCAAACTACAACTGATACCGCCACCTGGGAATACTCCGACGCGACGCTGTTCGAACATTTCTCCCACGGCGCGTCAGGTAAAGGCGCGATTAGGTGGATTGATGACAACAACTTTGAGATAACGATTATCGATAACGGCGTGCCTGCCTACAATGGGCTAAAGCGGCAATAT
>AP72_2010_repI_A001DRAFT_1000037_pt1 | contig 24687 bp, 34 predicted proteins | sample AmaPasrepliIA001_FD_9535 | JGI IMG/M metagenome (IMG submission 9535)
CTTCTCCTCACTTTTGTTTGTGTAAAAGTCCCTCCGGGGGTATTTTTGGGAGCCGGGCGATGCATAGGGGGGGTGTTATTTTTGGTGGCCCCCCCTTATCAAGTTCGACCTCTCTTGTTAAAATTTTTACGAGCTTGGAAAAATTTTCAAACATTTTCTAAATAATTTTTTGAAACTTTTCTGTGCATTCCTGACACGTTCTCGGCTACGATCTGATCGATTGCATAGTCGATCGCGATGGCCTGGTCGGGCTCCGACAAATCAAAAGAATTATTCACAGTCCTAGCCAGGAGTCCTGGGGTATCATAACCTAAACGTGTATCGTATGCTAACCATTCATTCCATTGTGTGAACGGATCGAATGGATTGTCAACAGTAGTTAGCATGTACCGTGTTGTAGTGTTATCAGCACTCATGTCTACATCTCACTGATAGCAGCACTGACAGTAGACTGTGATACACCCAACTGTTGTGCTATCTCTGCTTGCGTAAACCCACTATCAGCCATAACCTTAGCACGTGTACGTTCAGTAGCAGTAAGCTTAGGCTGTGACTTAGGTGTTGCTAGCTTCTTTACTGTCTCCATGTCGGCGTGTCTAAGTACTTCTTCCAACATGTTGTGACTGACAGCGCCTGCTTGTATTGCATTCCACTCAGCCTGTGTTATGTCAATAGCGTGCTTCTTTGCGCCAGTTCTAATCCTTGCTTCAGTCAATGCTTGATTCTTGATCTTCTTGACGTCTGCTTCTTCCATGCCGGGATTAGCCTGGCGGCGTTGAGAAACCTGGGCGGCTGCCAAAGCCTGGGCTTGTCTTTCAAGAGGCGCATTCTTTTTGGCGGCGTTTAATTTAGCACGGAGACTATCAACTTCATTGGCATGGGTCTTTGCTGCAGACGGGGATCTTTTAACATGTGGAGTTTCTAGAGCCGTCTTCCTTGCGGTATTGGCCAATGCCTTAAGTCTATTGGAATAGCCAGCATAGATCAGTTCCATAGGCGTGCCTGGCTCAGACACCAATGATCTAGCATCTTCAGCCAATGCAAGACGCTTGGTTATTGATTGAGCAGGCTTTGTTCTACCTGTGGAAACATAGGTCACTTTTCCAGTGGTGGGGTCTACTTTACGAACGCGTTCCTGAATCTGGCGCCCGGTTTCAACATAGACCTTCTTACCAGTAAGTGGATCTACTGGTCCGCCTTGAGATGCTTTCCTCAGCACACGTTCAGGAACACGGACTTCAGCATTGGCTCGAGATAGCAGAGTAGATGCGCCGCCAGGACGTTTGCCTGATGGCTTCGGCTGATACTTTGCTCTCAGTTGAGCAATACCATTGTCTCGTTCAGATGCTTTGAAATCAAGAGCATGTTTCTCTGAATCAATGACAACCATTGAATGACGAACAGCACGAGCCAACTCTTCTGGCCCAGCACCATGAATCGTCATGTCAGTGATCAGATTAGAGATCTTGCCCATCTCCTGTTGTTTGCGTGCAGGAATTGGGCGATCGCCGTTCTTGAATTCAGTCTTGCGAGTCTTTGCGTTGTATACACCACCATCAATTGTACGCATTCCATCGTGTGGAGCATACGAATGATGTGGATCGAATCCTTTCAAACCATCAAGAGCAGGAGTACTTTTGACAGTTCCCTTGTTGTTCGGGATCAGGATTACCGTATCACCATCAAAGTCTGCGCCAGACAAACGTTCTGCCACTGAATGATGAATACCGATTGCATCCTTGGCGTGTGGGCCCAACAACTTACGAGCTTCCGGATTACGGTTGTTTACTGTAAGCTGGGGGATTTCAAACGTGCCACCATGCGGATACCTGATCAATGCAACACGATCGCCATTCTTCAGGTTAGGGGCATGAACTTCACCAGGTTTCATCGAACTGATGGGAAGCAACACCTTTGTCGATTGGCCTGGCAAAGCGGCGGCTCGAAGATGAACAGCAGCTGAATCGGTTTCATCAGCAAACGTTTCAAGCAGCTTCTTACGAACCGTTGGATTCGTAAGTTTCGTCAGCTTATCGTACTCTTGCAGTCGATGCTCAGCAGTAAGCGCCAATTGAGAACTGGCAAACTTAGGACTTTGCTTCGACAACATCTGCGAAGCAAGAGTCTTTGACCACGTATCCCAAGAACCTTCGACACCTGATCCTTCTTTGGTAGGGCTACCAACAATGTTGAGTGCTGAAATCACCTTACCATCAGGACCATGAACTTGTCGAACGATCGATCCAAATGGCAGAATCGGATCGCTGGACAGTTCTTTCATGGCATCCTTCTTGCGACCAGTATTCGACTTATTGGTGTTGAATACTATGTCGGTTCCCTTAGGCAGATCATCTTTGTAAAGAGCCATGCCTTTGAGATAGTGCGTGCCATCTACGGCAATACGAACTTGTCCATAGTTCTTACCACCAAGCGAAAGATCTTTTACACCTGGACGAATGTAGATAACCCCATCTGCTTTGCCGCCACCATCTTCTGCATAGTTGATGGCAATTCGCCTAGAGCTTACTTGAATTGGATCTTGGACTTTGAGAAACGAGCGACCGTAATCCTCTGAGTAATCGTTGATCAACTGGATCTGCGAACGATTACGTTGAACTTCACTCAGAGTAGTGCCAGGAATAGCCAGCACTTTACGAGTAGTGTACTTACCCGTTCCAAGCTGTAGATTCTGAATATTGTGAACCGGATAGCCCTGCTCTTGCAGAACGGCAACAGCAGTCTTGAATCGAGATTCGGTAATGCCGAGCTGACTTGCGTTGCCTTCGCCGATGTCGACATACTTCTTCTGATCGACCTGATCCTTGATCATCTTGGACGTCGTCATCAGAGCATCAGCATTGTCAGCAGCGCCAGGTGCAAGTAGAGCTCTTACAGATGATTCGCCAGCCAAGCCCATGCGTTGAGCGATCTTACCGTTTGAAAGACCTTTCTCCTTCAAACGTTGAGCCATGAGAACTTGTTCTTGCTTTTGTGAGGCAAGAGCAATAGATTTAGCAGCACGAAGCTGAGTGGTAGTGATGCCACAACCTTCAGCAATCTGTGCTTCCGACATTCCTTCTTTTCTCAGATTCTCCACATAATCAAGAAAGCTTCGATGACGAGTAGATTCTGATCTTCCGGAACCCCAAGGGTATCTTCCGCTACGCCGGAGAATGCCGTAATGCGCTAGATGATCTTCATGCGTACGTATCACGACTCCTCCTCTAGCCTTAGCAGTTGGATCTGTCGGTCAAATTCTTGAATCTTTTCCATAATGAACATAATGTCCTCTGGATCAGCATCATAGACTAAGACTTCATCAGATTGGTAAATGCGAAGCTCAATGTTGATCTTGAATGGATCGACGTCATACTCAAGACAGAACAACGCAGCATAGATTTCAAGCTGATGAACCGAACCGGCAACGACTCCAGTTTTCAGATCAAAGATTCGTAGAGTTTTGTAGCGGAAGCTGATTGCATCACACGTGCCAAAGCAATTCTCTGAGTAGAAGAGAACTTGCTCACAGGTCATCTTGAACCGAATACAGTCATTGATGTACATGCCCAATGTGCCTACATGACTTGAAAGACGGCCTGCTTGTATCTCGCCTTGCGCATAGGCGTGCATAGCAATTCCATAGTCTGCAGCCTTTGCTGCAGTCCAGCGTTCAGCCAGTCGATTAGGAGTGTAGTTGACCCAATGATACTGGCTTGGGCTTAGGAAGGCGTGCTCTCCTTGGAGGTTCAAATGCCTGTTGAAGCGCAATCAATACCTCCTCTTCATTCTCGGGATAGATATAAGCTGCGAATGACATCTCATCTAGACGCCTAACATAGTAATCTTGGTTAGGTTGAACTGGTGCAATCGCAGAACGCTTCACCTCGAGCGAAGCCCACTTGTCGTTATAGAGGATGGTGAGATCGAGAATACCTTGCCTAAGCCCAGAATCATTCTTCATGATCAAACAGCCGGGAAACATGGTTTCCAAACGCTTGACGAGCTTGGCTTGATACTGGTTTTCGGTCACATACACTACCTCGCTACTAGAATTAGAAAAGACTTATTCTATGTCCTTCCGTTATAATCTGCGATTGAGTAGCTACATAATATCTATTCTGTATAAACAGCAAATTGTTGATGAGTGGGCCAAACATAATACGCTTCGTCCATCACAGACTTAACCACATCCTCTTCTAGTAGACCATACTTTCTAGCACACTCGAACGAGTTATCAAAGATCTCCTCAGTTTCAATATCGATGATAGGGAAATCAAACGTTCTCTCAAATGGAAAAACGAATTGTCTATGGTACTTCTGCGCAAACCATCTGGGTCGCCACCTTAGATTCTCCAAATGATTGTTCCATCGATCGCCATCTAGATTGATCGGCGTATCGAAAGGTTTGGTATGCCGTGGCATAAAGGCCTTTGCAACCAACAATGGAACTGATCTATGACACTGAATTCCGTCTCGCACCATACCGACTTGAACGAGACCCGATTGATTCTGATTCAGAGCCAGAATCCTTTCAAATCTGTCCGATCTTATACGCCCGAATGTGCTTACGCTGTAGCCTGGGAAAGAATCTAACTCTTTCCAGATCTCTATGTTCATCCTTGAGGTCTCCCGCGCTTATCTTCGTACATGCCTCTTAGAAGCGTTCTACGGGCCTCCTGAAGGCTTTTCTCCAATAATTTGATGATATCCCTAGGCTCGCCACGAAATACCATGTAGGCGCCCTCAAAATCCTTTGGTTCGCCCAAAGAAATGCGTGTTTTCGCAATCCCGTCATCCGGTTCACGAATTATTGACCATTCCATACGTAGAAACCTCCCAAATTTTTAACGGCGACTCGGGCAAGACACTGCCTTGTGGGCCTAAAATCTCCCTTTGAACTTGCCAAGATTTTTGTCCCAAAAAGTTTTTATATACGTAGAACCTAATATCTATTTATTTCTCGCGCGTACAGTAGGATTTAGCTATTAGATTTGACCATATATAAAAAACTTTTTGCCCTAAAATCTTGGCAACCTTTTTCTGGGATTTGCAGGGATTTTTACTGGCCATTTTTGCACAGGCAGACGCTAATATCTAAAAAGAGGGCTTTTTTGAGTCTCATTTTGACACTCATTTAGCCCCATAAAAGCGCAACCAAACAGTTGCATGTCGAACCCCCATTTCAGCCCAATTTTCAAAAATGGCCAAAAATGGCCACAAAAATGGCCACAGATTCATACTCCAAACTCCGATATGTTGACGTCCGATACATTGAAGTTCTTCTTGGCTTTCAAGCTCCTGAAAATAGCCGTATCGATGAGTGTTTTCGACCTTAAAACGTAGTAATACAGATCGGTATACGACGTATTCATCCGATCTATCCTTCCGTGAGCCTGCTCCCAGTGCTTGTAGGAGTATGTCAACGAGTAAAACAGCATGGAATCGGTCTCTGTGCAGTTCCAGCTCTCGCTTCCAGCTGCATACTGAACCAGATAAACCCACTTATCGCCGTCCGGCAAGGCCTCATGCTTGTGACCGTTGTACTCAGCCACCTCTACGAGCTCTCCTAAGCCCCGTAGAAGCTCCAATTCGTAATCGAAGTTGTAGAACACTATCAGTCTGTCGTGATGGCTTAGACGCTCTGTAACGGCCTCTAGACGCGATATGTGTGTATTGACGACCCTTCGCATCACCATGAACAATTCCGTGATGTCCCGAATCGGTCTGTTGTGATACGGATGCCATCGAGTCTTTATCACCGCATCAAGCATCTCTTCATCATGTTCCACAATAATGTTCTTCGCGTGACGCACCGTGCCACTGCGATAGGGCATATGAACGAGGATTGATGCTCTATGTCTCTGTAGCTTGTTGACACCGAGATACCGCTGGACCTTTGGGAATTTGGTAAAAGGTGACCAGACGACGTGCTCTCGGATGAATTCAGTTCGATTCTTATAAAAGCCGTTCGCAACGAATACCGGAATGTAATCAAGCCAATTATCTCCGGGCGTGGCACTAAGTAGTATCCAGTCATTGTTCTTGGCTATCTTCAAGAATGCTTTTACCCATGCTCCACTTCCCACGAGCCTCTGCTCATCGAAGATGAAGAAGCACCCCTGCATACCTACATACTTCTCTAGATTGTTCCAGCTATCTACCGTCAGAACTCCCGCCAACGTCGCATCCTCATAGCCTACAGCTACGTTCGAGAATTCATGAGTCCAGTCGAGACTATCCCGTTTCTTCGCTGTGGTGATGACGAAGATATTCTTTGGCTGCTCGTGTTCGAGGTAATACGCTACCGCTACTCTCGTCTTCCCAGTACCCACTCCACCCCAGAGAATGGATCCGTTCTTTAGTTTCTTTAATGCCTCGAGTTGATGCGTTTCCAGCTTTACTTTGTAGCCATTTTCTAGGACCATGACATCTCCGACAATAGATCAATCCACCTTTTAATCCACACTTTGGGCATTTACCAATCCTGAATTCCTGGGGCTTTAGGTACTTTATGCGAGGCACTAGTGCTCTACTTCTTCTGGGACTTCTTGTGCACCCATGAATCTCCCGAACATCGTGTCTGATGTGCCAATCCCAACGGTTGTTATCGGTTGTGTTCCTATTATCTTCTGAAGCTCGTTTACTTGCGCATCGGTCAGAATCACATCAATCAACAGCCGGATTCGTTTCATACCTCCACCGGTTCTTCTTCGACAGCACCTTGCTTGTCAAGCCTATAACATAGACCGGTAGATTTCCAGATGGCGAAGCGCTCACCATCTTCGAAGTCAACCTCTATCCATGGTCCTTCTTTTCGACCGAGCACCACGAAAAATCCATCATCTCTATCTGGGATCTCGTGCTGGCTATCAATCCGTTGAATCATCACTCCCGGTTTGAATCTCAGCAGCTTGTCCAGAGCTTCTCGATTTGTCATTTTTACCGCTCCTAGGCGAATCCGGATAACGTTCTTTGAGCTCTTTATCCACACGCTCAACTGAGTCGACCATGGCCATAAGATGGTTATCGGTCACGATCGCATCAGTCCAGATTGTTATCACCCATGAGTACACACCAGCTGCTGTGCGACGTAGTTCAATCGATCCACGACCAGGAACCGGATCTCTATACGGCCTAACGGCATCACTCATCTTTTATCCACCCCAGATTCCGTGCTGTACGTGTCAGAAGATTGTGAATCTCGTATCCGAACTCAAACCGACTGCTGTTCGTCTCGATAGACTGGGCAAGATCCCCATCAGAATGTCTCAGAGTTGCTGCCTGCCAGTCACAGAGCATCTCTATCAGCTGGATCAAGTCCATCCCATGGATGCCTTCTTCAAAATGCTCTGGATGGTGATCATTGAACTTGTAGTGATGCTCAAGACCGGCACCCATTTCAGAGAGAAACTTCTTATACTCGTCACTTCCATATGTACTGTTTTTCAGCTTTGGAGTGAATTCATTGAAGATAGCCAACTCAGGATCTTCAAGCTTTGATCGGTCATGATTCTGAGCTCTGTTCATCAGCAGGATTGCAACAGTCTGCAAGTTCGCTTGAACCACGGCGATGTGAGCATACGTATCAGGAATCGAATTGTATTCTTCCACAAAACCTCCAGAGAAAAATAAAGTGCATGTAACCGGCGGACAGAGACACCTACGGCCCGAATAAGCACGGGAGCTACGCGTAGATGCCTCTGCCCTATCTCCGACTCGTCGACGAACCGCCACATAGCGGCTGGATGAGGAGTGAACCTATTGGCTCAAATCACCTCCCAATCGGAGAATCTTTATACTCTCCAGACAACGCCGTGTTCAGGAAGAAACAAGAGATACTCCCATTCTCCCTCTTCAGGACGTCCTATACCCGCGATCATGTCAGCCAAGAACAGAACTTTGAACATAATCAACGCCGTTGAAACCCAGTGCTCCGGCTAAGCCTTGATTCAAATCCCAGACGCGGCCACCAACATACGGACCTCTGTCTTGCACAACTGCCCACGCCGAACGACCATGATAGGAAAACAGGACTCTTGTGCCGCATGGCAAAGTCTTGTTGGCGACACCTAGGTACGCGTGAAAACCACATGCAGTATTCCCCCCGTCGTAGTACCAAGATGCCAGCTGAGTGTACATCGGCGGATGTAGCCGTCTCCACCAAGCGTTCTCAGCCACTTTCCAGTAATGCCTCATGCGAGGCTTACTCACTTTCGGTCTTGCACAATGAATGTAACGAACCAATCTGCGTTTCTCGATTGGCCGAACGGTCTTTGTGCCGTAGTATGTCGCATCAATTGCTCGAGTAATCATCGGCCCCGTGAAAGTCTTCTTGCAATCGGAGACTTGCAAGGTCGAGGCCAACATGATACTGACAGCAAGATTAAGCAAACCTACTCCTTGTTAGGGGAAAATAGTCACCGAGCTGTCCAGACACTTACCCGGACCCTAATCGAAGGTAAGCCGACACTTCCCCAGGCCGGACCGGGGTCGCAGATCACCTCGAATGGGAGAATCAGGTGATCACACTCGGGAACGAACTTCACTGGCGGCTAGGTTACGAAATCTCCATCAGTCTATCCGGGACGCCTATGTATTTAAGTGGCGTGCATGCACCCGGCTTTCAACCGACACCCCTACGCCCTTACCTGGAGGTCACGGCCAGTTATACGATCCTACTTAAGCTCCGCCTTGCGGAACTCTTCCTTCTCCTCTTCCGTGAGCGACTTCCAGAACGCTTGGAACTCCGAAGAGGAGACCTTGTTGTCCGGAGTCGAAAAGTACTTCATGAGCTCACCAAGGGTGTGCATCTCGTCACGACCGTTATCCGGCTGCCCCATTATCACCTCCTAACTTTATGCCGCTCTATCTTGTACATCCTCCACAGGGTCGAAATTGGCCTGGAAGGCCTGAGTTGTATAGACCTTGTAGCCGCGTTCAGTGTATAGGATCCAATCGCCGATGAACGCTTTGCTCTGGCGAGGAACTCTAGGATGATGAACGCGAACATGGATGTACTGCTTAGTTGGTTCTATATTGCGACTCTTATCGACGGGTGACTCATCTATATTGCAGATCTCGCCGAAACACCATCTGGCGACATCTCCGAAATTCTGCTCCGTCACTTGAACCGCATCGACATAAAGCGGCTTACGAACGTATTTGTTGCTGATGGAGTAGTGCATACCAACCCTTAGTCGTGACGAGTTATGCTTGATCTAATTCAGCGTACTTCCGCTCTAGAGGGTCCTCTTCGATTGTTACGTAGATGCTTTGAAGATACGCTTTGATTCCACTCTTCTGATTCACAGTCCACTCATAAGGGCGTACGATCAGGTCGACGTTCTGAATATCAGCCCAGTCGAGCATTTCGATCGAATGTTCATCAAGATTCGTACGGCCCCTGGAGGTTATGAGCACGACGCGCGGCGGCCGTCCTTTATAGCTGACAGACACCTGAAGGTAGGCTTGTGGGGATTCGTCTTCGTCTTCTTCTCTTGGACGAAGCCACTTGATGTTCCATCCGTCTTCGGCCATCTGATTAGCAATGGTATCATCAAGTAGGACTGCGAAGTTACGATCCCCTTCGCGGTTGTATTGCCCTTCCTTGCCTGCGAAGTTACGGAATACAATCCGTACTCCCTCCATAATAACTGTGTTGTCTTGGGGCATCAGTTCTCCTTCACAGTTCGGCCACAGTTTCTACAGATATAACGACCAGCGCCCAGCTTGACTAGCATCCCGAAAATCTTGCAGTATGGGCACTTTAGCATCATTTGACAAACTCCTCGTAAGATCCGAACTGTTCAATAGTCGCTATGGCTGCAGCTTTTAATTTCTCGAAATATGGCATGTCGATCTGCACATCAGGCAGCTCTTTGGCTATTTCTGCATCCATCCATTTGTAGCCCTTGGTGCCTGTGACTGCATAGTACTTGTCGTCTTTGACTCGGTAAAGTGTACCTCCGCCCTCCAGAACAGGTACAAACCGACCTGTACGGCCAAGATGGCGCATATTACGATAAACAAGGGCTTCACCTTTTTCGTGTTCATCGAAGTCGAGGTACATGCTTCCCTGCACAACGGTTCTACTTTCACAGAAGTCGTCAAAAGTGAGTTCTTCTCCGGAGAATAGACTCTTGAAGACGTAGGGGTGCTGGAATTGTGTTCCAACCGCTTTCCACTCGGTCCCTTCGCGAGCGATGTAGACGGCATCGTTCACAAGGCAGAACTTATCGTAGGTAGCCTCGTGCTCGAATTCGTACTGGTAGAACGATCCAATCGTCTTGACATCGACAATCGCCTGATCAGTGGCGTTTGGAATCTTGACTGAATCGGTCTTGATGTGTACTACTTTATGACCGAGATTTTGAAGTTGCTCTTTCAAGTCGATCATAAACAAAGCACCGCGCTTGGCGACGATGTTGTCAACATTCCTCGGATCTCGGAACGGGTTGTCGAATTTGGCCGACGTCAGGCCATAGACAATGTTCAGCGCGATTCGCAAGGCGAAAGCTAATCCGGTCCCATGTTGACCTACTTCTTCCTGCTCGGCACCTTCCAAGAACGGTGCCAATCTACCATCAAGCATGGTTCGAGCTCGATCGTAATCTCCACGCTTAATGGCCATACGAGCTTCTTTTAGCTGGGAGTACTTTTCTGTATAGGGCCCGAAGAGGTTGAGGACTTCAATTGTTGTGGGGTGCATCGAAGCCACATCAAGTACGGCAACGTGCTCATAAATCCCGGGCTCAGCGTATACGTACCCCCCTTCCCCAGGATCTTCGTCCTTGTAGGAACTCTTGCCCAGCTCAAATTTATATCCAGGAAACTGTGTGGAGAGATCGGTGTAGACAAATTTAGATTGTGGACTTTTATCGTTCCCAAAGATAATCTTAGCGGTGTGCTTCTGTGTCGTATCATTAACTTCCAATCCACTCAGCTCAGCCAGAATCTGTCTTGCAAGGAAGTCCTGCCAACGATCGTTGAATACAGCCTCAGTGGCTTTCACATCGTTGACGCAGTAATCGACTACTCTTGGCCAATCGGCTTCATCTACAGGATCCTCCCACGGTAGATCAAGTTCCATGTGATGGATTCCAAGATCGATCTCGAATTTCTTCAACCCCTGCTTGATCGTGCTGAAGTCCCAGATATCGGCATAAGAGATGCTATAAGCGGCTGGAAACTTGGCGCTTGCGCGGTTCTGTACGATCAATTTCTGGCTAAGATCGAAAAGTTGCTCCACACTATAGCCCAAACTTGCGGCATAAAGAATGTGGTTATCGTAGTTTCTGTTGTAGAAACCGACGAGTTTCAGATTGAACAAAGCCTCTACATCAGAGGCACTCGGATTGATCATCCGAACAACGATCGGATCGTCCTTGAATTTCCAGCAAATGACGAAGAGATTCTTGTAAACCTCTACGTCGAAGAAGGCCAGCCGGTCGTCTGCTACTTCTACTATTTTCTCAGAATCGATGTCGCCCTCTGACTTGAACTTCATCGTCTGAACGGTCTTCACACATATCGAAGCTTGGTGTGTGCTGTTATTCGCAAAGGCCAAGATCCTAGACCGCATATCACTTACGTCATATTTCATCCCTGACTCATAGGCTTCTTCGAGAATATGCGCTATGAAGTCGATTGAAGGCTTCGTGCCCGGATGAATTTGCTTCTTAAGGTTCCTGTTGATCAGATCCCTAAGGCCTTTCTCGCTTTTGATAGTTTGAGCCTTAAGCATCTTCTCCCTTTTCTGCTTGACAGGAAGCCCTGAACTTATCTCGGCGATAGGTACCGCATTGCACTTCGACAATTTTCTACGAAGCGCTGCATCTCCCGTGAAGACCTTGATCTCAATTCCGTCCGAATACGTCGTTGAAAGGACGGAGGTGTCTCCTTTGTATTTATAATGCAGATGGATTCCGGTTTCCGACTTACTAATCTCAGCGTAGGTCGGTGGCCATTTGCTTGCTGCTTCGAGGTTTCGCTCGAGGGCGGTATAACCATTCAGCTCCTTAAGGTCGAAGTCGATGACAATGTGGTTTTCAGGTACCTTTACGAAGTGTAACTGAGAGGTATCGATACTCGATAGTGTTGTAGTGACATTTGCCCACTTTGACTCCGGAACACCATCTTCATTAGCCGCTTGCGCAGGTTGTCCGGCAAATGCGTCATCCAGTAACGATACAGTTTCGTCCATGACCAATGAGAAAGCTCGTACTTCATCTCGTGATGGTTTACGAGACTTGAACTTTTCAGCATTGAATCCGCAATAGAGGCTACGAACACGTTCGCCCTCCACTTCTGCCCGGTCCTTAAATTCGTCGAAGTAGTTGCGGAGCTCCTCTCGCATTTTGTACTGAGGAAGTGGCTTCGCTATCCCGCTCTCAGCACAGTATTCAAGATACAACTTGTACGCTTGCTTCAAGGTTATACAGTCTTGTCCCTTGAAGATGTCGTAATATGCCTCGATAAAGTTGAAGAAAACGTCGGTCTGCAACATCATCTCCAACGGCCTATAATCGTTGTAATAATTCTTGCCCATCTCAAGATATACCTTCAAACAGTGCGCTGCTATGGCTCCTAGTTCAAAGTCTATCTGGCTGATGAGCGTGTTGTAATGGTTCACCGGAATATGAACACCGGTTGGATGAACATCGATCAGCCTGCGTATGATACCCGACTTTGCATCAGTTATCTTCACAGGCTGATTTGAACCGATGAACAGCATGGCATCCGCCCGTGCTGTATAACTCGACTTGTACTTCTCGTTCATCGTCATGTGTTCATGCGAGATGATCGAATTCAGCCGAGTGTTATCTTCTAGCTTAGATAAGTCACCGTCGTGTTGAATAGCTACCAACGGGTTATGCTTGAAGGCTTCGGTGGCAAACTGACTGTCGCTCCGTCCTAGAGCCTTGCCATCGAATGTAGTGCTATACCCTTCAAACAGCTTCTCAATTATCTTGAGGATTGTCGATTTTCCGGAACCGGCAGGACCGTAGAACACAAAGAACTTCTGTATGTTCTTCGAGTCACCCGCGACAATTGATCCGATAGCCCACTCAATTTTGGCTCGTTCTTCAACGGAATACAATGTCCCCACTAGTTCATTCCAAGCAGATATGTCACCTTCTTCCAAAGCATAAGGAAGCTTTCGTGAAACATAATCTTCCTTCTTCACTTCAGTATCAGCAAATGTAATCTTGGAATCAAGCTGATGGCTGTTATCGCTTATCTGGCCCATGAATTTCTTGAACTGTGTCCATCCATTGGAGTTGAAGTTACGAAGAAACTTGACCATGGACTTCTTTACACCCAGCTTATCAGCTTCACGTTGCAGATCTTCATCCACAATACGTTGAACATCATATTCATCACGAGACCAAAGACCGGCCTCCTCATCCCAAATGGCGTAGAAGGACCGGCCCTGGACCATCAGATCCTTAGAACGTCCAATGACGAATTCTGGGTAAAGTTCCCGCTCGCCATCTTTCGTAATTCTGCTTAGGATCCGATAGAAATCCACTCAGCTCCCTTCATTTCTCTCTCCACCGCGAAGGAACTTTATGTCTCTCAGATACCTACGACTTGGAGAACGTAGGCAATCATCTGGTACCAAATCTCGACTTTCGTTTGATCCTCATCCGTGTGTGGCAATGGGAAAAATCCACCTTCCCCATTCGGTTTATAGCGTCGTTCTATAAGTCGATCGAGAACCTCGTTTATTTCAGCCTTCTGATCAGGGGAAAGTTCGATCCCTTCCATTGAATCAAGGCCGAGATTCTCAATCAGCTTCCATGCCCACCACTCAGGATCACCGCCAACTTGAAAGGCGACCCTGCGAGAGAGCGCCACCAACACTTCCAGGATTGAGACCCCAAATGGAAATGAATGATGACGCCCTCTCATGAACTCACTTCTGAGCTCATATCCGTCGGCTTCACGATTGTCGTCGTGTGGAACCAGCCAGACGAATCTCTTGTGATACATTTCGTTTAACAGCCCAAGATATCTCTTTTGCCATTCCTCTTCAAGGTGACATTGCTCTACGAGCCACCTGAAATAACGAAATTCCCACTTGCCAATCTTATTCGTCATCGTCGAATCGACGAGGATGCCTTCTTCGAGGTCGAGTAGCCGAGTGTCGAATGGTTCCGCTTACCTGCTCGGCATAACTGCCACGATCACGAATGATCTCGAAGTCCAGCTCCAAACGCTCGTTCCGAATATAAACGATGTTGCTGTCTTTAGAGCCATGGCCCCAGTACGGTCCCGACAACCACTCAAGACCGAATGTAGCATCCAGATCCTCTTCAATCTGTCTATCCATCGAATCGGCCATGACATCGTCGGCTTCGTAATAGGTGTATGTCACCTGCTCATATTCATGCTCATTCTCCTTGAACTCGTCAAGATGAATGATGTACGGAGCATCAGGACTTCGTTTGGCAAGTTCGACTTTGTAGTCCCAAAGATCCATGGGCTCATCGTCGTTTCCTCTGAAGACGTTCAGAGTCGTTGGTGTCGGCTCATTAACAGGAACTGACGGACGAGTGGGCCTCTCTCTGATGATCTCCTCTTTCTCGACACGTACTTCATCGATCGGAGGCTTCTGCTGGCGAGCAACATCTTTGGCGTGATAGTGCTCACGGATTCGATGAATCTCATCCGCGGCCAGCTTTGAGTACTTGGTCTTGAGACGATGGTCGGCAATATAGAAACCTGCCGCAAAGCCCAGACCAATTCCAACTGTCACGCCAAAAGAAAGAAAACCCACATCCCTTCCCGTTATACGCCGGGTTGCGTCTGCGACTTTCTCGACTCCAACTGCCACCTCGTCGAGACCTTCGGCTGCCTGTTCTGCTAGTTGCTCAGTTGCCATGACAGCCTCTCTCCTTCTTTATCTCGATCGATCAGATCATAGATAACGCCATCAACATTGAAATCGAGAAGAATCGAGCCTTCACGACCATTCACGAATTCCCTGAACTGGCGGTTATCATCAAATATGCCGAAATCGACATAGTTCTCTCCGTTAGGAGAAAGAATCCAACCGACTACAGCACCAGCCTTCGAGTCCTCAAATCCAAGCTCACGATAGACTTCGTTCAGGAAAAGATGCCCACGGGATCGAAGAAGATCGTTCGCATAGTTCTGCTTACAGTTGAGGAAGATGCGGTTGTACTCCGGTTCCTTGGACCACGACGTACATGTCGGATCAAAGAAACGAGCATAAACTGAAGGTACCACATCAGCAACACGCGTGACAGTTGTTGTTTTTCCGTCGTCACGTACCACGTCAACTTGTTCACTTCCGTAACGAAAGTAACGGTCTTCGTCCTCACCGTACTTCTCTACCACCCGACGGCGGTACTCATCGAATCCTTTCTCAAGAGCCGCATACGCAGCCATCAAAGCTGTGTTGCGATTGGTAAGGATCCGGTGGGACTTGGTCAGGCAAGCAATGGAAACAACACCCAGACCGACCGCCGGAGCATAAAGCTTGGTGATCTTCACGGCTGTCTGGACCTTGATGATACGAACGTCGTTCTGACGATCCTGCTCAGAGTACTCGCGGTGCTCGAGAGTCCGAGCCTTTTTGAGATTGTCTGCGCCCTCGTCGAGAACCTCTTCGAGCTTCAACGTGGCGCGACACGCAAGAACGGTACTGCCGACGACGCCGACAACACCAGCTCCGAATAGGAGCGTTGGTGAGCTCGCGTCGAGTTTCAAAGCGACTCGCCCAAAGTGTCGAGCGAGTGCGCCGGTTCCTCCAAACATCATAGTCTCCTTAAAATAATCTACCTTGTTGAGGTGGCTGTTCCTTCTGGGGCAAGGGGTTGGGGTTCTCTAGATTCTTCAAATATATCGCGATGACCTGATCATCAGCCATTCGATCTACCTGCACACTCCAATTCTCGTTCGGGTACATTGATTTAACGGCATCACGCATTTGAAGAATATTGGTCATAGCTTAACCGACAGGAACAGGTTGTGGGAGATCAAGAAGATAACCGTCTCTGGTTCTCGTGACTCCCGAACCTCTAAGCTCTTTCCAGCCCCAGTCCTGATCAACGTATGTTGAGGCAATGCCAACCAGTTCATATAGATCAGCAACCGTAATAAACCCATATTGACTCACCACCTCGTACATTTGATCAATTACGTTGTCCGCTTCTGCCCTCGACTGCAACACGATCTCATCGAAATCGTGCGAGGATCTTGCTCTACGACTCATGGCCCTTTGCGGACCTGATGATCGTCCCTGCATGTAATACCGGTTATAACTCACAACACCGGTCGGTCCAGAAGGCGGAGTTGTTGATCCTGTTCGACGCCTGTATGAATCACCTCGTACCAGTTTCTCAAAGAACTGGCTGGTGACCTCAACGAAAGCATCCTGAGCTGCAGGAAGCAATACATCGAACACTACGAAGTTAACTGCACCTTTGGCGTCACCCGCGACAAAATTCTCCCTGAAGCGACTGCCAAGGGACTTCTTACGCCGGATGGGATCATCTGAAGTAACGCGCTTAATATTCTTATCTTGAGTCTTGGCTCTATCTCTTATGCGGTTTGAAGGGTAATCCGGGATATCCATAGTTGTCCTTTAGAAAAAAGGAAAGCGCTTGTTCAGCGCCCTCCTTTATCGATCCGACTTGTACTCTGTTTTGTTGTTCTGCTGCCTGTTCTCGAAATTGGCGTACCAGGCAATAGCGCCATCGATCCGACGGTCAACGTGTGCGGAAGCACTTTCGGCCATCATTCCGCCAATGACAAAGCTGCCGATCCAGACTCGAGCTTGATCGAATCCGGTAACGACTTCTGTGTTATTGACAATGATGTCCTTGGTGACTTTCGTGACACTCATGACAGTGGCGATATTTGCTACTGCTTTGATAAGCTTGATTTGCTCAAACGAAAGCATAAATAACTCCTAAGTTTAGTGGGGTCTCGTTATATGCGATGTTTTATCTGCGAACTAACGGGGCACATGGCGCCATTTGCTGTCGTTTAAGACTGAGCGACCTTGGGGGCGCAGAGAGCGCAAGTCCCCCTTGAAGCTTACATCTCATCGATAACGATTTCTCCAGCCACTATCTTCTCTGTGAGTTCCTTCATATCGGGATAGTTTCGTGCTTCAACCTCGGTCATATGTCTTGGTTCGGGTTTTGGCTTAGCCTGCGTGTCATCCGTTGCCCCCAACTCAGCCATCTGCTCCACAAAGCCAGCAGGCATGATGCCGTTGAAGAACTCGATCGCAGAATCCGGATCAGTGAAGAAGCTCATCATCATCTCGGAATATGCTTCCGATGACATGAACTTCTCGCGCTTCTCTTCGTTCTTGATGAATCGCTTTCCGTCAATCGACTTCTCGCCATACGACATCAATATGAGCTCTTTGAACTCCTTGAATATCGTCTGGCTATCCCCTGAGTCAAGTGCCTTTTGCATCGCTTCGCCAAGGCCGCCATCAGGGTACTTCATCTGAATTTCGATCAACTCAGCTTTGGACAGATGGAAGAAGAAGTCCTCCGTGACTTTCTCTCCATTGAAGTCCGTGTACGTGATCGTCTTCTTGAGCACTCTTCTCCTTTACCAGTTGTCTGAGTAATGCGGATGTGGATGACTTTCGAAGTCAACTGCTATGCACGCCTGATTATCAGGAGACAGCACAGATGAGATGATCACCTCTGGATGATCGTCGACACGCCATCCGACATAGTCAGAATATGGCGTAGGATCCAGCCCGATCTTGCCATAGAATGAGCTCAGAGAGGCATAGTCATGAGCAATCAAGTCGAAATTGACATCGTTCATGGCTCGACGAATCTTCTCCACATTGCTCTTGAAATATCGACCAGTCAAGACGTCGAAGCAGAGAACATCTCCGTTGTCGACGATGACGACCTCGCGATTGCCGGGAGTGTTGCTGACCCGATCCTGAATGATCGAATCATGAACATCTACAGCTTTCCTCTCACCGAACTTCTCGATGACTTTGGCTTTGTACTCCTGGAGTGCTCTTTCAGAGATTCCCGAAGCAACGGTGAGAGCCGCAATCTTCTTAGAGGCCTGGTGATTCGCCATAACGATTGCCGTGATTGTCGTGGCTCCGACGAGAACGGGCGGGATGTAGAGTGGCCATACTTCACGAATCTTCTCCTTCGTGGTCATTTCCACCTGATCAGGCTCGCGAAGATGTGCCTGACGTCCGACAGTCGGGTGTTTCTGAGAACCAGTCCTACGGCGCAGTTCTTCCTTTTCGATCAGCTCAGCTGCCTTGAAGGATGCACGTCCGGCGAAATATGCAGTTGTCACCACACCGGTTACGCCCATCCCGGTGAGGATCGTGGTCTGATTGTCACCTGCGAACTGCGTCAGTTTGCTAAAGATTCCTGGAAGCGTCACGGAGCCGCCTTTCTATATTCTCTAGAGCCTTCTTATCACTATCGGCGATTGTTATTGCTTCTATGACTTTGGCATTCGGCAAGGTGACACGAACAAAGCGGAGGAACATCTTATCCCTCCGCCTGTTCAAGTAGTCCGAGATCAACCTTCCGATCATGCCACCGATAATCGAGCCTACGACTACGGCTACGATCCAGACTGCTGTCACCGCTTCCTCATTTCACGGACGAAGACCCAGATCAGCCACAGACCTCCGGTAAGGCAGGTCAGCGTGCAATCCCACACGAAATTCCAGAAACCGTACTTCTTACGAGACGACACATACACATTCATAGTTATTCCTTTAGATTAGATAGAAAAGAAAAATAAGAGATATCCCGGAACTCCTTGAATTCCGAGGTTGCCACTCCTTGAATGACAACTCTCTTCTAAAAAATGGAGGAGTGGAACGCTGCGTATTACACTACAACATTCCAATGTCTGCTGCGTATTACACTACAACAAACGTCTCCTCCGTTATAAGCCGTGTTAATCCTGCGAATTGATCCGAAGCCCAATTCGTTCAAACTTTTCACCATCGGGAAGCGGGGTTCCATAATTTAAATGCTTTGACAGATCATGCTCTGCATAGCCATTTAATTTGGCAGCACGGCGTTGGCTCATGAACTGCTCGCCAGTACGTGGATTCTGAATGATCCAACTCGGAGGTCCTTGCCGGTTGATCTCCTTGATGATCGTTTGATTTACGACACTGACCGGGTTGAATTGCACTACGGCGTTATTCCCCGCCTTGGCAATCGTCTGATCTCCGGCTAATCCTGGAATGCTAGGCGTTGGAACGTACCCGCCACGCATTGCAAGATAGACACCACCGGCAAACGTTAATCCGCCAGCAATTGAAATATACGTCCACTTGTTTCGTCGAAAATGATCGCGAATTTCATCGATATCAACTTCCACAGTGTTCTCCTGATTAGTCTCCTCATCTTTTACCATCTTGACGAGGAACGACCTATTTTTGAATAACGGCATTAGGGTCCTTTCGATTTTGCACAAAAATATAAAAGGAGAGATCTCAGTCTCTTGCGAGCTAGCTTCCTTTCGAAAGCGCCAGATCTCTCTCCATTATAGGCTATGTAATTTCTGCGAGATTCTCTCCGGAATTCCGCTTTTGAATACGGATGATCGCCTCGAGCGTCCCTGCGTTCGAGATGAGAATTTGACGAAGCGACTCGAGCTCATTCAGAGTGTAGCTTCTACGTCTCCGCGTAAGCTGGCGCGCTGCGCCTTCAAGATTGGCCCCGAGTTCGAACAGCACAGCTTCGATGTCCAGGTCTTGCATATGGTTCACCTCCTTAGAAAAAGATAAAAGGAAAGCCCTTTCGGGCTCGCCTTTTACGACTTCGATCCAACGGTTTCCTTCTTGGTCTCAACCGGCTCGACGTCGATGATCTGGGCCTCGGCAACTTCCCGGCTCACCTGGCGGCGCAGGCGGATGTAGCGGAAGGTGCAGTAACCTGCAACTCCAGCAACAAACGCGCCAGCGGCAAGGCAAACGGGGTTGATGCGGGACTCAGTCTCTTCGACGGTCTCAGTGGTCTCGTCAAACATGGAATTCTCCTTAGATTGGGGTCTCGTTATACGCCATGTAAATTTTGCGAGCCTCATGGAGAATTGTCCCCCCGGGGATTTTTGACAAAAAAAAAATATGAGGAGTCACGTTTGCGACTCCCCACATTTCTTAAACTCTTCTTCAGGCTTTACTTCACCTGGGCTTGATCAGCGTGCCCATTGCTCGCGATGTGATGACATTCACGTGCTCGTGGCGAATGATCAGCAGAATTCCTATCAGGTTTGCTCCAACTAGCAGCACGGTATCGGGGCTCACTCCTGGGGATTTCTCTTCCTCCCTCATTTTGTGTAGCTTGACAATGCCATCCAGCGTCTTTGCATACTGCTCGGATTCGACCGATTGCTCGCCCAGCTTCTCGAATGCGCGTTCCATTGCGCTCTCAACAAGCGTTGGCTGCTTGGCTCGGGTAAACATATAGCTCCTTTAGATTGGGGTCCATTATACGCCATGATTTTCTTGCGTAACCCCAGCCATTGGATGTATGTTCACCCTAAATATAACTTCCTTCTCGTTCTCGAGTTCCTCGGGCTCTCCGGCAAGCTCAAGCAAATATAACGTCTTATCAGGCGTATGAGTCACATTGATAGTGCCGCTGTAACCGCTATGACGCACTATAAGAACTCGCATGAAGTAACCAATGAGCAAGCCCAGGAAAAACACACCGAACGCAAATATAAGCGCATCCATAATCGCCTCCTAGCCAAGCATTGCCACTGTTGGGAAAGCTTTCTCTCCTGAGTTGTCTTGTGCGCGAATATACTCGGTAACCCTGGACGTCTGAACAACGCCGCTGTTGCCTTGCACCTCGATGATGTCGCCGAGCGTATAATCGACGTTGTACTGGAACTGATGCAAGGGAACAATCGTCCCGTCCACGGCTTTGGCCGCTCGAGCATTGTACAAGGCCTGGCTGGCACGCTGATTGAGGATGCTCTGCATTGTACCCGCGCTTCCTCCGACCATATCCGTTGTGAGATCCTCTTCCATCGTCATCTCTGCTCGGAGATCGAAACCCGTAGGCCCAGATACAGTTGCAATCCCTGGGTTAGGCGCCAAACCATCTGGATTCGGCGGACAGAACGAATATACCTGGTTCTTGTAGTTTGCAATGGACTGCAACTCTTTGATACCAGTCAAAGTATCCATCTGAGGCGAGAATCTCACGATGGAGTTGACGTTTTGCCCGCTGGTGTGGTCAAGGCCCTTGTAGGACTGAAATTGAAGTGAAAATCCGCTGGCAGTAGCTGATTCCAGCGTTATTCTCATCCCAACTTCATACGCAGTGGCAATAGCTCGCATACCGTCATAAACAGGCCCATAGGGGACCGCGAAATTCTGAGCTGATCCGGAGTTGTCGTAACTCTTCAGGCTGAGTCCTGGAATTACGAACTGTGCGGGGTTAGGCACTCCCAGAGGATATGCACCAGATATGCACATGTAGTAGATGATTGCCCACAGAGCCCAACCAGGAGTCCCTGAGAAATTCCAGTACCGATCCTCAGGAGCCGATGTAGCACGGATGAAGCGGTTATTGAGAAACGGAAGCAGACCTTGGCCGGAGATCTTGAGCTGCCCTGCCTCGATGTCGATAGTGTCCATCAACATGACTTCTTTACTATCAGTCATGCCTAGAAATATGCCGTTGGGCAAGGCTTGAATCATGGCTGGAATAGCGGGTACCACAAGCGTAGCGTCGCTATCGCCGTAATATCGCTCTGTCCAGATGGCTGAAGTAAATACGTCGATCTCGGTCTGCTTGATGAAATTTCGATCCATAGTGTACAGTTCCACTACAGACCTCCATATTTCTCATAATATGTGAGGCGCCAGTCTTGAGACCCGCCGTTGGTAAGAACTGCGAAGTGATTATCTCCCGGCTGCAAGGTCGGCCAAGCGGAGCCCGCCTGAACACTTGAGAGAAGATTCGTGATTACGCCACTTGACAGGTTGACGTTTCGGACATATTTGTTTCCAGAAATGGAGCTCATCTCGAAATCCATCGTAGAGCTCACGCCAGCCAAAACAGTGAACGGCGTAGAGCTATCTCTGACCGAAACCGTGATCAATGACGGCGGCGGATCAGCCTGTTTAGTAACCTGAACGTTCATACCGGTTTCGATAGTTCCGTTATAGGTAATCGTCTTAACAGGACCAGTCGATGTCCCAGTAACCACGATCGGATCGACGGTTGTGAAATATGGATCCGTGCAGATGATGGAAACCTGGATCTCGAGGTCCGAGGCAAACGGATTTACGTTCATATCTTCGATATACCCGAAAATTTCCACCGGGGGTATATCGTCACTGTAAAACACCAATCTCGTCAAAAGCTTGGGCATGAAATATGAATAGAGAAGCCTGCGAAGCTCCTCGAATGTCCAGTTCTTCCAATCCGGGTTTGGATGCAAGGTCAGGACGATATTTCGAGTATCTACATCACTACCCGTATAAGCTGCTCCATCGACAGATCCAAACGGAGCAGTGTTGATAGTAGCTTTGACCGGATCCAGACCCGTAATACCACGAATCTGGATCAGATCGGTTTCTTCTCTACCAGCATCATCGAGATTGAGTTCGGGTGCTGATAGCCATGAACTGTACGCCTGCATTTTCGTCAACACAGCTATTCAGCTCCTTTCCCTAAGTGGCAAGAGCACTTCTCAACTGTGACAGCTGGTTCTTCGTCTGCCTGTAGATCTCAATTTCGGATAGTGCCTCAGGCGAGTAGTTGTTCTGCTGATACGTGATCGATGTACCGCCTTGAGCAGTCGTATCAGTAGCTCCACCGTCAGCGCTCAGCGTCGAGGAGGATATAGCAGATGCCTGGCCATAGGATACAGTTGGAGTAACCGTAGCCGAGGCATTCAGCATATCACTCATCTGATTAGCGCCTTCCTGAACCTGAGTCAGATCCACTACAGGCGTGATCGTCGGATTGAACTCAGCCATTCCGCCAAGAGTATCTGTCGCATTGCTCAACGTGTCAACCATAGACTGAGCGATGTTCTCTATGGATTTAACTGGCTCATCAGCATTCGCTTCAAGACCATTTACCAAGCCTTGAATGGTATCCACACCAATCTCATGAAATACTTTGGATGGCGAACCGATACCCAGCAACTTCTTGACTGCACCAGGAATACCACTTACAATACTCTCGGCCTTGGATATGACTTTACCTGCAAGGCTTCCCATGCCGTTGATCATACCCTCACAGATTGCTGAGCCCAGATTGGCACCTGCTGCTATCAGTTGCGGTTCTCTACTTCGGATTGTGTTAGCCACACCATTGACAAAGTTGATAACCGCATCGGCACCCTTCTGAATCATCTGATTGGAACCGCTGGCTATTGCAGATATGAACTTGCCGATAGCATCGACGCCTGCGCTAACCATCTTGCCGAAGTTATTGGCAATACCAGTTACGACATGAACAATCATATCGACGCCAGCACCAATTACCTTACTTGCACCGCTGCCAATAGCATTGACGAAACTTGAAATCGCATTGGCTCCGGCAGATATAACCTTGCCTATGGCGTTACTTATACCACTGACAAGCTGTACGATGATATTTGCGCCGGAATTGATTACACTGCCGATATTGTTGGCGATACCCTGAAGCATCTTAGCCAACACCTGAGCACCCGCGGATACAATCTCACCAAGATGACTGGCTATTGAATTAAGGAAGGTAACAATGATGGAGGTGACTTGAGCAACCAGCTGCCCCATATTGTTACGAATACCCGTCAATATAGCCAATAGCATCTTCCAGCCAGCATTGACGATACTCGGCAGGTTATTGACGATCACCGATAGAGCTGCTTGGATAAGCGCGTCAAACGCCTTGGCAAGTTGTGGTGCCGCAGCAATTACCGCGTTGGCCAGCGAAACGAGGATCTTCCCGAGTGCTGTCACGAACTGAGGAGCAGCATTGGCAATCGAAGTGACTACCGTCAGCAGTGCCTGTACAACATTCTGCACATACACCGGGATTTGTTCCATGAAGTCAGTGAATGCCTTCAGAAGAATCCCGACTGCGGTAGGTCCGGCAACAGCAATAGCACTGAGACCTACTCCAATCAGAGCTATGCCCGCGCCCGCCAGGGCCAGGCCTCCTCCAACTAGAACTAGGGCGGCTCCCAGTGCCAACAACGCAGGCGCAACAGGCTCGAGTAGGATACCCGCAGCACCTAGAATGGCAAACGCTGCCGCAAGCGCGATCATTCCCTTGATTATGTCGCCCCAGGACTGACCACCCAGCTTTTGCAATGCAGGAGCAAGAATGGCGACGGCTCCAGCTGCAACGATTAGAGCCGCTGCACCGCCAATACTGCCCTGCATAGCCATCAACCCTACGGCAAGCACTCCGAGGGCCACAGCGAGGCTTACAATGCCCTTTCCGAGCGCTCCTACAGACTGTCCGCCCAAACTTTCGATGGATTTGCTCAGACTTGAGATAGCAAGCGATACAACCATCAATCCGGCGGCAGTAACTACCATGTTCGTCGGCATGACTTGCATAGCGCCAGCAATGATGACAAGCGCTGCTGCAATTCCAGCCATTCCCTTGGCAATCTGTTCCCACTTCATCTTGCCGAATGCTTCAACGGCTCGAGCCATAAGGTTCAAAC
>AP72_2010_repI_A001DRAFT_1000038_pt1 | contig 24529 bp, 24 predicted proteins | sample AmaPasrepliIA001_FD_9535 | JGI IMG/M metagenome (IMG submission 9535)
CCCCGCCTTTAAGGAGGGTGGCACCGTTACGGCGGGCAACGCGCCGGGCGTGAACGACGGCGCTTCGGCCGTGGTCGTGACTTCAGATGAGCGCGCCAGGTCTCTCGGCGCAGAGCCGATGGCCCGGATAGTTGGGCAGGCGACTTCAGGTGTCGAGCCGAAGCTCGTGATGATGGCCCCGGTCGACGCAATTAAAAAACTGGTGAAGAAGGTTGGTTGGTCGCTGCACGATGTTGATCTAATTGAGTTGAACGAGGCTTTCTCGGTTCAGGCAGTCGCCATCGCTCGCGAACTGGATCTCGATACGGCCAGGATAAACGTAAACGGTGGGGCCGTCGCGCTTGGTCACGCCATTGGTCAATCAGGATCGCGAATTCTCACTACGATGCTTTACGAGTTGCGGCGTCGCAAGGCACACCGTGGGATTGCAGCGCTCTGTCTGGGCGGCGGCAATGCGGTCGCGCTGGCGGTTGAAAGATGATTGTGGTGACGGGCAAACGGGTAGGATTGATAATATCCGTTCTGCTCCTGGCGGGTAGTCCATCGGCCGCGCAAAAGCCCGATGTCTTTTCCAACATTGAGCGAACGTTCAGGACGAAGGAACCGACTTGGAGACTGGAAAAGATTCTACCTGGCCAGAGCCAGAATCCGGCCACAGAAAGCATTACTTTGCGACAAGGCACCAGGCAAGCTTCAATCGATGTCTGGATTTGGCTGACGGCGCAAGATGCTCATGAAATGTTCGCCGGCCAGGTCATCGCGATGGACAATACGCGTGGCACAAAAGCTAACAAGCGCAACCTGACAAATCTGGGCGATGAGAACTACATGTGGGCGAATCCCCATAGTGAAGCCTGGCCAACACTTAACTTTAGACAAGGAAACGTTTTTGTCTCGGTCTTTGCGCCTACGGTACCAGTCGCCGAAAGATTCGCTCATTACGTTCTGGAGCAAGTCTCAAAACCGCAATGACCGCAGAAGAGCACAATAAGACACTCGGTACGCTCTATCTCGTCTATGCGGCGATTCATGGTCTGACGTTGCTGGGATTGCTCGGCCTGGTGCTCATCTTCAAATTTGCGTCAACGGCCGGCGAATTGATTTCGCAATCATGGACGCTCCTGGCAGCGGTTACCTTTGTAATTCTTATGTTCGGGGTCGGCATCTTACCGCTGCTGGTGGGCGTTGGCTTCAGTAAACGAAAGGCGTGGGTCAAACCGCTGGGCATAGTCGTGGCGATCATTTCGTTGGTCAACATTCCGATCGGAACTGCGCTCGGCATTTATACCGTCAAGTTTTTCCGCAGCGACGGCGGTGTCCAACTTTATGGCGGGAAGTCGCGCGGCGCAGAAGCGGGCGAACTTGACGATGCGATGGGACACGCCAAATCGCTGATGAACGTCGCGGATCGGTTGAAATAGCGTTTCGGGAGTACGCCCTTCAGCCGGAATGCAAACGAGCAATCGCCGAAAGCTGGGACTCCAAACTTATGGCGGAAATTTTTGGGGTAGTCGGGGCGGGCACGATGGGCAATGGGATTGCCCAGGTGGCCGCGCGTGCAGGTTTTCAGGTGGTCATGCGCGATGTTGGGGAAGACTTTCTGGCGCGCGGCATGAAGGCGATCGACAAGAGTCTGCAGCGTGACGTCGAAAAAGAACGCCTGGCTGCCGGAGAAAAGAAGACGATCGTCGAAAGGATCAAAACGACGACCGACCTTTCGGATTTGCGCGATGCCTTCCTGATTGTCGAAGCCGTAACCGAAGATTTGCGGGTGAAAACCGAAGTGTTCAAGACACTTGACCAGATCGCCAGAGCCGATGCGATGCTGGCATCAAACACTTCATCGATTTCCATAACTCGACTTGGCGCGGCCACTCGACGGCCTGACAAAGTGATCGGCATGCACTTCATGAATCCAGTCCCGGTAATGAAGCTGGTTGAGGTAATTCGCGGCGCCGCAACTTCGGATGAGACGTGGCAGCAAATCCATGCGCTGACGGAAAAACTTGGAAAGGTGCCGCTGGAATGTAATGATTCTCCGGGTTTCATTTCCAATCGAGTGTTGATGCCGATGATTAACGAAGCTATCTTTGCTCTATATGAAGGCGTCGCATCGCGAGAGAGCATTGACGGGATTATGAAGCTCGGGATGAATCATCCGATGGGACCGCTGACGCTGGCTGACTTCATCGGCCTGGATGTTTGCCTTGCGATCATGAACGTGCTACATGATGGATTCCGAGATTCGAAATATCGGCCATGTCCATTGCTGAAACGCTATGTCGATGCCGGATGGCTCGGTCGCAAGAGTGGTCGAGGATTTTATGAGTACTAGTATTTTGTGCTTTGCACTTTGTACTTTGAAAAAGCAAATACAAAGTACAAAGTTCAAAGCACAAAGCACGTCTTTTTGAGAATGCAACGCGCAATTTCACATTTTTGCCAGAAGTGCCGGGCGGCGAACCCGCTGGGACAGGAATTCTGCCTGCATTGCGGCACTCGTTTAATGCTGGTCGTGCAGCCGCCGTCTGTGCGCGTGGATGTGCCCTCAACGACGCCGCATGAGGAGCACCTGCTCGAGCGCATGACGATGCTTGAGAACACGCTGGCTCGTCTGGCGGAAAGGCTGGAACAGGCGCTGAAGCTATTGTTACGACACTCTGAGACAGCCTACAGTAACCACGCGCTGGTGAAGAGCCTAATCGAGATGCTCAACGAATGTGGTGTAGTCGACAATAGTAAACTGGAAACAATGTGGCGGGATGAATGCCGGAAGTTAAAAGAGACCGAGAACTCGCAGGCCAAAAAGAACCGTAAAGTGAAGCGAAAAGCGACGACCAATCGGTAGCGTGCCATAGCCGGCCTGTCAGGCATTAATAGATTTGAGACCAGACTCGGTAAGAAGTAGGACAACATTCTTAGCCCTCTCCCCTTGGGAGAGGGTTGGGTGAGGGCCTGAGCGCGGTCGGAGTTTATTGTGATGCAACGAGAGATGCTTTCGCTTAACAAGCGAAATCATCTCTCGCACACGCAAATCAAGTATTTGCTGTTCGTGCTAAGCCCTCACCCCCCATCCCTTCTCCCAGGAGGAGAAGGGAGGCTCCGATGCGGCAAGTATTTTTGTCGTCCGTGTGGAAGTGAGTTGGGCTGCAGATCGCCCATAAAAGCCCAACTGAAGTTGGTACTCTGACACCTGTTGGTTACCAGAACCCGGGTCTGCGTTTTGAAACTGTCACGTCCCCGGATATAATTAGCGACTTTGTGCGACGCCCCCTGATGCGGACTGTGAGTCGGCCAGGGGGTTTCGATATGCGGATCGAGCTTGAAAAACTGGACGAGACCGGCGGGAAGTTTTCACGCACGTACGAGACGGACGATCTGAAGTTTGACGACCACGACTTAACGCTGATCGAACCCGTCAGGATCGAGGGCCGCATTCGACGTAAGGGCGTAGAAGTTGAGTTGCGTGGCAACTTGTGCACAAAAGTCGCCGTCGCGTGCGGACGTTGTTTGAAAGCTGTTGAGTTACCGGTCGAGGTAGACTTTACGGAAAGGTTCACGCCGGCTGTTTCCTGGAAAGATGAGGAGCAGCACGAGTTAAGTGAAGAGGACCTGGACCTGTCGGCTTTCGACGGTGAAGGTATCGACCTGGACCAGTTGGTAAAGGAAGAAATTCTGTTGGCGATGCCGGCGGTGATTGTATGCAGTGAGGAGTGCAAAGGCCTCTGCCCGAATTGCGGTGCCGACTTCAACGCAGGTAGTTGCGATTGCGCCACGAATCAAATTGATTCCCGTTGGGAGAAACTGAAGGATTTAAAATTCTGAGAAACGGTCTTTGTGCTTCGTGCTTTGTACTTTGATGTGCTTCTATGAGCAGACTTCCAAGTACAGAGCTCAAAGTACAAAGCACAAAAAAAGTCGATCTCAGAATTCAAATTTGAGATTGAAAAGCTTATAAAACTCGGAGTAATTTATGCCAAATCCAAAACGTAGACATTCAAAGGCACGCCGTGGTAAACGCCGCGCGCATGACGCGCTGCGGGTGCCGCAAACTGCAATTTGTCCAAACTGCCAGGAGCCCAGGATGCAACATCGCGTGTGTCCGAAGTGTGGGTACTATAAGGGCAGGGAAGTTGTCCAGGTGGACCAGAACGCCTGATAATTCCCGATTTCTCCTGGACGTCGCGCAGGCGGTCGCTAACTGAGGATTAGTCCTGCAGCAAACCAATTAAAAACAACCAAGTGTTTAAGATTCGATGACTAATGTGAACGCAGGCGTTCTGGGCACAGGCCATTCATATCCCGAGGGCGTTTTGACCAATGCCGACCTGGAAAAAATGGTCGAAACCTCTGACGAGTGGATCACTTCGCGCACCGGAATAAAGCAGCGGCGTAAGTCTGCGCCCGGCGAATATACGTCGCAATTTGCCGTGCGGGCGGCGCAGGAAGCGATCGAGCGCGCGGCGATTGATCCGAACGAGATCGATCTAATCCTTTGCGCCACCGTGACGCCCGATCAAATTCTGCCTTCGACCGCGTGTCTTATCCAGGCAGAACTGGGAGCGAACAAGGCAGCAGCCATGGATATCGTGGCGGCGTGTTCAGGATTCCTGTATGGACTGACGATTGCGAATCCGATGATTCGCGGAGGACAGATAAAGTACGCGCTGATTATTGGCGCTGAACTGCTGACGCGGTACGTTGATTATACTGATCGATCGACCTGTATTCTGTTCGGTGACGGCGCGGGTGCAGCGGTCCTCGGGCCGGTAGATGTAGATCGAGGAATTCTGGCGGCGCGGATCCGATCGGACGGCCGCTATGAAGAACAGTTATACGCGCCCGGCGGCGGCACCAAAGGGGGATTTACAGCTGAAACGATTGCCCGCGGCGATCACTTCTTCAAGATGCGAGGCAACGAAGTGTTCAAGGTTGCGGTCCGATCGATGACCGATATTGCAAAAAACGTTCTCTGCGAGGCGGGCTTGAAAACCGACGACGTGGATCTTTTCATTCCGCATCAGGCCAACCAGAGGATTACAGATGCGGTCGCCAATGCGTTGAGTGTCGATGAATCGAAAGTTTTTTCGAATATTGCTCAGCATGGCAATACATCGTCCGCTTCCATACCGATCGGCCTGGACGAATGTGTCGAGTCCGGACGCGTCAAGAAAGATGATGTCGTATTAATGGCGTCTTTCGGAGGCGGTTTTACCTGGGGTAGCGTCGTTATGCGCTGGTGAGGGTGGTACGCACGCCTCCGGCGTGCTTCTCTTTGATAGCACGCGAGACGCGTGCGGATCGATGACGGAAATCGCGTTCATTTTTCCCGGCCAGGGATCACAGCAGCCCGGCATGGGGAAGAGCCTGGCGGAGAATTTTCCGGCCGCCAAACAGATCTTTGAAGAAGCTGACGAGGCACTGGAGTTTGCGCTTTCGGAGCTTTGCTTTAACGGGCCGGCGGAGCAGCTACAGTTAACGGAAAATACGCAGCCGGCAATTCTGACGACCTCCATCGCCGCCTGGCGTGCGATGGAAGCTCAGGACTTCCCAGCCCCGGGCTTCGTGGCTGGACATAGCCTGGGCGAATATTCGGCTCTGGTTGCGGCCGGCTGCCTTTCCCTTGCGGATGCGGTAAAGACAGTGCGCGCGCGCGGCCGGTATATGCAGGAAGCGGTCCCGGTGGGAAGCGGCGCGATGGCCGCGATTCTCGGTTCCGATTTAGCGACGGTGCTGAAGGCTTGCGAGGAAGCCGCTGAGGGTCAGGTTTGCAGCCCCGCAAACATTAACACGCCGGCCCAGATTGTGATCGCTGGTGACGCGGCCGCCGTCGACCGGGCAATTCCGATTTTGAAGGAGCGCGGCGCAAAACGAGCGGTAAAACTTAATGTCAGCGCCCCTTTTCACTGCGCTTTGATGAAGCCGGCGCAGGATCGGCTGCAAAGCGATCTGGCAAAAATCCGCTTTCGCGAATTAAATGTGCCGCTGGTGACCAATGCCGATGCGAAGATAGTGACGAAGTCCGGAGATGCGCTCGAGTCGCTCGTGCGCCAGGTCTCACAGCCCGTCAGGTGGCTGGAGTCAGTTGAATTTTTGATCAATCAAGGTGTACAAACCTTTGTTGAAATTGGCCCGGGAAAAGTTTTAACCGGTCTGGTGCGCCAGATTGATCGCCACGTGCGTTGCGTAAACGTTGAGGATGACGTCAGTTTACGCGCTGCCCGTGAGGCGCTGAGTTAGTTCGGCAAACTTCCGGTTTGTCGCCTTGCAGGAAACAGGTCTTTACAAATCGACAAACAAGATTTGTCGAACTTAGAGGAGCAAACGAATGCCCGATCAAGAGATTGAGCAAAAAGTAAAACAGATTATCGTCGATGAGCTCGGCGTGGATGAAAATGAAGTAACACCGAATGCGCGGTTCATCGATGACCTGGGCGCTGATTCGCTCGACACCGTCGAGCTGGTCATGCGCTTTGAAGAAGAATTCGGAATCGAGATTCCCGACGAAGACGCGGAGAAGATTCAAAGCGTGCGCGACGCGTATAACTATATCGATCAGCACAAGGGTAAGTAACAATGGAGGGGCAGGGTCCTCCCTGCCCGCGATTGCCGATCCAGGCACCCGCGAGCGAGGAAGCACCTTGCCCCTGCATTATCTGATGGAGAATTCAGTTTTGAATCGTCGCGTCGTTGTTACCGGGCTTGGTCTGGTTACTCCCGTAGGTAATTCGCTCGAAAGCACCTGGGTGGCGCTTGCTGCAGCCAAAAGCGGCGCCGACTACATCAGGAAATTCGACGCCGAAAAATTTCCCGTCCGGTTTGCGTGCGAAGTCAAGGACTTCGACCCGCTCAACTATGTCGAGAAAAAAGAGGCGCGCAAAATGGGCGCCTTTATTCACTACGCCATCGCGGCCTCGCAGGAGGCCGTTGATAATAGCGGGCTGAAAATCACCGACGAGATCGCGGAAAATGTCGGCACTTACATCAGCAGCGGCATCGGGGATTTCTGGGCCATTGAGCGCGAGCACGAAAAGCTGCTGAAAGATGGACCGGGTCGCGTCTCGCCCTTCTTCATTCCCTCAGCGATAGTCAATCTGGCCTCCGGCCAGGTTTCGATCCGTCACAATGCCAAGGGTCCGAACTCGGCCACCGCGACCGCATGTTCCGCCGGCGCGCACGCGATTGGCGATAGCTTCAAAATCATCCAGCGCGGTGACGCGAACGCGATGATTTGCGGCGGCGCCGAATCTGCAATCACCCCGATGAGTGTGGCCGGGTTTGCGGCCCTGCGCGCGCTGTCGACGCGCAATGAGGACCCGCAACATGCTTCGCGACCTTTCGAGCTTCATCGGGATGGTTTTGTGATAGGCGAAGGCGCCGGGATCATGATTCTCGAAGAGTTGGAGTTTGCCCGCCGCCGCGGAGCGCGAATCTACGCTGAGCTGGTGGGGTACGGCATGACTGGCGACGCTTTTCACATCACCATGCCGGATCAGACCGGTTCGGGAGCGGTGCGGGTCATGCAAAAGGCGCTTGACGACGCCGGGGTGAAGGCTGAGCAGGTCGATTACATCAACGCCCACGGGACTTCAACTCCTTATAACGACAAATTCGAGACGATGGCCATCAAGCGCACTTTCGGAGAGCACGCGTATAAGATGGCGATTAGCTCGACAAAGTCGATGACAGGCCATTTGCTGGGCGCGGCCGGCGGGGTCGAGGGCGTGTTTTCAGTTCTGTCGCTGCATCGCAATCTGCTGCTGCCGACGATTAACTATGAACAGCCTGATCCTGAATGTGATCTGGATTACATTCCGAACCAGGCGCGCGAGGCTAAGATCAATTACGCGCTTTCGAACAGTTTTGGTTTTGGCGGCACGAACGCGGCGCTGCTGTTTAAGCGATACGAAGAATAATCGGTACGCACGCCTCTGGCGTGCTTGTAACCGGTTAATAGAAGCACGCCGGAGGCGTGCGCACCAATGAAAATCCTCGTGCTCATGAAGCAGGTCGCGAACAAGGATGCGATCCTGCGCATCAACAAGGACTCGACCTGGATCGAGGAGACCGATCTGTCATTCGAGGTGAACGAGTCTGATGGTTATGCGCTCGAAGAAGCCCTGCGGATCAAAGAGAAGGTCGGCGGCGAGGTCGTCGTAGTTTCGATGGGGCCGCAGCGGGCCAAGAGCGTGATCAAGGATGCCCTGGCTCGCGGCGCCGATCGGGCCATTCACGTACTGGGCGAAACGACGGCGCATCTTTCGCCATTTGCGGCGGCCGGCGCGCTGGCGGCAGCGATTCGCGAAGAGCAGGCTGATCTGGTAATGACCGGCTTGCAGTCCGACGATTACGGTTATGCGCAGACGGGCGTGATCCTAGCTGAATTACTCGGGCTGCCGCATGCCACGATTGTGATTGAAGTCGACGCCAGTGGCGAACAACTGCGCGTCAAACGCGAACTCGAGAGCGGTTGGTACCAATGGTATACAATGCCTCGCCCTGCCCTGCTAACGATTCAATCCGGCATCAGCCAGATTCGTTATGCCACGCTGAAAGGCATCATGGCGGCCAAGAAGAAAGAGATCAAAGAGGTCGCCCCGGCAGCAGATATCGTGAACGCTGGATCGCATCAGCGCATTGAGAAAATATACCTGCCACAGAAATCAAAACAGACTCAGTTTCTGGGTGCAGGTGACGCCAAAAAAGGCGCCGCTGAATTGGCCGAGAAGCTGCGGACTGAGGCCCGCGTGATTTGAGATCCGAGATCTCAGATCTGAGATCTCAAATCTGAGATCTTAAATTTGATATCTGAAATTTCTCATGAGCATTCTCGTATTCATCGAACATAAAGCAGGGACGCTCAACAAAACGTCGCTCGAAGCGATTGCCGCGGCCCAAAAATTGGGCGCCGATACTGGCGCCAAACCGTCCGCCGTCGTCCTGGGCGCGCCTTCGCTCGCAAACGAGATCGCGGCCTACGATCTCGAAAAGGTCTTGAATGTTGAGCATGCCCAACTGGCCGATTACACACCTGACACATACGCTGCGGCACTCGAACAGGTCGTTCGGGCAACGGGTCCGCAATACGTGATTATGTCCCACACTTATCTGGCGCGCGATTTTGCGCCGAAGGTGGCGGCGCGCTTCGGGAAAGGTCTGATTGGCGATTGCATCCGGATGAAGGTTGAGGGTGGCAAAGCCACGTTCACGCGACGAATCTTCCTGGGCAAACTCGATGCCGACGTCGTCGCCGAAGGTGAACCGCCGACCTTCGTGACGTTTCAATCGGGAGCGTTTCGCGGTGATCAAGCCCAGCAGGGAAGTGGTGCGGGGGTGGAAACGATGAATGTCGAGGTCGGTGAGCCGCGCATGAAACCGGAAGCGCCGTTTCAGGAAGCGAAGCAGGCGGTAGATCTCAGCAAGGCCGACATAATCGTAGCCGTCGGTCGCGGCATCAAGAGCAAAGACAACCTGGCGCTCGCCGAAAAACTGGCGGAAGCTCTGGGCGGTGACCTCGCTGCCTCCCGTCCGATTTGCGACGCAGAGTGGCTACCAATCGATCGTCAGATTGGATCTTCGGGCCAGACCGTGGCGCCAAAGCTGTACATAGCAATTGGTATCTCAGGAGCGATTCAGCACCTGGTCGGCATGAAGAACTCACAAACAATCGTAGCCATCAATAAAGATCCGGAAGCTCCGATCTTCGACATCGCCGACTATGGCATCGTCGGCGATTTGTTTGAAGCCGTTCCGGTACTCACCGAAGAAATCAAAAAGTTAAAAGGGTAACCGTTAGTTGTGCACGCGTATCTTGCGCGTATACTCACGCCATTCTTGGAGTGCGGCGGCTTGACGCCGCTTTGATTTTCGTCTGGCGCCTGGGATAGTACGTCCAACGTAGCCGTGCGAATTCAATTGAGCGCTATTGACAGGTTGCGAATCAAAAGCGCCGTCAAGCCGGCGCACTCCAAATTGCTCCGCCATGCCGACGCGGCGCCGAGCTCCAATCGCGCCTGTAGCAAAGCGGTTCCTTGCAAAAATCTTTACGTTGAAATCGTCGCAAGGGCTTGATACGATCCAAGGTCACTTCAGGCGATGAACGACGAACCAACGAAAGACTTGGCGACTCGCGCGTTTCAAAAGCGCGTGCTTGATGAGTTCGCAGCTGTGCGACGTGAGCAAGCGGTTTTTGCGGATGAAGTCCGCGCCCTGCGGGCCGAGCAAGCGGAATTAAGGGAAGAGGTCAGGGTCGAGCTGTCGGGCCTGCGGGCGGAACAGGCCGCCATGCGTCACGAGATTACAGAGATTCGTGCTCAACAATCTGCAATGGCGCAAAATATCTCTCGGCTGGATGAAAGATTGAGCTCGCTTGAACAGCGAGTCGACGAGCGCCATAAGGAAACGCGACCCATATGGGAAGCGCTTCAGGCTCAGGTTCAGAGGCTGATGGAGAAATTCGACGGCGTGATTCTCGAGTTTTGGGAGCTGCGTGGTGATTTAAAGATTCATGGCCGCCGCATCGGCGAGCTCGAGCGACGCGTCCTTTCATAGCCCTCTACTGCGCCTCGGCTTTTGCGTTTTTCGGCGCCGCGTTTTAACATTTTCTCGTTCCCTCAACATCAAAAAATCCCTTTTTGTTACGGAGGTTTGTGTCTATGTCTTATCGTCGTGTGTTCACCTTGATAGCTCTTGTTTCGTTGCTCGCGCTCGCTGCAAGCCACGCTCGTGAAAGCCGAGCGAATCCGGCGAAATCCGATGAAGCCACGATCGAGGTGTTCGCTGACAATCCGCAACAGTCGGTCATTGCCGGCTTCGATTTCTCGAGCATCGATCGCAGCGTCAGCGCTTGTCAGGACTTTAACCGGTTCGCGAATGGCGGCTGGATCGCGAAGAATCCGATTCCCGGAGCATACTCAGTGTGGGGCCGGTTCACCCAACTTGATGAGCAGAATCAGAACGTTCTGCACGACATCCTGGACGGACTGCTGAAGAAAAAACCGGCGAACGCTGACGAACAAAAGATCGCCGATTTCTACTCGTCCTGCATGGACGAGCAAAAAATTGAAGACCAGGGCATCAAGCCGCTCGAGCCTGAGTTGCAACGGATCGCCCGGATTTCAGATTTGCTGAGCCTCGAAGACGAGATTGCCGTGTTTCATGTGCATCGTATTCCGGCGGTCTTTGGCTTTGGCGCGAGTCAGGATTTCAAAGACTCGTCGCGAATGATTGTGCAGTTGGTTCAGGGTGGGCTCGGGTTGCCCGATCGCGATTACTACACGGATGACGATGCGAAGTCCAAAGCAACCCGTGAGGCGTACCTACAACATGTCGCGCGCACGTTCCAGCTCATGGGGGACGCGGCCGAACAGTCGACCAGGGAAGCCGCCACCGTAATGAGGATCGAGACGAAGCTGGCGGAAAATTCATTGACCCGAGTACAGCGCCGGAAAGCGGAGGCCAATTATCATCCCATGACCAAGGGCATGCTGATCGAGCTGACGCCTGACTTTGACTGGGGCCGGTATTTCCGCAACATCAACTTGCCGCAGATAGATAAGGTCAATGTGGGCCAGCCCGAATTTTTCAAAGCCGCGGATAAGATTTTGAAAGATACGCCGATCGATGACTGGAAGGTCTATCTGCGGTGGCATCTGGTTAACGCCGCCTCGAACACTTTGTCTTCAAAATTTGTCCAGGAGAGTTTCAATTTCAACGGCAAGTATCTTAACGGTACGACTGAGATGTTGCCGCGGTGGAAACGATGTGTCGCCAGCACCGATCGCGCGTTGGGCGAAGCCCTGGGCCAGCTTTATGTGGCGAAAACATTCACGCCTGAGGCGAGGGCCCGGGCCCGCGCCATGGTCACCAACCTGATCGCCGCACTGCGCGATGATCTGACGACTTTAAGTTGGATGAGCAGCGAAACGCGCGAAAAAGCGATCGCCAAACTTGAGGCGTACGACCGAAAGATCGGTTATCCCGACAAATGGCGTGATTACGAAGCTTTGACGATCGCGCGCGGGTCCTACTACAACAATTTCGTCTCGGCCGGCGAGTTTGAGTTCGAGCGGACCCTGGGAAAAATCGGCAAACCGGTAGACAAGACGGAATGGGGCATGACGCCGCCGACCGTTAACGCGTATTACAACGCTCAGTACAACGAAATTGTTTTTCCTGCCGGCATTTTGCAGCCGCCTTTCTATGATCCGAAGGCCGATGATGCTTTCAATTACGGCGGGATCGGCGCGGTGATTGGACATGAAATGACGCACGGCTTCGATGATAACGGCGCGAAATTCGACGCCAACGGTAACCTGGTCATGTGGTGGACTCCCGACGATTACAAGAAGTTCAACGACAGAACCAACTGCGTGGTTAAGCAATTCGATTCATTCGAGGTTGAGCCGGGACTTCATGAGAAGGGACAGTTGGTGGTGGGCGAATCAGTGGCCGACCTTGGCGGGTTGACGATTGCCTACGCAGCCTATGAAAAATCTTTGCAAGGCAAGCCCCGTCCAAAAGACATCAATGGGTTTACTCCTGAGCAAAGGTTCTTTCTCGGATGGGCCCAGGTCTGGGCGCAAAACATCAGGCCCGAGGCGGCGCGTTTGCAGGTGGCCACGAATCCGCATCCGCTGGGTAGGTTCCGCGTCGATGGGCCACTGTCGAACATGCCGCAGTTCGCGGCTGCGTACCAGTGCAAGGCCGGAGACCCGATGGTAAGGCCACCAGACCAGCGTTGCCAGATTTGGTAGTGAGTTTGGTAATGCACGCGTCCACATGCTTTCGGCACGCCAGCGCATAAGAGCATATAAGGGTTATACTCTGTTCAACCCGCGGAGCGTGAGAAACCATCGTGAATCAGATTACTCAATCATGGAGGCGAATTATGAGAGTAACAAAGTTAGTCTTTCTGGCAGCGACCATCGTATTTGCCGCGGCTCTGGCGCCGTGGGGATCGATCGCAGCCGATAATGACACCGCAAAACGTTTGACGGCCGCGACTGACGTCCTGAATGAAATAATGGCAGCGCCGGACAAGGGTATGCCGCAGGATTTGCTCGATAAGTCGGCTTGTGCCGTGATAATTCCGGGCGTGAAGAAGGGCGCGTTCATCCTGGGAGCCAAGTACGGGCGTGGCTTTATCTCATGCAGGCGACCGAGTGGTACAGGTTGGTCGGCGCCGGCGGGAGTGAAGGTGGAAGGGGGCAGTGTAGGCTTTCAGATCGGTGGTTCAGAAACTGACGTGGTAATGCTCGTCATGAACCAGGGCGCCGTCAAAAAACTGCTATCCAGCAAGTTCACCATCGGCGGTGATGCGTCAGCCGCGGCTGGACCAGTCGGCCGTACGTCTTCTGCTGAAACGGATGCCCAGCTACACGCTGAGCTTCTGACCTACTCGCGCACTCGCGGGCTTTTTGCCGGTGTGTCGCTGCAGGGGGCTACCCTGCGACCCGATGACGATGCCAACGCCGATATGTATGGCCGGAAAATGTCGAACGAGGACATCGTGCTTGGAAGTGTTAAAGAACCCGCGGCGGCTTCAGGTCTGATCGCGGCTCTGAATAGACATTCAGGAAAAAGAGCTCGCTAGTACCCAGACGTCAGTCGTTTGAGGAGCGAAGCGCCGTGATTGAATAGCCGCGGCCGCCAGGCCGTGGATCCCCGTTCAATCACGGAAGTGCGCCGAAGTAGCGGTGTTGGAGATTGTTTTACCTTGCCATCCTGATTCCACGGCCTGACGTCGTGGCTACTAGCTGAGGCTGTTCGGGCCTCGATCACGCGCCGCGGTGTATTCGATTTGATCCACTGCCTCACCCGCCATGGCTCGTCAACGCCTGCGCCCTGCGCCGCTACTGGACGGTCAGCGTTTTCAGATCAGCTATGATCTGTTCAGGTTTCCAGTCATTGCCGCGATAGAGTTTAACCAGCTTGCCGTCGGGCCCAATCACTGCAGTCCGCAGAGAATGAATGACCTGCTCCTCGGCGCTGCTCGTATCGTGGAAATAGCGGAGCCCGAAGAATTGCGCGATCCCTTTCACTTCATCAGGCGAGCCGGTCAGGAACTCCCAGTGCTGAAAGTTCTCGTCTGAATAGCGGCCTGTATGCGAGGCGCCATAACTGCGCATCACCTTCGGCGTGTCGTAATCGGGATCGAAACTGATCGTCAGCAGGTGCGTTTTCGCATAAGTATCCGGCTGGCTTTGTAAAGTCTTATCAACCGCGGCGAAGTTTGTGCTCATCAAAGTGCACTGGTCGGGCTGTGGGCAACGTGTGTAAACAAAGGTCAGCGCCACAGCTTTCCCCCGGTACTGTGAAAGCCGCACGCGCTTGCTGTCCTGGTTAATTAATTCGAAGTCGGGAATCTCATCGCCGGGCTTCGGCTCTCCCGGAACGGCAGAGGTCGGCGTCATTGGCGAGCCGCCTTCGACAATTGCCGTGACCTCAACCCAGGAGTTTAAGTCATCGACCACAAGCGTCCCCGTCACCTCATCGCCTGGTTTCAACATTTCCAGATCGGCATCATTCTTGATCTTGAACGGCATTGTCATGCCGGGCATATACCCCGGAATATCCTGGTGCTGAATTGTGGCCGTGCGCTCGTTTTTATCGACCGCGACGACTTTGCCTTTGATCGGGTAACGTTTTTCGTTGGCGGAGCGGCGCGGTCCACAGGCAGTGCTGAGGAGCATTATGCTTCCCGCCAAGATAAGAAATATGGTTTGAGTTCGATTCATTTTGATATTGATGTGTGGTCCTATGACTATTTGTTGAGTTACAGCTTAGTGGCTCGGACTTTTCAGGTGCAAGGCGGCACACTCCAGGGGGGCGGTTCGTGTGGTTCCCTTTGATCTGGCCTGTTTGCCAACAAGGACAGGATCCACGTGGATCGTTTACTCAACTGAGCTAGACGCGAGTTGGTATAAGACCTGGATCCGCAGTTCAGGCGCTCCGGTCTATGTTACGATTGCCGCGATGATCGCCAAAGAGATGGAAGCAACACGACGCGCAGAAATGCTCGATGGCCGCGCCGCCGCCGACACGATTAAGCAGGAAGTGGCGGCGGCCGTAGCGATTTTGAAAAGAGAGCACGGCGCGACGCCGCAACTCGCCGCCGTGCTGGTTGGAGAAGATCCGGCCTCAGCCGTTTATGTCCGCAACAAGATTCGCGCGTGCGGAGAGGTCGGCATAGCATCGCAACATATACCGCTGCCTGCGTCGGCATCCACGCAGGAGTTGTTGTCGGTAGTCGGTAAGTTGAATCGTGATGAAGCGGTAGACGGAATTCTGGTCCAGTTGCCGCTGCCGAAACAAATCGACGATGCCACGATTATCGAAGCGATCGATCCGGCAAAAGACGTGGACGCGTTTCATCCGATGAATGTGGGGCTTTTGGCGATGGGCCGGCCCCGATTTGTGCCCTGCACGCCGGCGGGAATTATCGAACTGCTCGATCGAAATGAGATCGAGATCGCCGGCGCAAACGCCTGTGTCGTGGGCCGCAGCCAGATTGTCGGACGACCAGTTGCCGCTCTTTTGCTCCAGCGGCATGCCACCGTGACGGTGTGTCATTCGAAAACTCGCAATCTGCCGGAGGTGACTCGCCAGGCGGACATCCTGATTGCCGCTATTGGCCGCCGCGCCTTTATTCGGTGATTTCATCAAACCGGGCGCGACGGTGATCGACGTCGGCGTCAATAAGATAACCGACGTGGATCAAGCACGAGAGTTTTTCGGGAGCGAAGCCGGCCGGCGAATCGAAGCCATCGAGAAGCGTGGCTACACACTCGTCGGTGATGTGCATCCGGCTGAGGCCGATCGCGTGGCGGGCAAACGAACACCGGTGCCGGGTGGCGTGGGGCTATTAACGGTGGCCATGTTGATGCGAAACACTCTGCAGGCGGCGAAGTGGCGCAGGGGGTTGTAGGGTGTTTCTCCCCTTGGGAGAGAGGGCCGGAAAATGACTGGAGCGCAAGCGTCTCACTTGCTCTTTTCAGTTCGCGCTGCGCGCTCATTGCAAGCGAGACGCTTGCGCTCCAGTCTCTAACCCTCTCTCCGTGAGAGAGGGAATTAAATGAATGTTAAAGGTCGGACTCACCGGATCGATCGCCGTCGGCAAGTCTTTTGTTCTGCGAACGCTGGCGGAATTCGGCTGTCACATTATTGACGCCGACGAGGTCGCTCGCCAGGTCGTTGCCCCGGGAAGCAAAGGTCTTGATCTCGTGACCGGCGCCTTCGGTTCACAAGTGCTGCGGGACAACGGAGAACTCGACCGTCCGAAACTTGGCGCGATTGTTTTTAACGATGCCGCCAAGCGCACTCAACTGAACGCAATTCTGCACCCGCTGATCATCGCTGCCCAGGACGAGCGCATACGCGAGCTGGAGTCAACAGATCTGAATGGCATCGTGGTAATCGATGCAGCGTTGATGATCGAATCAGGTGGCTACCGCCGTCTGGATAAGCTAATCGTGGTTCACTGCCGTCCTGAGATCCAACTCGAGCGCTTAATGGTGCGTGATAACCTTTCGCGTGATTCAGCCGTTCAACGTGTCAGCGCGCAAATGCCGCAGGCCGAGAAGATGAAATACGCGGATTATCTAATCGATACGTCGGACGGTTTCGATGCCACACGTCAGCAGGTAGCAAAGGTGTTTGCGCAGTTGGATGAAGACAGGGGGCGGGCGCGGGCTTCGGATTGATCGGTCAAGCGCCAAAGGCGCGGAATGTAATAGCCCGGTCCAACGGGCCGGGTTGTTTGCGAGGAAAACAACCACAGCGCTGAAAGTGCGAAATATCCTGATCCGCGACAACGCTTTTCCCGAGGTTTGCGATCTGAAACCAAAATATGTCGCGCCTTCAGCGCTTACGCGTCATGTCTCTACTGTTACCCGGCCCGCTGGGCCGGGCTATTACATTTCGCGCCTTCGGCGCTTGAGCGATCAGTCTTGCAAAACTAATTGTTGATGCAACTTTTACTCTCGTGTTAACGTCAGAATCGGGACGTAAGTTTAGAATTCATTATGTCTTGCTCGACCTCGCGATTCATACCTCTCGCAATCTTTTTAATCACTTGTGTCATTATTGCGGGCTGCACCGCTTCGGCCACCAGCACCGGTTTCTTTGGAAAGACCCAGCCGCCGGCCACGAACGTCCTGCGTTACATCACCGGCGATGAACCCGAATCGATCGACCCTCACAAGACCACCGGGCAGCCGGAGAGTCGCATTTTGATGGCCTTGTATGAAGGGCTGGTGGAGTACGATCCAAAAACCATGGATCCCATTCCGGCCATTGCAGAACGGTGGGACGAGAACAACGACTCGTCCGAATTTGTGTTTCACCTGCGTCAGAATGCGCGTTGGTCAAATGGCGATCCGATCAACGCGAATGACTTCGTCTACAGTATTCGTCGCGCTCTGAATCCCGAGACGCGAGCACGGGGCGCCAGCCTGGGCTATTACATCAAGTATGCCCAAGCCTACAACAGCGGCGAAGTATTCGTTCATGATCCACAAACTAATACATTCCTGCTGGCAAAAGACTTCACGGCTAACGCCACACCGCCGCCGCTCAGCGAACAGCCTGTGTCGAAGGACAGTGAATTCCGCGCCAACGCGCAGGAGAGCCAACCGGACCGCGATACTGCATTTCATCAACTGATGCATTCGCCCGAGCGGCTGACGTTGCCGGGCGACGAGAAAGCGCGGAATAAAGTGCTGGCCAAAGACGCCCGTCTGCAGGCAGCGGTGAACGGAAAGGAATTCGTAAAAGTGCGGGGTGAGGACATTGGCGTGGAGGCCGTCGATGATTACATCGTGCGAATCTCGCTGAGCCAATCGGCCCCATTCTTCAAAGGACTACTGGCAAATCAACTTTTCCGGCTGGTGCCGCGGAAGGTTGTCGACCAGTACGGCGATCACTGGACCGATGTGGGGCACATTGTCACTTGCGGCCCGTTCAAGCTGCAAAGCTGGAAGCCCTATGATGTGCTGAAGGTCGTCCGTGATCCAATGTATTGGGACGCAGCCAATGTTCATCTCGACGAGATCGACTTCTATCCAACCGCGGACCTGCCCACTGAGCTTAATCTTTACAAAGTCGGCGACGTCGATGCGCTCGGCAATCATGCCGTGCTCAACGCCTGGGTCGACACAGTCAAAGTCGCGAAGGATTATATGGATGCGCCCGAGGCCAGCAGCATCTACCTTTTAATCAACACCACCAAACCACCAATGAACGATCTGCGCGTGCGCCGGGCGTTCGATATGGCGATCGACAAAGACACGTGGGTGAAGTGGCGCAAGATCACAAGACCGCTGACAGGCATTACTCCGCTGGGAATGTTTCATGACTACCAACTCCCGCCGCCGGTCAGATTCGATCCTGAACAGGCGCGTCAATTGCTTGCCGCGGCCGGATTTCCGGTAACAAAAAAGAGCGATGGTAGTTACAGTTGTCCGAGTTTTCCGGGCGGTCAGGTTGAGTACATGTATCCAAGCGCGACCTCAAACAAGATCCAGGCCGAGTTCATGCAGGCGCAATGGAAACAGAACCTGGGAATTGTGGTGCAGTTGCGCTCGATGGAGTTCAGGACTTTTATCGACGCGCGCGCTAATCTCGACTACAAGGGTTTTGCGTTTGGGGCCTTCTCAGCTGATTACATGGACCCGTTTACGTTTCTCAGCATTTTCTACACACCGGCAGGAGACAACTCGACCGGTTGGTGGGACCAGAAATATGTAGACCTGCTGGATGAAGGAAACCGCACGCCCGACCGGACGAAGCGGTTTGAATTGCTGTCAAAGGCGGAGAGTTTAATGATGGCGGCGCAACCAATAATTCCGCTTGAGACCGGCGCGGTAAATTGGTTGAAAAAACCCTATGTCAAAGGGATGTACCCAAATGCCGGTTCGCTATTCGCGTGGAAGTACGTTTATATCGAGCGTGACCCGGCCAAGTGGGATTACGCCACGCCGGATATGAAATAGACTCGAGGGGCAGGTTTGGCGATGACCGAAACCTGCTGTTTTTCATTCGCACCTGGCTTCAGCCAGGTGGATTAAAGTCGCCGGAAATGGGAAACCGTTTGAACGGTTTCCACGGGAATTCCGGAATCCGAGGCACCTGGCTGAAGCCAGGTGTGAATGAGAGAAATTCTCGGACGCCGTTTCTGGTTTTGAGGCTAGGCCTTTCCAATCCCCAACATGCTTCGCTTCATCATCCGTCGCCTGCTCATAACGATTCCCACGATCCTTGTTGTCATTACTCTCACCTGGGGCTTGATTCGGCTCGCGCCCGGTAACTTCTATTCCGGCGAAAAGAAACTCCCAAAGTCAGTCGAAGCCGCCATCCGTGAAAAGTACGGATTGAACCGGCCGTGGTACGTGCAGTACGGCAGGACGATGAGTCACATTCTGCGCCTCGATTTTGGCACCTCGCTCAAATACGAAGGCCAGTCAGTGAATCACATCATCGCGCGCTCACTTCCCGTTTCGGCGACCGTCGGTTTGCTGGCGTATTTTCTGGCTTTGGCGGTAGGGATTGTGGTGGGCTGTATCGCCGCCCTGAAACAGAATTCATTATGGGATTACGCCTCGATGACGCTCGCCATGCTGGGCATCTCGATTCCGAACTTTGTTCTGGGACCACTGCTGGTCCTGACGTTTTCCCTTTACTTGTATTGGGTACCACCGGCGCGCTGGTATGGCTTCTTTAACCGGGGATTGATCATGCCGGTGATAACGCTTTCCGCGATTTACACGGCTTACATCGCGCGGTTGACGCGCGCGGGAATGCTCGAGGTGCTCCGCTCTGACTATATCCGCACGGCCCGGGCGAAAGGGCTGTCGGAAAAGACGATCATCATTCGCCACGCGTTGCGCGGCGGATTGATGCCGGTGGTTTCATTCACCGGACCAGCACTGGCATTCCTTCTCACGGGTACGGTCGTAGTCGAGCGGATTTTCTCCCTGCCGGGGCTGGGGAACTATTTTATTCAGGCCTCATTGAATCGAGACGAACCACTCATCCTGGGAATCGTTGCCTTCGTGGCGATGACCTTGTTGATGATGAATCTGCTGGTGGATATCGCGTACGGTTTTCTCGATCCGCGAATCAGGTACTAAAGGTCCGGTACTAAAGATGGACGAGCGTGAAGATCAAATAACCGAGGCGGTAGAGCCGGCGCTTACTCCTTTGGGAACTGCTCCCCGCGACCCGCTGCGCTCGCGCGCGGGTGACATCATCCATACAGCGCCGGAGTTTGCGGTCGGTGAAGCCGACGTTCGCTCGGCCGAGGGCCACGAATTAGTGCGCGGCACGTCTTTATGGCGAGATGCGTGGCGGCGACTTCTCAAGAACAAACTCGCAGTGGCGGGACTGATAACCGTAGCGCTCTTGACGCTCGCCTCATTAGTGGGTCCGCCGATCATAAAGGCAACGACCGGCTACACCTACGACTACATTCCGCGCGAAGTCGAATTGTTGAAATCATTCCCACCGTTCCGCGGAGTAGACGGGAGATTCTCATGGGCGCATCCCATGGGCACCGACAATTCCGGTCGCGACTTGCTGGCGCGAGTGCTGCTCGGCGGGCGCATTTCTTTGATGGTGGGAATCATCGCCACACTCGTGTCGCTCGTGATTGGTATTTCGTATGGCGCGATCTCGGGTTACCTGGGCGGACGCGTCGATATGTTGATGATGCGCGTCGTCGACGTACTGTACTCGCTGCCCTATATCATCCTGGTGATTGTCCTGCTGGCGATGTTCCGCAGCACCACACCGGTCGGTCAGATGGTGTTGCTGTTTCTGGCCCTCGGTTCAGTTTCATGGCTGACGATGGCCCGGATTGTTCGGGGGCAGGTGCTGTCATTAAAGAACCAGGAGTTTGTTTTGGCGGCGCGAGCGACCGGCGTCGGGACGCCTCAGATCATCTTTCGCCATCTGGTGCCGAATGCTCTGGGACCGGTGATCGTTTATGCGACATTGACGATTCCCGCCGTGATGTTGCAGGAGGCATTTCTGTCGTTTCTTGGCTTTGGGGTGCAACCGCCGTACGCGTCATGGGGAAGTCTGGCCGCGGATGGCATTCAAAATCTGGCGATCTTTCCCTGGCAGTTGATTTTTCCCGGATTAACGATGGCCCTGATGCTTTTCTCGTTGAACTTTGTCGGTGATGGACTGCGCGATGCGCTGGATCCGCAAATGCGCAAAGGATAGATCTTCGGTCTTTATCCATATTCAGTTAGGCAGGAGACCTATGAAACGGGCGCAGGCACGATCCACGAAATCACACGAACTAACACGAAACAAAACACGAAACAAAACACGAAACGGCCGTTCCTCTATGTTCGTGTTACTTCGTGTAATTTCGTGGATCGCTCTGTCACCTGGCGTGAGACGACACTTTGAGAATCGGTTTGCGGTTTGCGGTTTTCAATTTTCAATTTGTAATTTTCAATACTTGTGCTGACCCGTTGGCAATTTGATGACCGAAACTACTTCAAGTAGCAACGTACTGACCGTTAAGGATCTCCGCACTTACTTCGAAACCGAAGATGGTACGGTCAAAGCCGTCGACGGAGTCAGTTTCGAGGTCAAACGCGGCGAGACCCTGGGCATTGTCGGCGAATCAGGGTCGGGTAAATCCGTTGCGAGCCTTTCATTGATGCGTTTGGTTCCCGAACCACCGGGAAAAATTGTGTCCGGCTCGGTCATGTTTCAGGGACGCGATCTGCTGAAACTTTCCGCCCGCGAGATCCGTGAACTGCGCGGGAAGCGAATCGCGATGATCTTTCAGGATCCGATGACCTCGCTTAATCCCTTCATGCGCGTCTCCCGTCAATTGATGGAAGTCACTGAACTTCATCTCCGTCATTCAAAAGAGCAAGCCCGCGCGCATGCCGTAAAGATGCTGGAACACGTCAGCATTCCCGATGCAGCTGAGCGCGTTGATAGTTACCCGCACGAACTATCCGGTGGCATGCGGCAGCGCGTGATGATTGCGATGGCGCTCGCCTGCCAGCCGGAGCTGCTGATTGCCGATGAACCGACCACCGCTCTCGACGTCACTATTCAGGCGCAGATCCTTGAGTTGATAAAACGTTTGAAGAGTGAAACCGGCGCCAGCGTGATCTTGATTACACACGATCTCGGGGTCGTGGCCGGGATGACTGATCATGTGATCGTAATGTATGCGGGAAGAATTTTTGAGCAGGCGCCGACTACGGAATTGTTTCAACAGCCGGGAAATCCTTACACCCGCGGGTTATTGCGATCGGTCCCTGATCCGTCTGCCGAACAGGGACGGTTATATCAGATTCCCGGGCAGCCGCCGGATCTGGCGCATATGCCGGCCGGTTGTCCGTTTGCGCCGCGCTGTGAACGGGCGGAAGAGATTTGCACGCGCGAGTTTCCCCCTTTCGTTAAATTAACGGGTGATCATTATTCGCTGTGCCATTTCGCCCAGGACGTTTACGCCGAGAGCGTGAATGCCGAGGCCCAAGTCTGACGGAGTTGACGAAATGATCCACGAAGCCACACGAACAAACACGGACTGTTTCTTCTACGCGAGATTTCGTGTGATTTCGTGGATCGTATTCGGCACTGATTATTCACGTCTCACATTCGGAGACTAATAATGTCGACAGAAACGCCATCAATGATCTCAATCCGCGATCTAAAGGTACACTTTCCGGTCGCCGGCGCTGGTTTGTTCCGGCGTTCCGCGGCGATTGTGAAGGCGGTCGATGGCGTCAGCTTCGATATTCGGCAGGGCGAGACGATGGGGCTGGTCGGTGAGTCAGGCTGTGGCAAAACCACTCTGGGCCGCGCGATCCTGCGACTGTTAGAGCCCACTTCCGGCCAGGTGCTCTTTCAAAACCAGGACCTGGGGCAGCTGAGCAGTCGTCAGATGCGTTCCCTACGACGCCGTCTGCAGGTAATTTTTCAGGATCCATATGCTTCGCTGAACCCACGCATGACAATCAGCCAGATTATTGGTGAGCCACTCAGCACTTTTCGTCTGGCTGACGGGGCAAAGAAAAGACAAAGAGTCGTGGAGCTGATGGAGATGGTTGGTCTGAGCCCGCGTTTGGTGAAGCGGTACCCGCACGAGTTTTCAGGCGGACAGCGTCAAAGGATCGGTATTGCGCGCGCCCTCGCGGTCGATCCTGAGTTCATCGTGGCCGATGAACCCATCTCCGCGCTGGATGTCTCCATCCAGGCGCAGATCATGAATTTGCTCGAACGACTGCGAGCGCAAAAGAATTTAACGTACCTGTTCATTTCTCATGATTTGCGGGCCGTTCGTCACCTGTCGAATCGGGTGGCAGTGATGTATCTCGGCAAGATCGTCGAGCTCGCAGACGCGCGTGCGATCTATGCCGAGCCGCTGATGCCTTATACAAAAGCGCTGATCTCTGCGGTGCCGGTTCCGGACCCAAAAGTCGAGCTTACGCGACAGCGGATTGTATTGCCGGGGGATGTCCCTTCGCCGGTCAACCCGCCCAGCGGTTGCCGCTTTCGAACCCGGTGCCCACACGCGATGCAGGTCTGTGCCGAAGTGGAACCGCAACTGGTGGAGCTAAAGCCCAACCACTTTGCGGCGTGTATTCGCATCAGCCCGGAACAGCCCGATATCGAGCAAGTCGCTCCCGGCGACACGCCCGGTCTCCGCGGCAGTGATGTGGCACGGGCGTCCCGCCCGTGAGTACACGCGCAAGATGCGCGTGCCACATAAATCCTGGAGCTCTTTTAACGTGAAAACCTCGGCTTATTAGTCGTTTACGCAGAATGTGATTTAATTTTTGAGAGCTGCGCGAGTGGCTCGGCCAATTCGCGCGCTCGCAACGGTTGTATTGTCCTGGCGCCTGACTAGACGGGCAGGATGCGCGTGCGCCCTTGATACCTCCGTTTGCCCCCGAGTGTATGAAGCGGACCACCCCGAAAGCGCGGAACAGCCAGACCGAAAAATCAATCCCTCAGCATGCGAATGAGAATTCGCCGGGCGGTTGGGCTGAGCTGCAACAGGAGGTCGCCGACTCGTCGGGCATCTCGCTTTTGCTGGTGCCGGGACATCAGCCGCCGGCCCTCGCGATCGCCAACAACAACTCGATCTGCCAGGCATTACAATCATCGCCCGCGCATGTGAAACTCTGCGATCCATTCTGCGGCGAAGCGCACAGGCGCGCGACGACAGCCGGTGGCATCATTCACTATCGCTGTCATGCAGGTTTGCATTGTTTCGCTATGCCCGTCGAGATCGACCAGACGCGGCGGTTAGCTGTAATTGGCGGCCGGGCGTTTGTACACGGCAGCGATTATCGCGCCACCGCGGAACGTTTTCGCTCAGGCGACCTTCAGGAATTGATGTCCGACGAAATTTTTCGCAATGTGATCTTTGCTGACGAGGCAGATCTAGATCATGCGGCACTGCGAATCAGTAAAGCCGCCGCCGGGTTCGAGGGGTCTGGAGTACCGCCTTCGGGGGGAATTACCGCGCACAACGAAACTTTCCCCGAGC
>AP72_2010_repI_A001DRAFT_1000039_pt1 | contig 24517 bp, 20 predicted proteins | sample AmaPasrepliIA001_FD_9535 | JGI IMG/M metagenome (IMG submission 9535)
ATTGATGCAGCCGCCGACGTTTGTCCAGCAGGTGAACACACTTTCGGGATTCATCGGCGGACGGATCGACTTGAACATTGTCGCCGGCAGTTCGACGGCCGAGCAGCACGGCTATGGCGATTTTCTCACCCACGACGAGCGATACGCGCGCGCCGAGGAATTCCTCGCGGTCTGCAACGCTTTCTGGCGAGCAGAAGGGGAAGTCAACTTTCAAGGGAAGCATTACAGGATCGAGCGCGGAAGACTAAACACACCCTTTCTCGCTCCCGATCGNAAGTCGCCTGAAATTTACGTNTCCGGCCATTCCGAAGGCTCGGAGCGCCTGGCGTTCGCGCAGGGCACCTGCTTGTTACGCGTGGGCGACACGCCGGAAAAACTGCAACCGGTTATCGCCCGGGCGCGCGCGCGCGGCTTACGCGTCTGTTTGAGATTGGGATTGATATGCAGGACGACGCGCGCAGCAGCCCTGTCGGCCGCAGAGGCGTTATTACCGGAGAACGGTGACGAAAACACTACGCAGCTGAAGGATGATTCGCAAATGTACCGGGAAGGAGCAGCGATGGCAGGCGCGACGCATCATTGGCTCAGTCCGCAGTTGTGGACAGGCCTGGTGCCGCACTACGGACCTGTCTGGACAACTCTCCTGGGTTCATTCGATGAAGTAGCCGATGCTTTTCTTGCTTACCAGAAAGCAGGCGTGAGCGAGTTTATTATTTCAGGCTGGCCTGAGCTCGATGAGATGATCATTTTCGGACGCGAGGTCTTGCCACTCATCCGCCGGGCCGAAGGCGCCCCGAGCGAAGCTGCCATGGGCGGGAGCGGTCAGGCCTTTAACAGGTCAGCCGCACTGTGACTAAAGCTTATTCATACCGGCAACATTTTCGATTTACCGCCTGGACGGGGACAACTGTATGAGTTCACAAGCTCCGCGAGCTTTTAATCGAACGATCTATCACGACCACCCGGAAATGGTTTTCTACGGCACAGATGATGGGTGCCAGGACGGATCGTTTCGCGAGTTACCGACTTCGTAGCGCATTACGAGTCAGTCGCGCCGGAACGGCGTGATGATATCCACATGGTTAGTGTTGTCGGCGGGCTCTATGGTCTGAATCTGATTCCGCTGTGGAAACCCAAACGCATAACGATCTATGACATTAACCCGGCAGCCATCACTTATTTCAAACTGATTCGCGAGGTCTTTACGACCAGCCGCAATGTCAGCCATTTCCTGGAGCGGCTTACTCACGGTGACTATGAGGCCGAGACGGAACAGGGAAAGTGGGTGCGCGAGAACATTCAATTGAAACAGAAGGGATGTCTGCCACGTGAACGCGGATCTACCAAGCGACCTTACGAGCAAAGCTGGCAGTACGCCTTTGAGCGTTTCGACTTGACGCGAGAACTGCTGTCAGAGGTTCCGCTCGAGATTCGTACCGAGCCGATGGAAAGCGAATCATTCGCCAGTTGGATTCGCAGTCAAAACAATTTGTGGATTTACGCCTCGAACATCACGCAATTTCATTTCTTTGATCTCGACTTTGCCGATACCTCCAACGTCGTGCTGTTGCAGATAATTCATCCGGAACAGCCGCAATTACTGGATCTGGCGCCATTGGCAGGTGGGCCCGTCAAGGTGCACTTCGAGATTCCTCTGCGCGCTGAGCGGATCTAATGGGTCAGCGTTTCACGCAAAGTACTTATTTCAAGGAGCACGTCGGAAAAAAATGCCTAACAAGATTCGCATCATGACCAACGCCGCTGCGCCGGCGATGGGCACCTACTCGCAGGCGATTCGCACCGGCGATCTTGTATTCGTTACGGCGCAAACCGGGCGGAACAATGAGTCTGGCAAGCTCGAGGACGGCCTCGAGGCGCAAACGCATAGAATGTTGGCAAACGTGGAAGCGATCTTGAATGCGGCGGGATGCTCGCCGGCGGACATTGTAAAGTCGACATTGCTGCTGGCCGACATCAGGGACTTCAAGGCGGTCGATGCGATATACGCTTCCTGGCTGCCAGGTCTCGGGATAACCGCGCTGCCGGTGCGGACTGCATTTCAGGCGGCGGCACTCCCGGCCGGCGCGCTTGTAATGCTCGATGTCATTGCAGCGTATCCAACCGAATGAACCAAAGCTGCTCACAAGTACCTTTGCTTAAGTTGCTCGTAGGGACATTTGGGATCGTAAGCAGCATCCTTATTCTGACCAGCGGCGCGCCACATTTCATTCCACAGGTGAACCGCGTAGCTCGTTTCGAACGAGAATTTGCCGCTTTGCGGTTTGAGGATTTCGCGCCAGTCATCGTAAGCAAAGGGACAAAAGATCTGGTGAGGTTTTACATATCCCTGAAGAGAATATTTATCGACGACTTCGGCCACTAATTTTGGACCGGTTTCTCCCCACGTCAGCTTCGCCGGATCTTTGCTTTGGCACACGCTCCAGGCATAAGCCATGGCCGCGCTGCCTGCCGGAGCTTTGATGATGCCGCTGGTTACCACTTCGCGTTCATCGCATATCTCTGACCCGAAAACATGCGGCTCGGGAAAATCAAATGGCCTGATACAGACAAGGTCGGTGTCCGCCCACCAGCCACCCCGCTCCAGCAGCAGTTTGTAGCGAAAGAAATTCGAAAAACCGGCATAGCTCGCCTGATGTTGGTATTGAAAAATCTTCGATCGCGACAGGATTTCGTTAGCGTTTCTTAATATCGTGCCGACGGGCACGTTCAAGATCGGATCATATACATACAGATGATATTCGTGCCCGTTTTGCAGAAATGAAGCGATCGATAACTGCTCCATTACAGACAGCTCCGGACCTATCCATAAACCCTGTATCACGTGGTTCATGCCTAGTTTTAGCGAACTAGCTAAAGTTATTGCGAATCTATTTGACTTCGCCTTGAATCAGAGATAGAAATACGCAGCCTACTCTATCTCCTGCGGTTGGAAATGTACCAATGCCGGCAAAGGGAACCCAAAAGGCACCAAGCAGAAACGGCGCGCGAAAGTCTCCGCGGCGGCCAGACAACTCTCTCCCGGTATTTGTCAAGAGAGATTTTCTGAGCCGGAGCGAATTGCGTTCATTGACCCGCTACGTACTGGCTCGAGAAGACGATTTCATGGACAGTGGAGTTATACCCCAGGGCATGCCGGAAGGAACCACCGACCCGACGTATCGAAAATCTCGGGTGTTGTATGAACTTGGCCATTTCGGAGCGTTGTTTCAACAACGGTTGATCGATGTGTTCCCTGAGGCGTTAAAAGTATTCAATCGTGAGCCATTTGAGCTTTCGCGCATCGACGTTCAGATTACCGCCAGCAACGATGGCGACTTTTTCAAAGTGCATCAGGACAACAGCCATATGGACCCGCCGGATATCCTGCTGCGCGAACTTTCTTTTGTCCATTATTTCAATTCGGAACCGAAGGCTTTTAGCGGCGGCCACCTGAGGTTTTATGACTCGGAAGACGGCTGCATTGAAAGTTCAGATGAGCGCCGGGTCCGCTCAATTATCCCCAGCCAAAACACGCTGGTGCTTTTTCCCAGTTCTTACAGCCATGAAGTGTTGCCGGTAAAGTGCCCCACCGGGAAATTCGTTCACAGCCGTTTCACCACCAACGGTTGGTTCATTCGACACGACGCAACCACGCAGCAAAGGGATTATGTCGAAACCGGACAGGACATGAGCTGGCTGGTTGATGCCGTCAAAGCTCTAACTGAACAGCTGACGCCGGCCCAGCTGTCGCCCTCTCCGCCCAGGTTATATATCACGCTTGAAGAAGCTGCCGACTTTTCAGGTTTGTCACTGGAGTACCTGGGTCAGTTAATAAATGCTGAGCAGCTCGGAGCGATCTATGACGGAGTTTGGAAGGTTCGTCGCGCGGATATTGAGAGCCTCTGATTTTCTAATTCAGATTTCGTGAGGGGAATTACATGGCGCTTTCCAAAGTTACCATGCCGCGACTAAGTCAAGCCGGGCACCTGTTCGAAGAAAATGGATACGTCATTGTGAAGCATCTGCTCCCTCGGGTCATGTGCGATTACATTTCTGAGAACATAAAGGTGCTGGAAGCTCATTCCTATTTTTCTCAAGGCGATGTTCAGGTTGAGAGGGCCCTTTCCGCAGCGTCACCTTTTGTCTCAGAAACGCTGCTCGATATCATGACTCCCGTACTTTCGCGGGCGGTAAATTGCGACCTGTATCCGACCTACTCTTTTCTGCGTATCTACCTGAAAGGCGCTCATCTCGAAAAACACCAGGACCGTCCCTCATGCGAAGTGAGTGCCACCATGCCTCTCAGTTACGATTCTCCTTACATTTGGCCACTCTATGTCGAGGCCGGGAACAAAACGATCACCGTCGAACTAGAACCCGGTGATGCCTTGATTTACAAAGGAATCGAGCTGCCGCATTGGCGCGAAACTTTTGCCGGCGAGCGTCAAGTGCAGGTGTTTCTGCACTACGTGAAAAAGAATGGCGATTACCGCGAGTATAAGTTTGATCAGCGCCCTGCACTGGGTCACCAAATCATTGAGACGTCACTCTAGGACGACGCAAATCATCTAGCCAAAGCTCGGCATTTGGGTTGATGTCCAATTCATCAAGGCGCGCCTTCACCATGACTTGAAGGCGCTGCGCACAGGTGACGTAGACTTCCAGGCCTTTGCCCATCGGGTCTTCAATATCTTCTTCCGGATTAAGACGAAGGGCCCTCTCAGCGACGGCAGGCGCCAGACCAGCGACGGCATTTCGCTGTGATTCAGTCATGCAGAAGATTTTGTCAGCCTGACTGGCCAACTCTGATGTAAGCTGCCGCGCTCGGTGTCCATTTGGTTCAAATCCAAGTTGGCGCAGCGCTTCCTTTGCATTGTCGACCATTGGAGCGCCGACCACGGGAGACAGGCCGGCGCTCACAGCCCGGACCCGGGCGTGGCGCAGGTCGTCGGCGGGTAGCCGGAAACGCGAGGCGATCTCAGTCCTGGCTATCGCTGCCGCCATTGGCGAGCGACACGTGTTGCCGCTGCAAACAAAGAGAATCATACTTTGTTCCGTGTTCTCGCCGTTACCTGAAGCCGTCTCGGGAACCCCCGGAACAAACGCCCTCTCGCGTGACCGACTAAACAGTCGTTTGAATTTCCCGACGACGCGATCAAAGTGGTGCAGTGGCGACAGGAACCCAAGCGCGATCAAAATAAGGAACGCGCTCGCGGTCTGAGCTGGGCTGGGTAAACTCTGGCCGGGAAACTGAGAAAGGTAAGCGGTCGCAGTGAAACCAGCCAGCATGCTCGACCCGCAATGCATTGGTATGCAGAACGTGTTTTCACGGCGGTCAAGAAAGATTAGGGTGGTGCAGATACAAAGGCCCGCATAACATAACCCCGCCGCGGCCGCCCAGATTGCGCCGGAAGTGACCAGGAACGTTGTCAGGCCCGCACGAAAATCCTGCATCACCGGACCGGCACCGATCAAGGCCATCGTAATGAGTACGAACACCAAAAGCGGCGCAGCTACCATTTGCTCTTCGACAAAATAGCGCAAGGTTTTGTCCCGATCCTCACACTTTGCGAGTTTGCTCATTAACTGCAGCTTGAAAAAATATGCCGCGAGGTAGGCGGCTATGTCGATTACCGCGACCAGCGTGAGTTTGTACGACGTCACATCGGCGAGCGCGATCATGACGGCGACCAGGCTCATGAGCATTGCCGTCCACGAGAACCAACGCACGCGCCGGCCAACGATCGCATCGACCAATGGCCCAATGATTAGAATTCCGCCGCGTAACAGCACCAGCACCAGCACAATTGAGAGGCCGGCAAAGCTGAAAGCGAGCGTGGTAGTGCCCATGATAACCGCCAGGCACAGCCCGGAAAAAAACGTTGCGCGGCGCGGAAATGGAACCCACAGACCGAAGAATTTGCGATGACCGGCATAGCTCCACCACTTTGCCGCGGTCATAAAAGCCAGCATTCCGGCCATGGTGGTGATTGCTACAATGGGAAGCAGGACAGTTCCGCTGATGGGTCGACCGTCGATTGTCAGTAAGCCGGTCGAAAGCGATTTAGTCAGCCCGCTGTAGGGTGTATAGAACAGGTAGTAGCCGAGTCCGAGCGCCCAGATCCCAAGCCCGTAGCGGCGCCGAAGCCCTTGAACTTCCCGACTGTTAGATATCATGCGAGCTCCCACAGCTTTCCGCTGTTGGCTTCTCTCGTTCCCCGATAGTTATGGCTTGTAGAACGATGGGTCGTGAGATACTCCCAACACTGACTTACCAATCATTGCCAAAATGTGATCGTCATTGTCGTGACGCACATAGAAGGAAAGGTCACGATAGATGCGCTCAAGCACACTGGGACGATTAAGGGACCGGGCGCCGCACGCGCGAATGGCGCGGTCGAGCGTGTCCTGCGCCAGATGCTCAATTATGTGGCGTGCGCGGCTGCCGGCCAGTTGTGCCTCTTCGTATTGCCTTGTTTCCCACAGGCGGGCCACATGCCTTAACCACAAGTAAGCTGTTTCAATGTTCACGGACATTTGGCCGATATGCTGTTGAATGTACGGATCGTCGATCTTTTGTTGCGTGACGATATATTCGAGGGCGTAGTCGTAGGCCGCCTCAGCGGCGCCGAGGAAACTGGCCGCATAGTGAGGAATGAAGCACGTCTGCCATCGTTCCTTTAGATACACACCTGGATAACCGATGACGTTGTCGTCGGGAATAAAAGTCTGCGAAAAATGAGCTACGTGGCTGACCGTTGCTCGCATGCCAATCGGATCCCACCACGAATCGTCAAATCTGATCGAGCGATCAGAAAGATCACACGCCAGCAACAGTTGCGCATCGAGGGCGCCTGAGCTGTGGCGAGCTCCTCCGGGGCCGTCCGTCGATACGAGCAGGATGGCCCAATCGGCGTGGCCGCTACTAGTGCAAAATACCTTATTGCCTTCGATCAGATACCCGGCATCGACTTTCTGCACCTTCGTGCCAAACCTGATGTTCTCTTCAGGTTTACGCGCTTGCGGTTCGCCGCTCCACGCCACCCATTTTTCGCCACGTTTGACTACGCCCTCGAACCAGCGCGCTTTCTGCTCGTCATTCGCGATTCCGTCGAGCAGAACTAAAGAGTTGACATGACCCTCCCAGCAGCGCGCCAGAGACATGTCTGCCCTGGCAATTTCTTTGGTCATCATCCAGAGAATAAAAACTTCACCTCGATAAGGGCCCATGCCGAGGCCGCCATGTTCTCGTGGGACAGCTGGCGCATGTAAGCCGTGGCGAAACAGATCTTCAAAATCTTCGGCCGGGAAAGTCGCGGTCCGATCGTAAGTGTCCGCCCGCCGGGCAAAATTCTCATTCGCCAATACTCTGATCCGGTCGATGAGATCCTGCTGAGCTTCGCTCAATTCAAATTGCGCGTACATTTTGTCTTTGATGTTTGCGGTTACCATGATCGCTGGCGCTAACTGTTCGTCGCAGAATTTTGATCAATGCCTACCGGTGCGCGTCTGGCATCTTGTTCCCCGTCATCATCTCGAACTGCCGTCGAACCTGCGTCAGCAGAACGTCGCGGCCGTCAAGAACCACCTGCTCACGTGCTCGCGAATGTTCGACGAGCGGCGTAGGCCGGGCACCGTAGACCAAATCGATAATGATCGCTTCGCGGTGCAGACTTTCAAGAGCAAAAGGCGCAGCTAAAGGCTCATCACGGCCCACTGGGGTGGCATTCACCACAATGTCATAGTTCGCGGCGCTGAATTGCGCCAGCGGGATGTAGGACAATCCGAGAAGTTTCGCGGCGTAATCTCCTCGTTCCTGGCCGCGATTTATTAGGGTTACCGCCGCACCCGACTTCATCAAGGCAGCGGCGATGGCTCGGCCGGCGCCGCCGCAACCAATCACCGCGGCGCGTTTGTCTCTTATCTTCACGCTGCGCTCTTGAGTCGCAAAATAGACGATGTCCGGATCCGTGGTGTCCGCATTCCACCATCCATTGTTCCGGATAAGAATGTTGCTGGAATCGGCCAGTACTGACGTGGCCGTCGCCCCGGTAGCCGCCGCCCGGGCAGCTTCCTTATGTGGCGATGCGACGGTGAGCCCGTTCAGTGGTAAACCAATCGAATCGAGCCGGCGCGACAGGACCACCTCTCGCCAGAAATCGGAGAAATTTTCGATGCGGATCGGGACAAAGAGCGCCGGGTAATTCTCTTTACGGTATGCAGAGTTATGCAGGCGCGGTGACAGAGAGTGGAAGATCGGATCGCCGATGATCGCGAATAATTCGGTCGCCTTTCCCGCAGGCGGCAGGCCGTAATCTTCGATCAGCCTGGTGATGCTGGGTTGGTCGGAGCTTTTTGGACCGTGGTGGACCAGGCCATAGATCGCCGGACTCCCTAACTGTAAACCAACGATGCGGCTCCAAAATCCCGGCCGGCCTTCAGAATAGACAACTACGTCTGAACGGTTCAGCTGCTTCAGAAAACAAAGGCAATTCAATTCGCCGGCAATCGTAGTCGGGTTGGTGACCAACTTGTAGATCTCTGCCGGAACGGAAGAAAGTTGTGCGAATCCATCCATAAGGTCGGCGGCTGTATCTCCCTTGCCATACCAGGCCGGCAGCCGTTTGCTAAACGGAATCTGGTCAACGAGACTGCGAACCAAGTCCGTGCCCGCTTCAATTTCAACTCGATCGTAGCTACCGGCTGCACTCTTCAGCCGGCGGTGACGTTGCTCAATCGAATCCGAACCCGCGCCGAAGTGCCGATTGCTTCTCAGCGCATACAAAAGATGTCCGGCGAAACGGGACCGCAACCAATCCGGATCCAGATCGCCAACCAGGTCAGCCCGCACTTCGAGCCACTTGACGGATGGCGGCAGTGCGGACAGATGTCTTTCGGTTGCTGGGGAAATACTCGTCAGCGTGGCTATGAGAACTGGTTGAGTCATTCTTTCAGAGTCGCTGGTTTTCCAAACTCAGCGGTGGAAAGCCACCGCTTCCTGACCCGAAAAGCAGCCTTCGCCATTGCGGAAGTGAACTTTAGGCGCTCCTTATAGCACTGATTGGCCGCCTCGACAATGGAAAAAACGCACTTTGACTTACTCGTAAGTAACCCCAGCAAGGAGCCTTTATTGTCTTAGCGTGCTTGATTGCAGGTGCATCATAGGCTAATAGCGCGCAGCAGCCATCGGATATGAAGATAAGAAGCTGGTTTGTCCCGTCCTTTTTGCTGCTTGAGAGCGGGCATCACCGGAATGCAACGTGTCGGTCGCTGGTGGGCAAACTTATGGTGAAAAACAGAAGCACCGTCAGCACCTTCAAGTGCTCACGGTCCTTCCGCAATCCATTCTGTTTAATTCTAGGTTGTTGGATACAGTGCCAGTCTGTATCTTAAGTAGGATTTTCGCAAAATCGATTCACAGAATGAGCTCGACATGCTCGGAAAGCCCATCACGAAATCGTGATCCGCTGCTGGCGGTAACAGTTCTGCGATCGCGTTTCTGCGCACCACCGTTATTGGCAGTGTCTGTGTCCGCAGGTGCAATTTGTCTGATTGGCCGACGCGCTGCGGCACTGCTCGCTGCAATAGTCTCCCGTCGTTGGCGTGCAGTTGCACGGCGGGTGCGCGCATTTTTCATTTTCAGCAGATTCCTTCATCTCACCCTCCTCTCCTTAGTTATTTTAAAGAATCGTTCTCGCTTCAACCGCCGCCCTTTGTCGACGTAAAACCAGCGGCCGCGCGTCGATCGAAAAGCGCATCAAGTGAGTAACGATTCAAATCCAGGAACCAGAGCAACACGAAATTCACCAGCGCATATTGCAGGTTGTGCGCGACGGTTGGAGCATCGCCCAACATTACCGTGCCGAAGGTCAGGCCGATCAGCAACAGCCCTGAAATCACCAAGCCGACCCTGGTAAACAATCCGAATAATATCAGCAGACCCGAGGTGACCTCGCCGAAGGGCAGCACATATGCGAACGGCATAACCATGGAAGCCGGCAGCTTGCCGGCAAACCGCTGATTCATGCCACCAACAAAGACGGTCAATCCGGCCATGAACTTTCCGACGCCATAGAACAGAAAGATCAGGCCCATCGTCACCCGCAAGAGTCCGTAAGCAGTCGCCCGATGATTCATCTCTCCCCTCTGAATGTGCTTAACGCTTCTTGGATTTCCTGGACGATTTCTTTTTCGGTACTTTTCCGCCTTCCTTGCGAGCTTCAGACAGCCCAATCGCAATCGCCTGCTTCTTGCTCGTTACCTTTTTTCCCGACCTGCCACTCTTGAGTGTGCCTTTCTTGCGCTCATGCATCGCCTTCTTAACTTTCTTTTGCGCCTTCTTGCCGTATTTCGCCACAGTCTCTCTTCCTTTCTATTTGGTCAGGTTTAGGGACGGAGTCGGCGAGGCAGTCGGCACCGGTTCCGGTTCCGCTTTGGGAGTTGGCGTTCCGGTCGGTGAAGGACGCGGCGCCGGTATGGGCGTCGGAGTCGCGGTTGGAGTCGGCTTCGGTTCTTGTGACCGGCGAGATTCAGTGCTCGTCAGGATTCGAGCCGACAAATGTAACGACGCTGCCAGCAACAGAACGAGAGAAAATATCGGCAGAAGCCTTGAAAGAAGTTTCTTCATTGTTCAGTTCCTTTCCCTAAACTCTGTCCCTTGAACGGACAGAGGCGTGTTCGCTTACGGTTCAAGGAGGCCAAACACTTTCGATTTCTACTCAATCCAGTAGATCGAAAGCACAATGTTTCACTGAGGGATTCAAGCTAATGCGGTCACACGGACAAAATCGTTGGCCGGCTTTGGCTGAACACACACTATTCCCCTCGCCAGCTGTAAACGCCGCTGCGTCCGACGCTCCGTGTTGGTGCTGGAGGCTCGGTAACCTACGCTAACATATAGATAAGTTTTGTGTTGGAGTCTTGTCTCGGATTTTATTTTTTCCTCACCACGACATGCGAATCCAGTAACGAGAGTACGAAAGCGTACAATCAAAGACCGCTAGGTTCATTCGACGCTGTTTGATATAGAACTCCGAGGTCGCTACGCTGAGGCGCCCTTACTCTACGCCACGGGCACTGTTATTGCTCGATCACACGCAAGGGAGAGTTTTAACCGCAAAACCGATAATTGGAATGATCTGAACAGTGGACGGCGTAACGATAATAGCCGTCGTTAATCAACGTGATTGCGCTCTCCACTGTTACTACTGTTAGTTGTACGGTACCGTGGGCTTAGCGCGGTTGAATCAATGAAGGCTCAGATCAAATTATTCAAAGTCTTCGGTATTCAGATCGGCCTTCATTACAGTTGGCTCCTGATTGCGGTGCTGATCGCGTTCTCGCTGGCCGGTCAATTCGCGGCTACCAATCAACAATGGGGTCCGAGCTTGATTTGGGGACTGGCGATCGTCACCACCATCCTTTTCTTTGCCACCATCGTCATACACGAACTGTCGCACGCGGCCGTGGCCAAGGCCCGCGGTCTACCCGTGCGTGCGATCACCCTGTTCGCGCTGGGCGGCGTGGCCCAGATTGAAAAAGAGGCTTCCGACGCTAAAACGGAATTCTGGATGGGCATCGCCGGGCCCATCACGAGCGCAGTTATCGGCGCGGTCTGTTTAGTTGCCGCTGTGTTTTTGGGTTGGTCGCCTCTCGGCAATCAGCAATCGCCGCTGGCAGCAATGTTGGGTTGGCTCGGCGCGATCAATCTCATGCTGGCGGTCTTTAATATGATTCCTGGATTTCCGCTAGACGGGGGCCGGGTCCTGCGCGCCATCATTTGGTGGATTACCGGCAATCCCTCCCGGGCGATTCGCATAGCTTCAACCGTCGGCCAAATGGTGGCCTTCGGCTTTATTCTGGTGGGACTGTTTCGCTTCTTTAATGGCGCTGGCTTTGCCGGGTTATGGCTCACCTTCATCGGCTGGTTTTTGCTCGATGCGGCACGATCTACTTATGCCCAATTCGAAATGATGAACCGGCTCCGCGGCGTAAGTGTGAAGGACGTGCTCTCGGGGGACTGGCCGAGCGTCAATGCTGATACGACTCTGGAAACATTCGTTAATGAATTCCTGCTGCGTTCTGGCCGACGTGCTTTTATCGCTGAATCTGGAGGACGACCCGCCGGAATGATTACCACACATGAGGTAAAGGAAATTGAACGCGAAAGATGGACGCAGATGCGCGTCGCCGATGTCATGATACCGCTCGCAAAGTTACACGCGATAAAACCAGACGCGAACCTCAACCAGGCGCTGGAGATCATGGGCCGCGAAGATGTTAATCAACTGCCGGTCATTGCTGACGGTAACTTCAAGGGAATTGTTTCCCGGGCGAATATTCTGCGGCTGCTACAGACGCGTCTGGAGTTGGATCATGATGGTCGCTAAGAAGAAATCCAGGCGCCTGTTCTGAAAGCAAAAGAAGCAACGCGCTCGATCCAAGGGCAGGTACCTGCGCTCAGCGTATAACACGCACACAAAAAGCACAAAATAGTTTAAACCTGCAACCAAATGTCACAGAAAACCAATTAGCCACTGATAGGGTTCAAATTCCCGGCACCAACTGCGAACGCCAGGCGACAGCCCTGACAGTCTGGACAGTTGCCGACGTCAGGTATGAGGGTCTCTCAAGTCCGGAATCAATGGCCGCTCCTGCAAAGATTCGCCTTGCGTTGCGGGGTAAAGTGCCTCCGGAGCCTTGACGAAACCGAAAAATCCATCACGGCCACGCTGACGAAAGCGAAGGGGACGGATATTTCTACCCCCGACGAATCGACCCACTATTACCAGGAGTCCTATCGCGGCCGAAGCAATCTACTGGCAACTTCCCGTGAAGTTGCAGTCAGCACTCAACAGGAGGTCACTGCCGTCAATTGAGAGCCTCGCACATTAATAAACGAACCGCTTTACTGCTCTTCTCAGAGACGGCGCTGATGTTTGCCGTAATCGTCGGCGCAGTCAGTCTTCGCGTCGGTCTCGACGGTGCTGACTACGAATTGGTGGAAAAGCACGGATATCTGAAAGCGGCATTTGCGGCTGTGTTGTGTTTGACAGCTTTCTATCTATTCGATCTCTATGATTTTGACATGATGCACGATCGCCAGGCATTGCTACTGCGACTGGTCCAGGCGCTGGGTCTCGCATGGATTGGCCTGGCGCTCGCCTTTTATGTCTTTCCCGCCCTGCGGCTTGGGCGGAGCATCTCCCTAATTGCTTTGCCGATGGCGCTGGCGTTGATGGTGGCCTGGCGGATGAGTGTTCACTGGTTTTTTGGACATCCTCATTTTGGCGAACGGCTGCTGATAGTCGGCGTTGACGATGTAGCGATCGAAGTGGCCCGGCCAGTTCTGGAACGTCCGGACGCCGGGTACCGGATTGCCGGCTTCATTGGAACCGATCCGGAAATGATCGGTAAGAGCCTGATCAATCCGAAAGTGATTGGTCTCACTAAGGACGTTGAAGCCATAGTGAAGCGTGAGGGGATCAACCGAATTCTGGTAGGGCCGGGAGAGCAGCGCGCCCAGCTGCCAATCGATGAGCTATTGCGGCTCAGTCTGACCGGGGAGGTTTCGATCGAAGAGGCGGGCAGCTTCTTTGAGCGGGTTACCGGGCGGGTTTCACTGAACATGATCAGCTCGTCATGGTTGATTTTCACCAGTCGCGGTCGCCAGCCCCGGTTAGCCACGATGGTTCGCATGTTGCTTCACAGGCTGTTCGCCTTGATCGGTCTATCGGTTTCGCTACCGCTCTCGCTCGTGATCGCTATTTTAATCAAACTCGACTCTGCGGGGCCAGTGTTTTACCGGCAGGAACGGGTGGGACAAAACGGGCGCACGTTCATTCTCCTGAAGTTCAGATCGATGAAAGTTAACGCCGAAGAGAGCGGTCCCGTCTGGGCCAGTAAACACGACGAGCGGACCACGCGTGTGGGTCGATTGATTCGGAAGTTGAGGTTGGATGAGATTCCGCAGTTTTGGAACATCCTGCGAGGCGACATGAACTTCGTTGGTCCCCGCCCGGAACGGCCACATTTTGTGGCCCAGCTGGCGCAGGAAATTCGTTATTACGATCAGCGTCACCTGATTCCGCCAGGACTAACCGGCTGGGCTCAAATTAGATATCCATACGCCGCTTCAGTCGCGGACGCGCGTGAGAAACTTCAATATGATCTCTTCTATGTGAAGAATCACGGTTTGTTTCTCGATGCGATCATTCTTTTTGAGACCGTCAAGATAATTCTGTTAGGCCGCGGCGCTCAATAATTGCTGCGCGCAAATCCGCATAATTCATCGATGTACAGGGCCCGAGGCGATCACGTTTTGAATCACCTGAGCGACAATCGATAACGGCTTCGGTTTGCGCAAAAAATGCATCAGCGCCGCAACGCAGCGCTGTTTCTTCGGCCTCAGGCGGGCTGGAGGCTGTCAGCACGATAATCCGCGTGTCCGCAACGAGGCCCCGGATAAACTTGATGAAGTCCAGGCCATCAACGTTCCTGGTGATGCCGAATAATAGATCCTGAAGCACTACGTCGTACGGTTTCGTTTCGAAGAGTCTTTCTGCTTCTTCAAGGTCTCCGGCAGTGTCGACCATGTAGCGCTGCAGCGTGAAATACTCTTTCAGCGAGAAACGAATCGATTCTTCGCAATCAACTACCAGCAGGCGCAGCATGTGACTTTACAGGATTTCCTTTTATCAGGACCGGGTTGTTGAATCCCACGTTCAGACTGCCGGTCTGTTAAGTGCCGGGCCAACAAGTCCGGTCGGAGTGACTGCGGGCTTCTATATAGCGATTGCTGAACGCACATTTGACCGGCGTTCAATGAAACAGGGGATATCAGAGGGGCGATTGGTAAGCGAAGCTTTGCTGATGATGTACAGCAGCGTCTCGCACACCTCACGGGTGCCGGTGCCAATTACATCGCCCTTGTCGTCATAGATGGCGTAGATCGTGCCGGTAACATTAAGGGGACGGACTGCTTTTTTTCCGTGTGTGGTTGCGGTCATAAATTAGCCCTATCGTGTTTCTTAAACCATGAATCGACGGCTAGTCGTCCAGGATCAGAATCCAAATTGTTAGTCATTTGCGCTCACCTCGAGCGCAATCGGAAACGTGGCCACCAGTGACGCTCCTCTGGTTCGATTATTACGCGCGGACAACTCACCATTCATCTCCTTAATGGCTTTCTGCGCAATGGCCAATCCCAGGCCCGTACCACCGGAACGTTTAGTAAAGAAGGGCTCAAAAATTCTAGGCAGATCTTGCGGGGAGATTCCGGGCCCGCGATCGGAGACCACGCACTGGATGCTGTTGGCGCAGGTCCGGGCAGCATTGATCGTCACGCGACATCCGGAAGGTGAATGCTGGATAGCATTTTCAACCAGGTTAGAAAGAATCATGGAGGCTCTCCGCTTGTCGACCAGAATGTGAGGTAACTTGTCGGGGACGTTATTGACGAGACAAATCTTGACCGCCTCGGCGCCGCGCCGGCATGAGCGAATGACCGCAGTAACGATCTCGTGAAGAGACGCCGGGCAGGGCTCGTTGCGATTCGTTCTCCCATACTCGAGGAGATCTTCCATTAGAGTGACGAGGCGCTCGACTTCCGAACGCAGAACGTCATGGTAACGTCGAACCTCCGCAGAATCGTTGAACCGCTGTTCCAGCGCGTCCAGGACCGAAGATAAGGCGAAGAGTGGATTCCGAACCTCATGAGCCACAGCCGCGACTAATATTCCCAATTGAGTCAATGAACCATGGCCGTTGTGCTGCAAGTGATACGGAAGCTCTTTTTTACCGGCTTCGCGCACGGCGAGCAGCCGGCAACACTTCCCCCCAAACATGACCGGCCGCGATGCTATTTCCACCTGAATCGTGGTGTTCGTCTTTGTACGGTGTCGCACAAAACCGTCGTCTGCAAGTACTGAGAGGTCGGCGATCGGATTTTCAATATCGGTGATCGTCAGCGAGAGAAACTCGTTTTTGGAATACCCATAGGTACTGATCGCCGCTTCGTTTACGGCAAGAATCCTGAGCCCTTCATCGTATACGATCAACGGTTGAGGAACCGATTCAAAGAGAAATTGGTACGTTTGCTCAGTATCTTCCGGCTCACAAACCGATGGGCCATCAGGTTTGAACACAAACGAATTCGCCGATATGTTGGTGGAGATTGGAGTGAGCGACATATATTGAGACCTTGCTTGGACTGAGACCTTGCCTGTTTCATGTGGGGTGACCTACTGACTTTACTGACGTTTGTTGCTGGTACTACCCGAGTGAGCGGGCAGACTACAAGCCCACTTTCACAACAGTGTTAACTTACAGTCATCAATTGATAAAGCTTGGGGGCGTCTCTTTTGTGCGTTAGCGCACACTAACGTGGGTGCGCGTAGGGTGTAAGCGCACTCTATCTATAAGCGAGCAATGGATTTGGCGTCTAGTTGAAATACTTGCGAAGTCTGAGTCGATGCCGGCGCTTTGACGGTGAACCGAAGGGCTGGCGATATTCGCCGGAGGAGATGAAGGCTTTGACCATCTCAGCTTCCACGAAATTCCCGATGATCGGCCGTCAGCGATGCTGTTGCTATTCGAAGATTTTGTGCCCGCGACCACACAGGCTGATGCTTTGGAGTTTTTCCAAATTACCAATCACTTTTTGTTGGGGTGACAAGAATTGAAAAGACAACGAGCACGATGTTTCCACCGCTGGAGTTATCACACTCCACCAGGCTCACTGGGTTTTACGCCAGCAGGTGATGTAGTCCTTTCGGCATTCACCCCAATTTCAAATGGCGACAAAATCGGTGAGAGATTCCCACGTGAGGTCATCAAGTGGGGCGGGATTCGAACCCTTTTTGGCTATCGCCAACCATGTACTCCACACCAGCATTCGCCACAGAACCGCGGTAGCGGGCGCCCTAAAACCCTAACAGAACGACCGATTTCTCTTCAGGCCCGCCCACTACCGCAGGTGGTTTCGGACCTTTTGAGGCCGACAAGGATCGTCGAGACGATGTTCATGTCGAGTGAATGTAGTCTCAACAGCATTCGGCCCAAACTCGGCTAAAGAGCGAAGGGCAAGGCCTAAGGGGTCCAGCTCCGGCAATCAACCTTTGCACTCTTAGCCCTTGCCTCTTTGCTCTCTGCCGTTCATAGCTCCACCGATTCGATCACTCCAATCCAGTGGTTAGTCCCGGCTGGTCGGTATTCATCACGTGCGAATTCTGCGATCACGTCAAAGACCTGATCCGAGAATCCGCCGACGTTGAGGATGTCAGGACGCTCCTTCGACTGCACGGTCGCATAAGGCTGAACGTCGATACAGACCATTCGTGCCTCAGGATTGCGGCAGCGGAAGTTGGCCCATTCCCTCATCGTTTGAGTCGCGCCGCCACCGAAACGTCCATAGTGCGGCGCGTCAATCCACGATTCGTTGTCCGAAACGTAAATCACCAGGTCACCCTTGGCGCGACGCTGGTTGAGAAAACGCAGTGGCGCACTGCAGTTGGTTCCTCCGCAAGGCAGCTTTGCCAGCTTACCCGCATTTGTCATTACGCTGTCGCGCGGGTTAAGGCGAACCTTGACCACGTCCGATTCAAACGGAATGACTTCCGCGTGCGGGTTCTTGCGCAGCACCGTCGCCGCCACCAGCCCGGCCACATCAATACAACGCACCGCAGTCGTAGCACCGCGACGGTAACCCGTCACGGCCGAGTGCATCGATCCCGAAATGTCCGGAAAGACGTAAACCTTGCCTTCGAACTCAGGAACATTTGCGGTTGCGATCTCCATTGCATCCTGGAGCGCTTCGCAAACTTCCTTCGGGATGTCGGCGTTAGCCACGGCCATGGTGTAGGCAACCATCAGCTGGTACGGAAACACGCGGGCCTTGGCGACCGCCTTCGCATCACGGAGGCGATTTGCAATCAGCTCGGTCATACCCGGCTGATCGAAGACACCGTGACGCGCAAATGTGTTCAGGTTCATGCGAGTCATCTGCCATGGGGCGCGACGCGCAATCGCGGTCCATTCCGCCGTGCCCAGCTCCAGCGCCGTCAGCATCTGAAACGGCACATCAGGAACATCGGTACGCGCGCCTCCGGAGTCCAGTTCCTGCTTAAACGCTTCAAACTCGCGCACCACTTCCGGCAGCGCATCGAACGCAAAGTCGCGGCCAATGAAGTAACCGAACAGCGCTTCACGCGCCGCGTCCTTTGGCTTTGGGTGAACCATCTTCACGATGTCAGTAAGCGAAGGATCCTGACCTACGTTCGCCTTGAAGAGCGTTGCCGGATCACGAGCATCCAGCCACTCGCGCACCAGCCGCTTTGGCGCCGAGCCAAGCGACTTGCGGCCTACCACTCCCGAACGCATGATCTGCACAAAGTTGCGCAGCATCTTCGGGTTGTCTATCACGCGCGGAAATACACGTGCCAGGACTTCGCGATCCTTCACCGAAAGCACAGCGCACAGCAGCGCCGGCATGTCCTTCATGAAACCGCGCTCGCGACAGAACACGGCAGTCTTACCGATGAACTCGGGGTCGAGATCGGCGCATAGCTCAAGCACCTTCGCCAGCTGCTCATCGGCGGTAGCGTAGAAGGTCGTGTTCAGGCAACCAGTCGCCGCATATTGAGCCAGCTGTGCCTGCGGGGAAAGAGCGTAGGCCGGAGCGCGCTCTTCGTTGAGTGCGTCAGTCGCAGGCATTAGCTTGCCCATTAGCGACTTAAATAGAGTCTTGTTTGCCATTGTCTTTACCTCCTGCATAGTCGATGCGCGCTGTGTCTCCTCCGTCCCATTTCGTTATTCGTGGTTTCATGCGGCCTCAGTTAAAAGAACGCTGCTGAAACCACGAAAGACACGAAATCAGACGACCGAATTCGCGGATTAACTTCCGCTTGAATCGAAGCACCTTGAATTGCGATTAGAATTGGCTGCGGGAGAAGGAGTCGAACCCTCATCTTCGAGTTCAAAGTCCGACGTGTTGCCAGTTACACCATCCCGCAGGAAGATTGAATTGACTCATTGGTTCATTGATTCAATTAGTCAATGTATCAATGAATAAATGAATCAATTCGGTAACTTGGTCGCGGTGGCAGGAATTGAACCGGCATCGCTCGATTATCAATCGAGTGCTCTGGCCATTGAGCTACACCGCAATTTGGAGTGCGCTGACTTGTCAGCGCTTTCAATTGGCGAGCTGAAAGCGGCGACGAGTCGCCGCACTCCAAACTGGTTGACCCGGCGGGGCTCAAACCCGCACCTCACGGCTTAAAAGGCCGCCGCTCTGTCACTCGAGCTCCGGGTCAGCATTTGGAGTACGCCGGCAGAGCGCAGCGGCGCTTTGGATCCCTTGGCATAGGATTCCCGCAGAAGTTGAAAACGCGATCCAAAGCGGCGTCGCCGCCCCTACAAAGTCGGGGCTCTGCCGCCGCACTCCAAATGAATTGGCTGTGGCGGAAGGATTCGAACCTTCGATAGCCGGATTAACAATCCGGTGCCTTACCAACTTGGCTACGCCACAAAAAGCAAGGATGCAGGCGGAAGGATAAATCGCCTATATCGTGAGATTTCATCCTTCATCCTTCCGAATTCATCTTTGCTTGTTGGCTGCGGCGGCGAGAGTCGAACTCGCACCCACTCGTTTACAAGACGAGCGCTCTGAAACCAATTGAGCTACGCCGCAATTTGGTGGACTGGGAGGGATTCAAACCCTCACAAGAAGTTTGCAGGACTTCTATGCTCTTCGATTACATCACCAGCCCGGGATGATCGAGTCTGAAGCCCGACCGTCAGGGAGGGCAACTCGCGCAACTGGCCCTCGCTTACGCTCGGGCTTCTGACACCGGTTGTGTGGCTGTGGGTGGAGTTGAACCACCAACCTCGCGCTTATGAGACGCTTGCTCTGTTCCACTTGAGCTACACAGCCGGAAGCGATCTTGGAAGCCCGCGGAGGAGTTGAACCTCGTGCCTTTCCGCCCAGCTCTCAGGGTTCGGTTTAGAGGACCGACGCCGGGAACGCGGGCCGTTTTGGAGGCGCCGGCTTGACGGCGCTTTGAATCGCAGTTGAGTGGAAGGCGCCGAACTTGAAAAGAAATCCAAAGCGGCGTCAAGCCGCCGCACTCTAAAATTGGTCGGGGCGTGAGGCCCACGCGCCTCTGCGAACTCCACGACCCGGACAGTCACCGTTCTGCCGGGATGAGTCACGCCCCGATATGTAACGCAAGGGTGTTAACTTGCGGTCGCAAACTAACAAAGTGCTTTACGGAATCTGGTGCCCAAGGAAGGACTTAAACCTTCAACCTCTGGTTTGTAGGACCAGCGCTCTATCGATTGAGCTACTCAGGCTTTGTCAGAACCGCCTGCGGTAGCGGGCGGGCCTAAAGGCGCCATAGGTTATTGCCCGCCCGCTACCGCAGGCGGTTCTGACTCATGGTGGTCGGAGTTGGAATCGAACCAACCTTTCGGGCTTTTCAGACCCGCGCTAATCCGTCTCAGCTATCCGACCCGACACATTGCCGATTGCCAATTTATGATTGCCGATTTAAGCAACGTTCTTTCAATCGGCAATTGGCAATCGGCAATCGGCAATGCTACTAAGCCAAACGCTTCTGCTCATGACTCACCTTCTCCATCACTTCACGATCATCGTGCATGTCCATGAAAAGGTATTTGCGCCATTCGGCTCTTGCCTCTGCGTAGTGGCAAAGCACCACGCGTTCGAGCTTCACCCGCAAGGCCGTCTGCGAAGTCAGCAAAGGCATGCGGGCTTCAGCCGGAGTGCGATCGGCTTTGCGGTTGTTGCACTTGATACAAGCCGTGACAATGTTCACGGGCGAATTGTCTCCGCCACGCGAACGCGGCAGGATGTGATCGAGCGTCAACTCGGCCACGCCCTTCTTCTCACCGCAGTACTGGCAGCGGAACTTGTCGCGCATGTAAATCCGCAGGCGCTTCATGCCTGAACGCTCGCGGCGCTGGCGAACGTTGATGTAAGTGCGCCGGCGAATTACCGACGGCACAGGGAATTCATCATGCGCCGAACGCAACACGCGATCGCCGTCGAACTCTTCGACAAATACGGTGTTCTTGAACGTCATGATGATGGCGCGCGCGACACTTACGGTGCCGAGCGGCTCGTAAGTTTGATTAAGCAGCAGAACTCTGCCGTTGAGTGCCATGCGTCGGCACCTCCTTTCTTTGGAATGGAGTCAGATCGGACATGAATCTGGACCGCGCGGTGAGATTTGAACTCACGATATCGGATTTGCAATCCGGCGCCTTAGCCGCTTGGCGACGCGCGGGATGTTTAGCCGCGGATTAACGCAGATTGACACAGATGGAGACCAGGATTGAGTGAACCACTTTGTTGGCTCACTTCGTATCCGCGTCCAGCTGCATTTATCCGTGGCTAATTTGGATTTGGAACGGAAGGAGAGATTCGAACTCTCGAGTCGAGTTTGGAAGACTCGCATGTTTCCGGCTACATCACTTCCGCAGGTGGTCCGTTTGGAGTCCCGCCGATAGGCGGAATCTGTTTGCCAGATCGAGCCGCCTAAAGAGGGACTCCAAACTTTGGTTGTGGGGCGAGAATTTTGGATTTTAAAAATTGGGGCCCCTGGCGAGACTTGAACTCGCAACCTCGACGTTCGAAGCGTCGCGCTCTTTCGATTGAGCTACAGGAGCAGAAGGAATTGGTTCACTGATTCATTGGTTCAATGATTCATTGAATCAATGGTTTAATCATTCAATTCACTTGGTCGGGGAGGACAGAATCGAACTGTCACCTCGAGTTCCCAGGACTCGGATGCTGGCGTTACACCACACCCCGAAAGCGGGTCAGAACCGGAAGCAGTAGCGACCGGGTCTATCAGAACGACTTTACCCTTTTACACAAACCACTTGTTTGATCTCAGCGACGACCTGGACCAGATCTTCTTGGTTCTTCATCACCGCTTCGATCGATTTGTAGGCGCCGGGAATTTCATCCAGCACGCCTACGTCTTTGCGACACTCAACTCCCGACGTTTGGCGAGCCAAATCATCTTTAGTGAAATGCCGCTTCGCTGCGCCACGAGACATCTTGCGGCCGGCGCCGTGAGAGCAGGAATTGAAGCTCTCCAGCAGACCGCGCCCCTTGACGATGAACGATTTCGCGCCCATCGATCCGGGAATGATGCCGTAGACGTCTTTGTCTGCGTTGATAGCGCCCTTGCGGGTGACGAAAACTTTCTCGCCATAGTGCTCTTCAAGCGCTACGTAATTGTGATGGCAGTTCACCGCCATCTCTGGTTTGAACGGCTGGCGATGATTGAACATCCTGTTGAAGACCTTCAACAGGCGCGACATCATGATCTCGCGATTCTTCATCGCGTAAGTTTGCGCCCACTTCAGATCTTTCCAATAAGCCGCAAACTCAGGTGTTCCCTGGATGAAGTAAGCGAGGTCGGGAGCCGGCAGTTCCGACAATTTCCACAGCGATTTCGCCGTCGAGATGTGACGTTCCGCCAGTTCCTTGCCGATGTTGCGCGAGCCCGAGTGCAGCATCAACCAGACGAAGTCTTCTGTATCCAGACAAACTTCAATGAAGTGGTTGCCGCCACCCAGCGTACCCAGTTGCTTCATCGCTTTCGCCTTGCGGTCAGAAACACCCTCGTGCAAATCGCTGAAGTCTTGCCAGCCTTCCCAGTAAGAAGACTCATCAACCGATTCCTTGTAAGCATTAAAGCCAACGGGAATCGCTTCCTCGATCGCCAAACGCAAGTCTTTCAACTTGCCGTCGAGGATGGCGCTCTTGAATGGTGTCTTAACTGCCATCATGCCGCAGCCAATATCGACGCCGACGGTTGCGGGAATGACTGCGTCCTTCGTTGCGATTACCGAACCAACCATACTGCCCTTGCCCAGGTGAGCGTCAGGCATCAGCGCCACGTGCTTGAATAAACACGGCAGGCGCGAAACGTTTCTCAGCATCGATTGTTCTTCAATGCTGAATTCGTGATTGGCCCATGAAAGAATGTCCGATTGGGCGCCGCCGATTGGCAGCTTTTTGTAAGACATTTTGATTCTCCTTTCTAAAGAATAAGTCATTTGGAGTGCGCCGGCAGAGTCCCGATTTATCGGGACGGCGACCGCGCTTTCGATTCCGCAACCGCCTGCGGTAGCGCGCGGGCCAAAACCTCGCAATCAAATTGTGGCGACCTCTACAGGCCCGTCCGCTACCGCAGGCGGTTCTGACAGCCGCAACACTCCAAATTTGGTGCGCCAGGTGAGACTCGAACTCACATCACCCTGCTTAAGAGGCAGGTGCCTTGATCCCGTTTAGCTACTGGCGCGCTGGCCTGCATTTGGGTTTACGCGACGGCCGTTTCGCTAAAGTGCTGCACGTGTGGTCGTGCATCGCGCGATTCGACTTCCAATGCTATAGCCTGACGAACTTCATTGATGACTTCAGCAATCAGATTGATCTTACGCAGGCTGTGCGACCGCGCTTCGTGATCGTTCATTTCAAAGTCAAACGAGACTCGGCGAAAACAATCAGCCATATCGAGTTGGATCGTTGCCCATTTCCACGCGTCTTCGTTCTCATCGGGAATCTCGCGAGTGTCCTGTACGATCCCAATAATGAAAGCCGAAGCTTCCGCATCCTCGTTCAGAAACTCACGCCGGCGCACGTGATAACGGGCAGTGTTTTCGTGGCCCATGTTGTATTCCTTTCTAAGCTGCGTTTCTTGCGCAGCGGATTTGTTTACTAAGTCATTTCGTTATTCCTCCTTTGCGACGAGCTTTCTTCATCATGATTCGGTTCTCCTTATGTTGGTTGACTCCGGCTGACTCTGGCGGAACTGAACGGACTCGAACCGTCATGGGCCTGATCGACAATCAGGTGCCTCACCTCTCGGCCACAGTTCCGTAAGAAAGACGTACTTTGCACTTTGTACTTTGACCTTTGTTTTTCGAACAACGTTAGCCAGTGAAGTTTCAAAGTTCAAAGCACAAAGCTCAAAGCTCGTGTTTGTTGGGTGGGTCGAAGGGAGTTGAACCCTCACCGACCGCAGTCACAGTGCGGTGCTCTGTCAATTGAGCTACGACCCACAAAAGATGTTGGCAATTGGCGATCGCCAATTGCCGATTTGTAATTACGTTCGGGCTTGCGATCAATCGGAATTCGACGGCCGGGATCGGCAATCTGTTGGTAGCGTCGGAGAGACTCGAACTCTCTAAAGTTAGTTTGAAAAACTAACTGCGCGACTCTTTGCATTCGACGCCCCGATATTAGGTGCTACGCGTGGAGAGATTCGCGTCTCTCAGAAACTGATCTTAAGTCAGCCGCCTCTTTCAATTGGGCTACACGCGGATTTGGAGTGCGGCGACTCGTCGCCGCTTTCAATTGATCTCCGCTGAGTCGGACCTAAAGCGCTGACAAGTCAGCGCACTCCAAAATGTTGTTGGTACCGGCGGAGGGATTCGAACCCACACTGTCTAGTTTCTAAGACTAGCGCCTCCTTCCCGT
>AP72_2010_repI_A001DRAFT_1000040_pt1 | contig 24483 bp, 33 predicted proteins | sample AmaPasrepliIA001_FD_9535 | JGI IMG/M metagenome (IMG submission 9535)
CAAGTACGATCAGCAAAAGCGTCAGCAAGCTGCGGTTCAACCTGCCAAGCAAGCTGCTGCGGCGGTTGCGGCTGTTACTCAGCCAGCTCCAGCTCCAGTTGTTGCTCCAGTGGTTCCTGCTCCAGTGCAGACCGCCCGTCAGCAATGGGACAGTCTTTTCAAGACTCAACCCTCTCTTTTCCCTACCAAGTAATTTTTGCCTGGAGAAGGCAATGAACCGTAACATTATTCTGTATCGTGGCATAGATTTCGAAAGAGAAGAACTAAGTGAGGCTCACCAGTTCTTCGAATGTACAAATCGACGCCCCGATATTCAGGAAGGCGACCTTGTAATTGGTCGATACTCTCTCTGGCCCTTCTACGCAGATCAGGCCAAAGACATCGACTACGTTGGTGCCAAGTTGATCAACAACTACCAACAACATCGTTACATTTCTGATCTTCAGAATTATGTTATGGATTTACGCGAATTGACCCCACGTACCTGGAGATCCCTAGAGGATTTGCCAGAGAAAGGTCCATTCGTCTTAAAGGGCGAGACCAATTCCCGCAAATCCAATTGGAAGCAGGATATGTTCGCGCCCGATAAGAAGACTGCCATTGAGATTTACAATCGTCTCATGAATGACAGTCTGATTGGCCAGCAACAAATATACATTCGTAAGTACGAGCCCATGGTCACTTATATGGAAGGTGTCAATGGGATGCCAATTACCAAAGAGTTTCGCTTCTTCGTTGCTTACAAACAACTGCTATGTGGCGGATTTTATTGGCAAAACTACGTGGACCATTTGCCTGAAGTCCCCAATCCTGACGATGTTCCTCGCGAGTTTTTGCAGGAAGTCATTGAGAGAGTGGGAGACCAATCTAACTTCTACACCATCGATGCCGGCATTAGCATTTCAGGCAAGCCATTCGTGGTGGAGTTGAATGATGGTCAACAGTCCGGTCTCTCGTGTTGCGACCCATTTACTCTTTACAAAAACCTTGATAAGGCAATTAGGAACCACTGATGAAATCTTTCAATTCTGTACAGGAGTTGTGGGAGTATTGTCAGTTTTGTCCCCTCTGCCAAGATTCTTGTCGCATCATGCGAGTCAAGGTTGATCCAGACGATGCGTATAAGTTGATCTCGTTTGAGAAAACTGATGATCAACTTAAATTGCATTGTGTGTTTTCCTATAAGCGCGAGCTAAGTAAAGTAGTATTTGAGATTGATACTCACACTAATAGTCTCAAAACTACTGTTTCTGATCCTGTTATTACTATACAAACAGGTGGGCAGTTTCGCGCTAAGAAGGCTTTCGTAGTATTTCAGCTTTTCGGTGACTGTGATAGATGCGCGTGTACTCATGCGACCAGCGCTGAAATGGAGTTGGGGCTTACCAATAAAGAAGTAGGCCCGCCCAAGGTAGACCGTGAAGGGGTTTATCTACTAGAGAATAATGATAAGTTTCATATAACATTAATATATGATCGTAATGTTATGCTTGTATCTAGATGTTTTCTAGATGAAGATGACATCGCAGTTGATGACAATAAGGTATTAGAATTACCTCTTGTCAAGTTGGACTTCTCTAATCAAGAGAAGGTTATTAACAAAATCAATACACTCATTCTCTTTAGCTGAGGTACACTCCATGTCTAGTTTCAAGGAAGCCAATCATGTCCGCGTGTCACTCAAGATGAAACTTTCCAACTATGCTTGGTATAGCTCTAGTGGCGTCCTCTCATCGGAAGATGGCTTCTACGTAGTAGTAAATGTCAATAAAATTGATAACACGGTGCGTAAAGTTATTCCTCCTGTTGTGGATGGAATTACTGTAAAAACGGAACTAGAATGAAGATAAAACGTGTTTCTGATGCGACGGCAAGGAATTTCAAAATGCGCTTGATGCACATTTCGGATACCCATGGTGGTTTCCCGAGGCTTTATGGAAGGTTCGATGTGGTAATCCACACGGGCGATCTATTTCCAAACAGCCACCATGTCATGGCCGGCAACAAAACTCAGGAAATGGCTTTCCAGCTTCAGTGGCTCCGGGACCAGATTCCGACCTTCAAGGCTTGGCTCCAGGGCCATCCCTTTCTCTACGTTCCTGGAAATCATGATTTTCTCAACCACGATCTAATGGCGATGGAACTGCAAGCCGCAGGAATCAACGCCATTAATCTGACGGATAAGGTCACCACTTTCCAGGGCGTCAACTTCTACGGATTCCCCTATGTTCCGGCAATCAATGGAATGTGGAATTACGAGAGGGAAATTCCTGAAATGCAAAAAGAAGTAGACAAGATGGTTGATGTTCTCAACACCACCTACGTTGATGTCATTGCCGCTCATCCTCCAATCCATAAGGTATTGGACTTGTCTATGGGAAACGAAGTTCTCGGCAGCACCGTTATTGCTAATGCTTTGGACTATAAGATCAATAAAGAAATGATGCCCACGACGTATCTGTGCGGTCATATCCATGAGGCACACGGCATTGCCGTTCGCAATGGTATGCTAGTTAGCAACGCAGCTACGACCAAGCATATTATCGAGGTTTAACATGAAAGTAAAACCTAAAGAAATCTTAGTCAATCTCCCCGTTGCTCTTATGTTCAACGACAGCGGGGAGATTGCCTCCTTCGCTGCCAATATCAATACCATCCTCCATGGTAAGGTCAGATTGAAGTTTGAGGAACTTGGAACACTTGGTGGACAATACGTCGGTCTTTTCTACCTAGACCGCAATTCGGAATACTTTGAGATTCGAAACGAATTCGTTCAAATGATCGAGCGAGAAGAAATTGTTAACTACAATACTGCTCACAATTATCCTGTTCCAGACCTTGATTCTGATCTTGATGTACCAGAAGAGGAATGACTATAAGATGATTAAGTATAGCGTGGTGGATTGGACCCATAGAATTTGTCAAGAAACCTGCCCCGATGATGTCTCTCACTACATGAAGAAATTCTGGGCTTCTAGAGAGCTTGGACAATGTGATGGGGCTGTCGTAGCAACCAAAGGCGATGAAATCATTGGGTGGTTCCGATACTACAATGGCAACTCCTCTTTGTATGGAGCGGGCACCTATGTGCTCGGCCCTTACCGTAGTCAAGGGGTGGCAAAGAAGTTGTGGCACCACGCTATCAAGGCTAACAAGCCAAGTTATATTGACGTTACAGCCACCAGCGCTGGTGCCATCAGGCTGCTTAATTCCCTTAAGGAAAAGCACAAGGATATTCGCTGGTACATTTCAAAGAACCTATGATTGTTGCATTTACTATCGGACATACCGAATCTTACAACAAAGCGTTGGCTGAAGATCCAGACCATTGCTTTAAGCTTGGTGAAACGGAAGACTACCAGGGTGGATGGATTTGGAAAACAGCCAAAGAAGCTGCTGCCTTTATCTTTTCCAAAGAGTTTCTGGCAGTAGATTGGGGCGATGGACTTCCTCGTGATCCTAAGAAGTTTTCCGTTTACAAAGTCTATCTAGTCAATGGGTGGGATGATGTTACGCCGGTTCCTGGTCAAGATGGCATCTACCATCTTAAAGTAGATTCAAAGTTCTCCAAATGATAGTCGCATTTACTGGTCACCGTCCTGATAAGTTAGGCGGATACCGAGTTCCTAATCCCACTTACATCAAGGTCTGCCAGCAAATTGATTTTGCTCTCAGGGAATTAAAGCCAGAGAAGGTCATTTCTGGAATGGCTTTAGGTGTAGACCAATGGGCCGCTTACATTGCGCATAAGCTCCAGATCCCGTTTGTGGCGGCTGTTCCTTTTGAGAAACAGGAATCCAAGTGGCCGCAACAATCCCAAGAGACTTATCACAAGCTTCTCAAGTTAGCTTCAGAAGTGGTTATCATTAGTCCAGGCGGATACTCGCATGACAAGATGCAAATTCGCAATCAGTGGATGGTGGACCATTGTGATAAGTTGATTGCAGTGTGGGATGGCTCGTCAGGTGGGACCGGGAATTGTGTAGGATATGCCAAGTCAGTGAAGAAGGATATTTTCTTCATTAATCCTCGTGGTTGACAAATGCCTGATACGAGCTACATTGAGGGTCCTATGGGAAAGTGCTTGTTTGACTTTTTGGTAGGAATGGGTCAATTGACCCTACTCTTATTGGTTACGGGCCTTTTGATGTTCGGGGCCTATTTCCTGAAGGAAATCTTTAGGAAGAAGTAAAATCTAGTAATATCACGATATATTACCTACACACGCCAATGTGGTGGAATGGCAGACACAGAAGTCTCAAAAACTTCCGAGCGTTCGCTCATGTGGGTTCGACTCCCACCATTGGCACCAAGCTATTACGCGGATATGGTGGAATGGCAGACACGCTGGTCTTAGAAGCCAGTGCCGCAAGGCGTGAGAGTTCGAGTCTCTCTATCCGCACCAATTTTGTTCATATGGTGGAATGGCAGACACGTAGGTCTCAGAAGCCTATGCCTAAAGCGTGAGGGTTCAAGTCCCTCTATGAACACCAATTACGTCATCGTGGTGGAATGGCAGACACGCTAGCTTGAGGTGCTAGTGCCGCGAGGTGTGAGGGTTCGACTCCCTCCGATGACACCAATTACTTACTGTATTTAGTGATTAGAGAATTAACTGAGGCCAAAGAGTGTCCATTAGGACCATGGTTTCCATTAGAACCACCAAATGGGCCGAAATGCTCAGCTTGCTCTTTTCGGTCTCTTTCAAGTTCGTGAATGTTCTTCATTAGCCACTTTGCTGCATCTTCCTCGGTCAAATAATATTGACCCACTAGCAAACCATCAGGGTTTTCCACATCGAAAGTATTAGCGTCCCCTGGAACGATTTTATAGCCCAAATCAAAAGCAAGCTGTAAAGCTTCTGGTACAGAATACTTGCTGATCAAAGATTCCACAGATGATTTCTTAGAAGACTTCTCTTTTCCAATAGCTGGATACTTGGAATGAACCTTGCGGCTAACTAAAGCTTGTAAGCCCTTCAATGAACCCTTATACCATTCTGGAACAGAAGAGTATTGATGAACACGGGCCAAAGCATTACGAGCTTGGTCAATATTATTAATAGGGAAATGGTCTTTTTTGTCCTTGGCGCTGGAAGCTGGGACGCAAACGGTACCTCTATTGCGCACCTTGGCCTTTGGATCTAGCTTCTTCTTTTCCTTTTCTTTTGCAGATTTGATGAGGGATTCCTCAGCCATTTCTTCAAATTTCTGGGATAAAACTAATATTTCTAGGGCGCTGTCAGACATTAAAACCTCTTTACAAGATGCTATATAAGATATACTAATAATTTGACAGATTATTACCATTTATGGTGGATGTAGTTCAATGGTAGAACGCCAGGTTGTGGCCCTGGTCACGCGGGTTCAATTCCCGTCATTCACCCCAATGGCCCCTTCGACCACTGGCTAAGTCTCCAGGTTTTCACCCTGGCAAAGCGGGATCGATACCCGCAGGGGTCACCAACTTCAATAAGTGAGAGTAAGATGAAGTATTTGATATTAGCAGCTATTCTAACAGGTTGTTGTCCGTCTACTGTTGAGCCTGTGCCTCCAACTCAAGTAGAAACTCCACCCGTTCCAGCGATGAATGCTGGAGGAACCAGTGGTGCAGTTGATTGGTTTTGTCAGGTAGAAGATGTCAATGAAAGTCTAGTTTGGGCCTCATGTGACTTCAAGAGTGTGGTTCACTTTCAGCTTGATACGGTTTGCATCAATCTCAACTTTTATGAAAATGGAAGTGGACGAATGATTGCGTCAAGCCGTAATGTTTGTTCGGGACCGTTGCCAGGTCTCGGAACTGCCAAAAATTACGCGGCTTTTATCAAAGAAAAGCGCGTAGCTTTACATCAGTGCGGAGACAGGTTACAATACTGTGCAGTGCTGGCTGAGCGTAATTTTTCGGCTGAAAGAAACAAGTGAAGTGCGATTCTTGTCACAAAGAAGTTTGGGGAGTTGCCATCTACGGCATCATGCCCTGGAGTCGATTAGAAGGGCGCAACCCGGCCAATATCTGTGATAAGTGTTCAGACCTTTGCCCTTGTGGTGATAAGGGAACTTGGTGGGATGGTAAACTGACTTGTAAGCATGGTTTTATCTACACCAACGATTACAGTTGGGATGGAGATAAAGCAGTAATTTTCCACAAGTTAGAAGGTAGGAAGTGGTGGAGCTATCTAATTATTTCGGATTCCCTCCACGCAAAACCTGCTACTAACGCGATATAATAGATACACTACGGTCCATTCGTCTAATGGTTTAGGACGGCAGCCTCTCACGTTGCTAATACGGGTTCGAATCCCGTATGGATCGCCAACTACGTCCCTGTAGTCTCAACTGGATAGAGCGAGCGCCTTCTAAGCGCAAGGTTGGGGGTTCGAATCCCTCCAGGGATGCCAAAGTTATCTGCCTGTAGCTCAACTGGATAGAGCATTAGTCTACGAAACTAAAGGTTATCGGTTCGACTCCGATCAGGCAGGCCACATGGAAATTCATGACGAGAAGAAAGAAACGCTCGCAAGATTCATTGAGCGTACCTTGTTAGGATGGCCAGAAGGTCTAAGAGTTTACACCATTCACGGTCGTACTTATGCTTGCTATGAGTCTGATGCTCAATGGGAAAAACACTTAGAGAAAATTGACAGATTGATTAAAGAAGATATGTCCCTATAGTGAAACGGATATCATGTATCGCTTCGAACGATACGGTGCGGGTTCAATTCCTGCTGGGGATACCAAGCGGCGCTGAAAGGCGCCATTTTTATTTGTGCAATGTTCTATCATTCTAGAAAGCACGTAAGGACGGTTCGCTTGCCAGAAGATCCATTTCCTGGGAAAGTAGTTCACTTCAAAAAGGAACCCTACGATATTTATGTAGGCCGCGGTTCCAAATGGGGCAATCCTTATTCTCATATGGAAGGCACGGCTGCTAAGTGGGTGGTTGACTCCCGAGAAGACGCCGTTAGATTGTATGAAGAGTGGTTGCGTGCTCAGCCTGAATTGGTGGCGGCAGCCAAGAAAGAATTGAAGGGCAAAGTGTTAGGCTGTTGGTGCAAGCCATTAGCCTGCCACGGAGATGTCCTATTGAAAATTGCTAACGAACCGGAAGAAGAGAAGAAAGATGACACTGTGGGCTGATTTAGTTCAACGTGGTTTGATCAAACAATGTACCGACCATGCTTTTGTCCGTTCCTGGCTCAATGATGGTCCGTGTACTTTCTACATTGGATTCGACCCCACGGCTGACTCTTTGCACGTAGGACACCTCTTGCAGTTGGTGACTGCCAAACGATTGATCCAGGCCGGTCACAAGGGCATTATGCTGATTGGTGGAGCCACTGCCCAGATTGGTGACCCCACTGGTAAGAGCGAGTCTCGTAAAGTCTTGGGTGAGCGAGAGGTTGTCACGAATGCCCTGCTCATCGAAGATCAGATCAAGGCTCTTGTTCCGGGCTGCATTGTCATAAACAATGACATGTGGTTCAAGCATTCTACCAATATGGGATTCTTGGATGTTCTAAAAGAGTTTGGACCGCACTTCTCTGTCAATAACATGATGAGGGCAGATTCAGTCAAATCTCGCATGGAGAACGGGCTCTCATTTCTTGAGTTCAGTTACATGATTATGCAGGGAATTGACTTCTTCAAACTGAACGATTGGATGAAGTGCAATCTCCAGATTGGTGGAGACGATCAGTGGTCTAATATCCTGGCAGGCATTGATCTCATTCGCAAGAAGCGCGGGGAAGATGCCTTCGGCCTGACGCTGCCGCTGCTAGTAAATTCGGATGGAACCAAGATGGGGAAAACCGAAAAGGGAGCGGTGTGGCTCGACCCAAACAAGACCTCACCTTTTGATTTCTTCCAGTTCTGGAGAAATATCCCAGACGAGAAGGTAAGAGACTGTTTCAATTTCTTTACCTTCTTTCCTCCTCAACCAGAGAGTGATATCTTCCTAGATATCAACAATGCTAAGAAGGTATTAGCGTTTGATATCACAAAATTAGTGCACGGACAAGAAGCGGCAGATCAAGCTCTTGAACAGGCGAAAGCCTTATTCGAGAGCCGAGATGCGTCTGCAATAGAGGCTACCTCTATTCCAGGCAGCATGCATATACTCGACCTTTTGATGAAGTGTGGGTTCGCCAAGTCTCGTACTGACGGACGCAACCTCATCAACAACCGAGGCATTACAATAAACCAAGAGGTGCTTACCGACCCCACTATCGCTGTTACCAGAGAAAAGTTTGGTAACGAGCTGATAGTGCAGAAAGGTAAGAAGCATTTCTGCCGATTACTTATTGAGGATACATGTCAAGACCCGATTTCGTCACAGACGAAGATATAGCGCGTTGGTCAGAAAATATTGATAACGACCCCAAAGTTCCTAAATGGATGGCGGACATGGCTCTTATGCGAGAGATGATGTACGCCGGGTTATGGATGGCTGAAGAACTAGAAAAATTAGGATGCAATCCGCTCCTGATCACCAGGCTCCAGTTCTCTACTGGATCGCTGTGTTTCGGCAAGCCAGATCCGTGGGAAGTTCATCAAGAAGTCCTAGAGGCTTATAAGAACAACGACATTGAATTTGAGATGGATTATTCTGAAGATGATTCCAACTCATGAGATAATTGATCGAGACGATCCACGTTGCCCGTATTGTCAGGGAGATTTTGATCTTGACATGAAGGGCGAGTGGATTGCTCGAAGTCAGAATAGATACGACGTAGAAGTTCTTACTTGTCAGAAATGCAAAGAGAAAGTTGAAATTCATTCTATTCAGACTATTGACGGTGAAACCGTCATTAATACTTTTACCTTTACTTGTAAAGACCTATGTATCCTTCATGTCTACGCTGGAAAGACATTTTGGATCGGAGGGCTCAGTTTGCTCTATGACAGCTTGGATAACCAGATGGCTACCTCTGCTACGGAGCCAATGGTCAAACTGCCCGCCTTCGATGTCGATTTTTCCGACAAAGAAAAATTGTGGAAAAAACTCAAGACATACCTAGTATTCTCGTAAATTCGCGATTAGATTATTCTTTTTTATTCCAGCCCATTGACTTAGCTTGAAATAGTCTTTACGTTGGGTTGGTACTCTTAGGAGGAATTAATGGCCACTCAACAGCAAACTATGGCAACTTCAGACTTCAATTTGGAGAAGCTTACCACAAAAGACCTAGCCGAGCATATTGGTTCAACCATTGCTATCGGGGGCAATATTGCAATCTTTGGTCGTAGAGGAACTGGAAAAACTGAAATTTCCAAGCAAGAAATCAAGAAGGGCGAGTTTCACGAAGTCTACATCAACCTTTCCGTTATGGAGAGAGTAGACTTAGGAGGTTACCCAGACATCATGGGACGAGCTGAATCTGCTGAAGAAAAACGCAGAAAGTTCGTCGAGTTCCTACTTCCCAAGTTCTATGAACCTATGATTGAGGGAAAGAAGGGCGTGGTTGTTCTACTAGATGAAGTAGATAAGGCCGACCCTAGCTTATGGGCTCCTCTCTTGGAACTCACCCAATTCCGTTCAATTAACGGAAGAAAATTGACCAACCTGCATGCCAACATCATGACGGGTAACCTCATCTCTGAAGGTGGTTCGCGTCCAAGTCTTCCGCTCCTAGACAGAGCTGAGAAGTATCTTGTGGAAGCTGATGCTAGCTCTTGGTTAGAATGGGCTGGTAAGGCTGGACATATCCATCCATCTATTACCGCCTACATTACTGACCACCCCAAGGATTTGTTCGGTGCAGTTGATCCAGAAGATCGTTATGCCGACCCTTCTCCTCGTGGTTGGGCTAGAGCTTCAGACATTCTTTACCGAGGTGAATCTAAAGGTTGGAGCAGCGTCCTTCTTAACAAGAAGGTGTGTGGTTGCGTGGGTAAAGATGCTGGAATTAAATATTCCAACTATTATGAGCACTATCAGCAACTTCTTCCTCTAATTGAGGATGTTTACAATGGTAAGGACGTTACTACTCGCTACAACGTCTTAGAGCCAACCAAGAAGCTGGTTGCCTGCATGATCACTTGCGCCCGTTTGGCCACTCAGTTGGACCAAGGCGACCCGCAGAATCCACCCGAGGCCATCAAGCACGTTGGTAAGTTCTTGCAGAAAGTGGCTTACGAACACGTTCTCGTGGCTGTTCGTAGCCAGGTTCAAATCGAACGAATTGTCAGCTATAACCTAGATGAGCATCCTGAATGGCAAGAGGTTCTCGCTAAGATCAACAAGTCCGTAAGCGGCTAACTCTATCCCTAGCCAGATATATAATTAATTGAGGTTACAATGAAATTCGCTAGGGTAATAGGAAAAATTGATCCTAAACTTATTCAAAAGGCCGAAGATGAATTATCTAAGGTATTTCTTGAATTAGGTACTAGGTACAATAATGAGCATGTCGGAACTGGAATGGGTGGTGACCCACTCATCTTTGGTTTGATGTATCCAGTGGAACATGTTGCCACTATGAACATACCCACTGCGGCTACAGATGGCAAGAGGTATTATTGGAATCCGAAGTTTGTTATCAAGTTCGGAGACAAGAATCGTAAAGGTTTGCGCATTGTTTGTGCTCACGAAGCATGGCACGCAATCTATATGCACCCTTCCCGTCGTGGTTCAAGACTTCCAAAGTTGTGGAACATTGCCGTTGACTACATCGTCAATGGCACTGTCATGGATGACTTCAAAGCTCGCAAGATGAATGCGGCCGAGGAGTTTACCAAAGGTTTGGGACGCTATATGCCTCTCAAAGACTACTGTGAACTTCTCAAGAATCCCCAAGCAAAGATCAAGGGATTTGAAGACCTCAATCCAACTGCGGATGATGGTGAAGCGCAATGTGAATTGCCCGGAGCCAATGAAGACCGAGAACTCACTCCTCAAGAGCAGAAAGAGCTTGAGAGACGTGAGAAGAAAGTCAAGTTCTACTATGCCGATCCAGATTTGGATGAAGAGATGAAGAGACCCGAGAAGATTTATGATCTTCTCTATAGTCTTCTTCCTAAATGTCCAAAGTGTGGAAGCATTGGTAAATACCCACCACCTGGTAAGAAGCGGCGGCAAAAAGGCAAAGGCCAACCAAGCGACAAGGGTGAGAAGGGCGATAAGGGTAAAAAGCAGAAGGGTAAAGGACAAGGTGATCCATCCGATCAACACGATCATGGTGATGGCCAACCTTGCAGTTGCCCGCATCCTGATCAGGGCCAAGGTCAAGGTCAGGGACAAGGCCAGGGTCAAGGACCATGTGACCACTGTGGCGGAGGTGTTGATATCTTCGGTCTAGGTGGAACGGTTGACGATCATATGGACACCGAGGAATCGGAAGAGAAATTGGCCAAGAGAATTTCTGATGCAATGGAAGCCGCCCGCAAAATGGCAGGACATGTTCCGGCTGCATTGGAAGACGAACTTGGTAAACTAACTGCTCCCAAGGTCACCTGGCAAGACATTATCCGCACTCGTTTGATGAAAGCTCGTGCTGGTAATGGTCGCAATGACTGGACTCGTTTTAGAACCCGTCCAATGTTCACTGGCCTGTTGGTGCCAAAGCGTAAGAACTATTACGCTCACTTTGGTTGCTTGCTAGATACTTCTGGCTCTATGAGCAGGGAAGATATGACCTTTGGTCTCTCTCAGCTTCAGTCACTAGATGATCGTTCTGAAGGCACTATCGTGCCGGCCGATGCCCAAATCTATTGGGAAGACGCCACCAAGATCAAGAAGGCGGTAGCAGACGAACTCACCAAAGTTAAAGTAGTAGGACGTGGTGGAACCATGTTCGCTCAGTTCTTCGAAGACTACGAGAAGAATATTGGCAAGTGTGATTTCTTAATTGTCATTACAGACGGTTTCTTGCTTGACACTGACGTAGCTAGCATGAAACATCCCGGAGTCGATGTCATTTGGCTAATTACGAGTGGAAGTGCTTTCAACCCACCATTTGGCCGAGCCTTCGATCTCAAGGGAATCTGAAAAATTGAAACGTCATTGACGGGCGTAATTTTCGTGCTTACACTAGCGGTACACGAGAGTTGCGCCCGTTGCGTTATATTCCACTTTGTGAATAACGTAATCATCATCGAGTTTTATAGTAAGAAGAACTTCCCTCCCGGTGAATGGAAAAACGAACCTGACCTATGCTATTGGGAGCGTCGGCTGCCTTGTTTGGCCCTGCGCGATATGGCAATGGGGATTTGGAAAGGGTTTGTTGGAATTGAAGAGGGACATCCATTTTATGGATTATCTATTGAAGAATTACTAAAACATGATGATGCAATGGAAATCTTTTTTGCTATTCATGGTGGAATAACAATGGCAGGTAGACTGCCTCCTAAGTACAAGGAATATGCCAAGAATTACTGGTGGATAGGATTAGAGACATCACATGGTGCTGATCTAATGCCATTCCTTAAATTAGATACATCAGATCCAGATATGGCTAAGATGCTATCTAACCAGGTCTATAAGGATATTCATTTTATCCGAAGAGAGACCAATAAGTTGGCAAATCACCTTGTGAAACTAAAATGACTATGACTGGCTTTATTGTTGTAGATATAGTATTAACCATTGGATTGTTTTTCAACCTATCAAAAGGTTATACAAACTTCCGGTAATCCAAAGTTGGAGTAAGTTATGGATTGGGTGCTGTTGCTCGCTATTTGTGGCGGACTGTTCGCTGTGTTGTCTTTTATCCATTTCTTCGTGGATTGGATCTTCCAAAGCCATGCAGAGGCTATGGTCAAGCACAACAACTGGAAGATTCGTGCCAAGCACTGCCTGATCTACACCGCGGGCTTCGTTCCCCTCTTCTGGCTTGTTGGTCTCAGCCCACTAGGTTGGTTCCTAGCCCTCAACATTCTATTCTGGTCTCACTTCTGTGAAGACACTTACATTCCGGTTTACTTGTGGGCTAAGTGGATTCGCAGGCCCCCGGAAATGACGGAGCCCCGTAAATCAGTTGGGGCCGATGGATACGTGACGGTTCTACCTCCTGATCCCAAAGCTGGATTTGGAGAGTTTGTTCAGACTGCCCTCGGCAAGATTTTGATGATTGCCATTGATCAGATTATCCATCTGTTCTTCCTCTTCCCTATCGTTATTATCATTCTACTCTGCTGCCAACGCTAAAGGAAGGCTATGAAACTAAACGACGTTCGCCCCAACGTGGAAACCTCTGGCGAGCTAGAGGAACAATTCTTTTCTATTGAAGACCAGGGAATGATCTTCGACATCTTGCGTAACAAGATGTATAGCAATCCGATCCTGGCTATCTGTCGTGAGATCACGTCTAATGCACGTGATGCTCATCGTGAAGTTGGGACACCTGATGTCCCGGTTCACATTCACCTCCCCAATCATATTGAGGAGTATTACAAGGTGAAGGACTTCGGCCCTGGTATTAGCCCAGAGCGTATGACCAACATCTTCATCAAGTACACCGCTAGTACTAAACGTAATGATAACGTCCAAACTGGTGGATTTGGTCTAGGTGCCAAGACTCCGTTTGCTTACAGCACCAGCTTCAATGTGCTGACCGTAGTGGATGGGATCAAATACGATTATACGTGCTACATCGATGAAACCCGAGTTGGTAAGCTAACACTTCTCCATCAGGGTCCGACTACTGATCCCAATGGGACAGAGATTATCATTCCCGTCAAGTCCAATGACTTCCAGGCATTTGCCAACAACACTGAGCATGCCTGCCGACACTGGAAGGTCAAGCCGCTCATCAAAGGCGGCAATATTGCATGGCAAACCATCAAGCCAATCATCGAAGGTACCAATTGGGCCATTGGCCAAACCACCAATTGGGAACGCACCGCCAAGATGATTATCGATGGAATTGAGTATCCGCTAGAGCTTTCTACCCTGAGAACCTATGCTGATGCTCAATTGATTGATGCGGCCCGTGGTAACTTCATCATGTACTTCGGAGTAGGTGAGCTAAGCCTCTCTGCTTCTCGTGAACAGATTTATCTTGACAAACCAACTCAGAACAAGATCAAATCTCATCTGGACACCATTGCCGCTGAGATTAAGGATAAAGTCAATAAGAAGATTGAATCTTTTGATAATCTATGGCTGGCCAACGTCTACTATCGCAAAGAACTGAATAATGCCTTCAATAGCTTGAACTTCCTTGGGAAGTTGGAGTGGCGAGGCATCCCGCTGAGCGACAGCTATATGTATGTCAACTGCCCGGCGTATGTTTACACCAAGGGTAGAATTTCTCGAAAGAGGCCAGATCCCAACAAAATTCATCGTGGGTCCACTCAACACATTTCCTTCGAGGAAGACACTGAGCTGTACATCAATGACTTGACGCTCAAGGAACCCACTCCTCGACATGTCAAGAAAGCCTTCGATTCCAATCCGAATCTGAAGAAGCTTCAGTTGATTTGCCCAAGCGACAAGGTGCCTTTGGCCACTTTGAATGCAACCCTGCACATCGATAAGATGGCGCCAAAGCTTTTGTCTTCCATTACCTCGGCAAGTGGCAGGGCTTATACTGCCCCTTCATCTCGTCTATTGGTCTTCAATTTCGACCTGGCAGCGTCAGCTTTTCGTCAGACAAGCTACTCCAATTTCGATGAGGATACCAAGGAGAAGGTTATATGCATGTTGAACAAGGAGTCCGTCACTTACTCCACCTCTCAACGTGTAGCTAAGCTAGCCACCGGCCAAAAGGTGGGGCTGGATAGCTTGAGGACATTGCTCCGCAAGTTCCCCAACATTTCCCTTTACGGTATCGATTCGGATACCCCTAAAGATAGAATTGAAGAGGACTTTGGAGAGTTCCCAACCCTTGACGAATTTGTTGAGGAGAATGTGGTCGAGAACAAGAACTTTGATTACGTCAAGATTAAGTTTGCGACTTTGCATTCTGCCGACACCAGAATCCTTAATCAACTTCCTATGTACAAAACCAAGATTAAGGATCCTAACAGTCTCTTCTTGAAGCGAGCTGAATTGCACGACAAGATTCACGCCCTCAACAAGGGAGACCTTGGGTTGCTTCATTTGTATGAAGTAATGAAGGCAAAAATTACAGAAGATCAACTCAAAGAGTTTCTTAAGGACAATCCAGATTGGGATGTTGAAAAAGTGGATGATGAATTCGAAGCACTGTATCCACTCATCCCTGTGGCGCGCGATTCATATCAATACGAAAGGTTATCTCGGCACATTGCCGATTATGTCAATCTAGTTGACAAGGAGAAGTCAAATGTCTAAGGTTAGTTGGATCATCACAGATCATCACGTCATTGTTGGTTACGAGGGTCAGCGACACATTGTCGATCGCGATCAGCCCCTTGCTGACCGAGTAATCAAAGCCCTCAAAGAAGGCAGGAATGATGATATTCCCGCCCTAGTTGAGGCGGCCAAACGAGTGGAGACCTTTTCCCAAGGAAACTTTACCATCCAAGATGGTGAGGTTCTCATCAAGGGTGTCCCGGCTCCCCGAGTGCTTGGCGAGAAGATTGTCAAGTTCTCCAAGGAAGGGCTTCCATATCAACCTCTCGTTCGATTTGCTGAGAAGCTTCAACAGAACCCCAGCTTCCGAGCAGTCAACGAACTGTATGGATTCTTGTCGAAGAACGACCACGCCCTGACTGATGATGGAAACTTCATCGCCTACAAACGTGTTCGTAAGGACTTCAAGGACATCCACAGTGGAACCTTTGACAATACTCCGGGCCTCTCTCCTGAGATGCCGCGTAATCAGGTCAATGAAGACCCTAACCAAACGTGTAGTGAAGGTTTGCATGTAGCCAATTGGGATTACGCTCATACCCAGTTCGCCAGCTCTGACCCTGCTACCGACATCATGTTGGAGGTAGAGGTTAATCCTGCTGACGTGGTTTCCATTCCGGTAGACTACAACAACTCCAAGATGCGAGTTTGCAAGTACAAGGTACTGTCAGTGGTCACCACTCCTTTCACTGGTTCATCTCTCCGTAGAACACAGGTGGAAACTCCAGCTACTCGTATGACTGACGCCTTCTCGGCCCCCGAGTCAGATGAGGTAGTTGAGCACAAGGGAGAGACCTGCGAAAACTGTGGTGCTAACGCAGTTTACGATGACGAATGTGATGAGTGCGGAGCAGCCTTCGAGGAAGAAGAGCAGTGTGAAAACTGCAATGATCCGGGATGCTGCGGGTGCTGCAAGGATTGTGGTTACGAAGATTGCGAAGGCAATTGTGAGAAAGACTACTGTGAATCCTGTGGCGATGCCGATTGCTATGGTGAATGCGAAGATGAAGAAGAGGACGAGTATCCTTGGGAAGATGAAGTGTAATGAGTAACATTGCGATTCTAGGGGCTATGTGGGGAGACGAGGGTAAAGGACATATTACCCATCATCTTTCCAAGAATTACGATTGGGTTATCCGTTTCAATGGTGGTGCTAATGCCGGCCATACCATTTACCGTGATGGCAAGAAGTTTGTTCACAACCTTCTTCCATCAGTAGACTTTCGACATAAAGGTGTCAAAGCTTACTTGGGTGCTGGGATGGTCATTGATTTGGAGAAACTACGTGATGAAGTCAATACTCTGGAAGAAGCTTACCCTGGGGCGGCCAAAAACATCTATGTGGACCGTGAAGCCTTTATTGTTGAGCCCAAACATAAAGAGGAAGACAAAGCAAGGAATGGTCACATTGGTTCTACCAACCGTGGAATTGGGCCTGCCTATAGGGACAAGATAGGCCGAATTGGTCATCGTATTGACTACTTTTTCACCGAAGACAAGGTGGATCTTATTAGTGGATATTCTGATGTCATTGGCGATCTAATGGCCAAAGGGGTCAACTTTACCCACGCCCTTGCAATGCAAGATGCCCTCCATGGCAATCTCTTGTTTGAAGGGGCTCAGGGAGTTCTACTAGACATCAACCATGGTATGTACCCTTATGTCAGTTGCAGTGATGCGACTGTCGGAGGAATTGCAGCCAGTGGCTTCGGCTTTGTCAAGTTAGATAAGGTCTACGGCGTGGCCAAGTGTTACACCACCAAAGTGGGTGAGGGACCATTTCCTTCTGAACTTCATGGTAAGGCTGCTGATGATCTTCGTGAGATGGGTAATGAGTTTGGAGCTACCACTGGACGCCCAAGGCGTGTAGGTTGGTTAGACCTTCCTGCATTGCGTTATGCTTGTGATAAGGGTGGCATCACCAATCTCATCCTAACCAAATTCGACATCCTCAGTGGTATGCCCACTGTTCCCGTTGTCATGGCCTATAAGAAGAAGCCTGTTTGCCCCAGCGATTTCTTCAAGCCTGTGACCATGACCACTGAAGTGGGTGGCTGGACTGACCCTAAAGTTCCAGGACAATTGGATAAGTTTATCGGCCTAGTTGAGCTGATGACCAAACGCCATGTGGACTATATTTCCTGCGGAACTGGCGATAACGATATCTTTGCTTGGTAATTGAGTAGTTTTCTATTGTGATATAGATCGCAATATGAAAGCTTTTTTGGATAGGGTTGACCCTAAATTCCGTACAATTACCGACCAACTATTCTTTACAGATAGGATGGACATTGATGTCTCTGAGTATGGCCCTCTTTTGATGAAGGACCCGGAACATGTCCGTTACCTCTGGGATCGTGTCAATCGTAGCATGGAAATCTATTGGGATGAGTCTTTTTGGATTCATCGCTTCAACTTTTTGTTGGGCTTGAACCAGAAGAAGTTAGAGGAAGATATTGAGAATTTGATCGTCAATCGCTTCCATAACTTCATTATGTCCTACCATAACCCCGATCCTAAAGTGTACAATCAGTACATCCACATGATCGCCTGGGCAAAAGTCAAGAGCGATAGAAAAGAAAACATTCAACCTTTCAAAAAGCTGTTGCTCCAGTTGTCGCATTCCATGTCAGTCGAGAAACTGACCTCGGTAGTCCAACAGTTCGTTCCCCATATCATCTCAAGTATGGGTGAATATGTGGCGACTCTCTCTAAAGAATTGGGCCATTCTCCCCGTTCCTTTCAAATTATAAAAAGACTTCGTGAGCAGGGGATGCCGGTGGATAAGGCGCCTATGTTCAAGACGGCCTGTGACCTTCTCTTCAAGAGAGTGCCCAACCGCCCTAATAGACGAGCCTTCTTCGGTTTGCTAGATGACAAAGAGATAATGGACCATCTCAAAGCGCTCTATCAGGTAGAACACCGAGAGCGTTTGGTGGCCATGATTCGGCAGTGTGATTTCAAGGAAATTGAAGAGTACCACCTCCGCAACATAAAAAATCTTTTGGAATTGGACTCCTCTATTGCGGAACAATTACTGGAGACTTACGCTGACAAGCTATACGCCCGCTACACCGGCCACAAAGGCGCTAATGTCAAGAGGCTGATTCGAGCGTGCAAGACCTTCCCACAATTCTTTTCTCCTAAGAAGGTTTTAGTTTACCTATCCGCTCATAATAAAATGTCGGATATTAAATTCGTGCTGTCCGCCTTTCCTGATTTGAAAAAGCTGGCAGCATTTGTGTGAGAATTAATATGCAATGGAATGAATTGGAATACGAAGTCCAGATGAAAGTAATGGACCGAATAGGGGACCTCATTTTTCAAACTGAGGATGAGCAAATGCAATTCGCTATTGCAGCCGCCATTACTGAGTTAGAAGTATGGTCCAACTCTCCCATCATAGTGCGACAGGCACCGCTTCCTATGGAAGAGCCAGATCCATTCTGTGAGAAAGGTTGGGACTGATGATTTACCTTACCGAAAAAGCCGCCAAAATGATTGAAGAAATCTCTAATGCCGAAGGAATCGGTCATTATACGGTTCGTGTCAAGATTGTTGGAGGTGGCTGTGCCGGATTCTCCCAAGACATGTACTTTGATGACACAATAGGTGAGATGGACGAAGTAACCGAATTAGATGGTATCAAGGTGGTTGTAGACCCGCTCTCCTTCCAATATTTAGATGAGACCACCATAGATTATATTGATGGACCAATGGGAGGCGGTTTCAAGTTTTTGAACCCCAATGTCACAGGTAGCTGTGGCTGTGGTTCTTCTGTAAGTTTTTAGGAATAGTATGACGCATCCAGTATTAGAAACAATTGTAAAAAGAAGCCCACACCTTGAGTGGATCAAGAATGGGACTGTCTTGCTTGTTCGCCACGGCTCACATGCCTATGGTACCAACACCGAGACCTCTGACGAGGATTTCAAAGGGGTAGCTATTCCAACCAAGGAATACTTCTATGGATATACACAGAGGTTTGAACAAGCAGAGCTGAAGGCTCCTGACGATGATGCTGTTGTCTATGACATCCGAAAGTTCTTCGATTTAGCGGCTGACTGCAACCCCAATATCATTGAGGTCTTGCATACAGACCCGTCTGATCACTTTGTTGTAACACCTATTGGTCAGAAGATTCTGGAACATAAGAATGACTTCTTGTCTAAGAAGATCAAGCATACCTTCTTAGGGTACTCGGTCTCCCAGCTCAAGAGGATCAAGACGCACAAGCGTTGGATAATGGACCCGCCCTCCGCGCCTCCAACCAGAGCTAGCTTGGGATTGCCTGAGCAGACTTTGATCCCGCAGGATCAACTGACGGCGGCTTTTGCCGAAGTTCAGAAGGAATTGGACCGTATGCAATTCGACTTCATGGAAGACTTGGAAGAATCTAAGAAGATCGAGATTCGCAACACCATGGCTACCATGTTGGCCGAGATGAAGCTGACTTCTGATGAACAGTTTGGGGCGGCTGCTCGTAAGATTGGTTTGTCTGATAACTTCATTCAGATCATGCAACTGGAGCGTCAGTACACTAGCGCTAAGCGCGAATGGGACCAATATCAAAACTGGAAAGAGACGCGCAACAAGAAGCGCTCCGCCCTAGAAGAGAAATACGGATACGATACCAAGCACGCCTACCATCTGGTCAGGTTGATCCGTATGTGCCGTGAGGTTCTGACCACGGGTAAGGTTATCGTCAAGAGACCTGACCGTGAGGAACTGCTGGCAATTCGTAACGGTGCTTGGACCTACGAGCAACTCATCCACTTTGCCGAGAGTGAAGAGATTGAGTTGAACGTACTATACAACACCACCAATGTATTACCAAACAAACCAAACCAGAAGAAACTGGACAAGTTGTGCATTGAGTTGGTTGAACAACATTTATCTGGAGTATAATATGGCTAGAGCAACAGACCCCAGTGTGCTCATCATTGATGTAGAAAGCACATGTTGGGAAGAGCCCGAACGAATGGGCAAAGACGAAATCTCAGAGATTATTGAAATTGGTATTGCCGTGGTCAATATCAAAGACCTGAAGATTCTCAAGAACGATTCTATCTTGGTTAGACCACAAAGGTCCAGGATTAGTAAGTTCTGCACCAAACTAACCACCCTCACCCAAGCCCAAGTGGATACGGGGATCACCTACCAAGAAGCAATGAGGAAGCTGAGGAAGGACTTCGATTCAGGCGATCGAACCTTCATTAGCTGGGGTGATTATGACCGCAAGATGTTCCAAAAGAACTGTGACGACTACAACGTCCAGTATCCCTTTGGGCCGCGCCATATGAACCTTAAAAATTCTTTCACCCTACTTCATGGGCTGGGACGTGAACCAGGAATGGACACCGCCCTAGACCATCTAGGAATGAAGCTAGAAGGCACCCATCACCGAGGCATCGATGATGCAAGAAACATCGCCAATATCTTCATTCATACCCTGAAGAAATTCAGGGGTATTGGCCAATAATCTGGCATGTAAGAGCAATGGAAGAAGCCAAGACTTATCAAGTATTTGTTACGCCGGCAGCGGTAGAACAGATCAAAAATCAACGTGAAAAACGTGGAACGCCAAGTGCCCATTTTCGTTTAGGAATTAGGGGTGGCGGATGTTCTGGCTTCTCTTACGCTCTTCAGTGGGATGATGAGGCCCCCAAGGAACGCGATACTGTGTTCGAGTTTGACGGGCTGAATATCGTAGTAGATAAAAAGAGCTTAACTTACTTGAACGGCTCAACCCTAGATTGGGAGAAAACTTTATTGCAACAAGGCTTTAAGTTTAGTAACCCTAACGAAAAATCTAGATGTGGTTGCGGTCATTCCTTTACAGTCAAATGAGGACAATATGATTCATGGCGTCTATGTCAAATCCAGGCCAAAGAGTAAATGGCATCTGGTATCGGTAGCAATATCACCCGAGTTAGCAACTCAAGACCTGAAGGACGCCCTGAAACAAGCTAAGGACGAAGGAAACGAACAAGCCGAAGCTGCCATTCAAATTTTTGATTCTCCTTTCTTTATTCCCGAAATGCTATCCGAGGTAAAGAAAGATAAACCGTTATTCAATTGAGACCTACCATAAATTCTTCAACCAAGTATAACAAGGTTGAGCAATTACTTCTAGACTTTGAGAGCCTCTCTGTCTCTCAAAACATGAGGGAAACTCTTGTCGAATACATTGAGCAACCTTGGTTCCACGGTATCTTTACTGGCTGGATTCATCGCAGGCTGCGTGAGGGAATCGGCAATGTTGAATTGCTAACGCTGACTTATCACTTCGACCCCGACAGAAATCCTGAGCTGGGGCCGCTCGGTGCTCTGCTCAATTCAGTTATCTTGGGTAATGTTCTACAACGTAAAATTAACCATTCCCACTTCTTCTATTTGATTCAATATGATAGAAGAAGAAAGAATAATCTGTTGAAGGAAACTCTTCGGCATCTAACTCATATTAGAATTGGCGATGTTCTTCCGCTTATAAAGCAAATGTCAGAAGTGATTAAGCGACCATTCGAAGAAATGTTTGTTGAACATCTAGAGTCGCGGAAAGAGGGAAGATCACTTTCTAATATGATCTCTCTCAATGCTTTGGAGCTAGACGAGCAGCTCAAAGTTATTGCCGTGGCCTGTAAACTCAACCGAGTTATCTTTGAAGACCTAGCCTTGGCGCTAGACCAGACTAACCTTCTCAATCATGCCATCGATAGGGCGCATGATATGGGAGGGGCCGATGAGCTTTCCCAAGCTCTGCTGGTGACTGAAATCTCCATTGAAAGGTTAGAGAAGTGTAGTTACCTTTCTCAGTTCCTAGTTGGGGCAGCCGTTTCCATCCGGCCCGTTATCAAACACTTAATTGGACGAGCTGAGTTTGAGGAACGATGGAATTATGTTTTGAAATTAGCTCCGGCCTTTAACAAAAAGGAAATTCTAAGAATTCTCTTGAAGGCCAAGGACCCAACCATAATTGATAAGTTTTTCTTCCTGTATAAGGCTTACCCAGAGGTCAAGAACTTAGCCCCTTTCCTATGAAAACTGTTATATAGTTCTCTAGGAAATGCATGTCTAATTCATTGAACTTACAGGAAATTGACCAGGAGCAAGCACTTAATCTTACCAAGTTCTTCATAAGGTCGCAACAGAACGTCTTCTTATTTGGAAGGCGTGGTGTGGGTAAAACACATATCGCCATTCAGGCGGCTCATGATTGCGGCTACAAAGTCAATTACATCAATCTCAGCGTCATTGAGCGCCCCGACCTAGCAGGGTATCCTGACATCAATACGCCTGGTGACATCATCAATTACAAGTCTCCTTACTTTCTTCCCACACTTGAGGCAGGGAAGAAGCCAGATAGCATTATTCTATTTGATGAGGTAGATAAGGCGCAGAGTGAAGTGACCGCGCCTCTGTTAGAGATTCTTCTCTTCAAGAAGATTAATGGGAAGCCCATTAACACAGCGGCCTGTATTCTAACAGGCAACCTGATGAATGAAGGCGCTTACTCTAATATGATCAGCTCGGCCCTACTAGATAGAGGCGCCAAGTACATTCTTCAGTTTAATTTTGAGAAGTGGGTTGATTGGGCCAAAGCCAATGGCGTTCACGATTTGATTCTTGGATTTTTGCGCAACGACCCTGAGTTTGCCTGTGGAAATGTGGAAGAATCGGTATATGCCTCTCCGTCACCAAGAAGTTGGACGTTAGCCTCCGAAGCGTTGCTCAAGTCCAAAGAACTCAAGATGACTGATATAGATTCGGTCACTCAGATCATCTCCGGTTACGTTGGGGGTGAGGCGGGTCTAAGGTTCAAGATTTGGTACGAACATTTCCGTAAGTTTGAGCCTTACGTGCACTCATTGATTGAGACGGGTGAAATGACCCTCGATTTCAATAGCTTGGCGCCAACTGAGAAAGTGGTTTTCATTGTCTCCGCATGCTACTATGCAAAACAGAAAGTGTTTAGTGAAAAATCTAAGACTAGATTCGCATATCTAGAGCACCTATGTAACTTCTTAATAAGTGAACAAGTCGATCACGAACTACAAGTAATCAGCCTGTACAATTCGTTCGATTTTGACATGATAACAAAGCATAAACTTTACTCATGCCAGGTCTTCTTTGACCTCTTCACTAAATTGAGCAACAATGTGAACATCAAAAAGAAATGACGCCCCTTGACGCCCAATTTATAAGATTTACATTCTGCACTAGTGAGGATAAATGACCGACATCGTTCATGTAGATGATTCCAATTTTGAAAGCGAAGTACTCGCATCCCAAGTACCAGTTCTAGTTGACTTTAGCGCCACTTGGTGTGGCCCCTGCCAGAGACAGCTCCCTATCTTAGAGAAGTTTGCTTCTGAAAACGCTGAGAAGGTAAAAGTTGTCAAAGTAGACATTGATGATGCTCCAAATGTTACAGCTAAGCTGGGCATTAGAGGAGTTCCAAGTCTAGTCTTGTTCCAGGGTGGTAAGCCTGTTGGTACTAAGGTTGGATTGACTTCGTTGGCTGAGATGAATACGCTTCTCACCAAGATTGGCTAAATCCAATACGAACTAAAACTTAATATGAAAGAAGGGGCCGGCGTTTGCTGGCTTTTTACTTTTAGACCGAGGATAATATGTTGCTCGAAGATATCTTGCTGCTCATATTAGCGGGCAGTGGTGTATTTTTCATTGGGATTCCTTTTTACAAATTACTTAGGCGTATTGTTCCTGAAAAGCGAAATCCCGTAAAGGAAGCACAAGAAAGACTAGAACAGGCTCGCCTTGAACTAGAGGCTGCCCGTTTGAACAAAGAGATTGAAAAAACATACGAAACAATGTATGACGAATCTCTTAATGAAAATGATACTGAAAACTCAAACAGGAGAAAGTTATAAATGGGTAAATATGATAATAACGCCAACATGGCAGGATTGATTGCTAAGTTGGTCGGCGGTGTCTTGGTACTGGTTGTTGGTATTTGGATAATTGCCAGCATGGTTACTACCGTAGGTGCTGATGAAATCGTAGTCAAACAAGATGTAGTCGGTGGCCAATTGCACGTATGGGATACCCCAGGCGTACATTGGCAAAACTTCGGAACAATCACTCGCTATAAGCGAAGCGCTCAGTTCTGGTTCTCTGCCCGTGAAGACGAAGGCAAGAAGACTGACGACTCCATCAAGGTAAGGTTCAACGATGGTGGTCACGGTA
>AP72_2010_repI_A001DRAFT_1000041_pt1 | contig 24482 bp, 15 predicted proteins | sample AmaPasrepliIA001_FD_9535 | JGI IMG/M metagenome (IMG submission 9535)
CCCCGCCGTTGGCCGGCTGGATGCGAACGATCTGCTCTATCAGCTGGACGCTTCACGCGAATACAACCCGGAACCGAAACTGGAAACCATCAAGGCGCCGCTCATCGCGATCAATTCAGCCGACGACTTTATCAATCCGCCTGAGTTGGGAATGATTGAGAGGCTAATCAAGCGCGTGCCGCATGGCAGGTTTGTAATGATTCCGATTAGCGACGAAACACGAGGTCACGGGACGCACACGATCGCGAAGATCTGGCAGGGTTATTTGAAGGAGTTGCTGGACGAGTCGAAATAAGGCCTACGACGTTAATCTTTGAAGCTGCGAATTGAGAGCGGGTTCAATTCCCGATCCACGGAATCACACGAAACTGCACGAACAACACAACGTTCGCGTTTCTTTGTGTGGTTTCGTGAATCGTTCGATCGGCCGAACGGGAAAGGAGCCGCAGAAACACCTAAGGGCTCCTATTAAGACGGAGCATTTACTTAATTGAAATAGTCAGCGTGTAATCCGACGCCGCGCCTTTCCGGCGCGCCGCCGCCCGCATCATAAACACGCGAATGACGTAATCGCCTGATTCAGTTGTTTCGAGCGAATAGTGATCCGTCTCGTTCATGTCGGTCGCCTTGCCGTTAATCGAATACAAAACAAAATAGGTTTCCGGGTGCGAGGCCTTCAGCCCGATATCCATCTGCTGGCCGCTCCTCGCCGCCACCACATAATCCTGAGCATCAAAGCCGGCAATATGGCCGTGGATCGTCGCCGACGATTTCCCCTGCGCAAAGCGAACCCGTTGCGGCTGCTTCTGTGAAGCGGCTGTTGGATTAAGCTGAATTAAGACGACCAGAATGGCAACAGTTGAGATGAAACGTGTGTTTAGCAGATAACGCATGAACGGGCAGCTTCCGGGATTAACTCAAAAGATCACAATTCATCAAACATCTCTTCATCAACATAACACCAGCCCCAGTTTTCACCCGGCTGGAATGATTTGATAATAGGATGTTGAGTTGCATGGAAGTGTTTGGTTGCGTGCTTGTTCTTTGAAGAGTCGCAGCAGCCGACATGACCGCAGGTCATACAAAGTCGGAGATGCACCCAGGTGTCGCCAATCCTCAGGCAGTCTTCACAGCCCTTGGCGCTGGGGGTGACTTCTTTAATTTGATCGAGATGTGTGCAAGCCATGATCGTGCTCTCTCAGTTGCTACTACAGCAAAGCTTTGATCCATCCGCCGTCAACGGGAATTGAAGTACCGGTGATAAAGCTCGCCCGTTCTGACACCAGAAAAGCAGCCAGGGCCGCGAACTCACGCGGCTCTCCGATTCGTCGCATGGGAATTTCCTGCTCCCAACGCGCAATAAATTCCTGAGGTGTAATGCCCTGCTTACCGGCCATCATGCGCGCCAGTTCTTCAACTCTTTCGGTGCGCGTATATCCGGGCATGATGTTGTTGATGGTGATGCCAAATGTGGCCACTTCATTTGCGAGCGTACGCGCGAATCCCGTGACACCCGCCCGTAGGCTGTTGGAAAGGATTAGATTATCGACCGGTTGTTTCACGGCAATGGAAGTGATGTTGAGAATCCTTCCCCAGCGCCGCTCTTTCATTCCCGGCAACACAGCGCGCGCCAGATTTACTGAGCTGAAGAGTAGCAGCCGCGCGGCCGCTTCCCAGTCGTCGGGATTAAAAGTTTCGAAAGGTCCGGCGGGCGGTCCGCCGGAGTTGGTTACCAGAATGTCGATGCGACCAAGTCGATCGATGGCCGATTGGACCAGCCGTCTGACGTCCTCCGGTGCGGAAACATCCGCGCCGACACCCAGAACTGTCGCGCCGGAGATTCCGGCGATCTCAGCGGCGACGCGGCCGATCGTTTCCTGTTTGCGCGCACAGATAATCAGCGACGCGCCTTCAGCGGCGAGCTCTTCCGCGACGGCCCGGCCCAATCCGCGGCTAGCGGCGGTGACCAGCGCGATTTTGTTCTTGAGTCCGAGATCCACCGTTACCAAAGTTCCGCCTTCAGGCGGAATCTTGAATGCGCCTAAAGGCGTTACTCCAAACTACTTCCTCAGATAATCATCGGTTTTGTCCAGCCAGTCCTGACGTGGCGGGCTGAAGATGTCGACGTCCAGCGTGTCTTCCAATGCTTCAGCTTTATGTTGAACGTGAGACGGAATGTGCAGCACTTCTCCCGCCATTACATCGATCACCGTAGCCTCCTCCGCGCCAATCCAGAAGCGCAAACAGCCTTCGAGAATATAAGTGAGCTGTTCGTTTTCGTGCGAGTGCCGTGGCACTATGCAGCCCTTTTTCAAATACACATGCGCGAGCATCATACGATCGCCGGTGATCAATTTCCGCGACAGCAGATCTGACAGTGGCTCTTCAGGAATCTCTTGCCAGCGATGATGCGTCACACTTCTTTGATCCATTAATTTGTCTCCCGATGCAACAAAACATATAAGACAGGATTTACAGGATTACATGCGATAAGCCATGGTAATCAGCGACGGCGACAGCTCGAATCCCGACGGGAGCGTCGTTGGTTGATTTTCCTGTAAATCGTGTAAATCCTGTCTATTTTTTCCGCGCTCAACTTACTTTTTCCGCGCTCAACTTACCGCATGACCGGCGACAAGTAAATTCAGGAACCTGACTGTGTACCGGACGTGAAACCTGAACGGTGTGGTGTCTCGGTGCCCGGGTCAGGGCGTGCTATGATTTTGCTGCGACCCCAGACCTGACATTTAGTAACCAAATTCGCAGCCAAAGCGTCTAATTAGCAGTTCTACCAGGCACATCTTCCCTTTTGGTCCAGGATTCGAGGAAGTAAAGATGTTCAAAAAAATCGCTCCATTTCTACTTGGATTGGTATTTGCCGGTACGGCGCTGGCGCAGGACGCGACGTCGCAGACGGCTACCGCGCAGCCGTCTCCCGATCCGCAACAGCAGCAGGAAGAGAAAGCCAAACTTGAGAAGAAAGCGATGGCCCTGCTTGAGCAGGTGGTCACTGACTCACAAGGCTTGAAGCTTCCGGAGAATAAGATTCGAGTGCAGATCGTAGCCGCCGACATGTTATGGGACAAGAATGCATCGCGCGCGCGGGGTTTGTTGACCGATGCCGGCGCGATGCTGGGCCAGGTAATGTTGGAAGTCGATCGCTCAGACCGTGACGAGATGACGGCGGTTAATCAGCTTCGTCAGGACCTGGTGTTAACTGCCGGACGTCACGATGCAGATCTTGGTTATCAACTGCTGCATTCGACACAGCAACAACAACCGGTCCAGACAACGAATGCCGGACCGGGCCGCAATCGCCAGTTCATATTAGATCAGGGCAATAGTCTAGAGCAGCAGTTGCTGTCTACAGTTGCTTCGACGGACCCGAAGTATGCTTATCAGAAAGCCGTCGAAGCACTCGATAAGAACGAGTTTCCGACCTCATTGGCGCGCATTCTGACGCAACTTCAAAGCAAGGATGCTGAGTTGTTCAAGAAGCTTTCCGACAAAACGCTCAACCGGCTTGCTTCTGATAGTTTGTTGGCGAGCAACCAGGCCAGCAGTGTTGCGATTAGCCTGTTGATGCCAGGGCCGGTACCGGCATCCACGTCGACGGCTGCTGCGAGCGACGCTACTACTTCGGCCCCGACGCCTTCGCCAGCCTCAGCGTCGCCCAATCCTAATTCGCGTCAACCGGTGCTGAGCGAATCCGCCTATCACGATTTGCTGGACAGCGCGATCACCGCCGCGTTGTCGGTCACCTCGACTGGTCCAATTAATAACATGCAGCGGGGGGGCGGCGGGGCTGTCAGAGTCATGCGCGGGCCTCAACAGCAAGCGCAGCAGAATCCTCCGGACGACGCGACCATCCGGCAGAACAACGCGCGCAGCATTTTGTTTTCATTGCAGGGCATGTTGCCGCTGATCGACCAGTATCTGCCTGATCGGTCGCAATCAGTGCGACAGAAATTGACGGATCTCGGCATCAACAGCAATAACGCGCAACAGAACCCCATGCGCGCCATCATGCAGGGGATGCAGGGCGCTTCGAGTGACAGCCTGGTAACGGCCGCGAGCAGCGCGCCGCCGCAAATTCAATCGCGCCTGTACCAAACCGCGGCCCAGAGGGCCATCGACGAGGGCAATATCGATAAGGCCGTCGATATCGCCACCAATCATCTCGACGAGAATGGCCGCAATGCAATCATGCAGGCGGTGGATTTCAAGAAGCTGACGATGACGGCTTCAACTGACAAACTGAATGAGATCAAACAAAAATTGGCCGCCTTGCCTTCAGACTCCGATCGCATCAAGTACCTGATCGATTTGTCTACCGCCACCAAAAAAGACAATCCGAAATTGGCGCAGAAATTCATGGATGATGCGCGTAATCTGGTATCAAAACGCGCGGTCGATTTCGCCGACTTTGAAAATCAGATCAAGGTCGCGGATGCTTACTCCGCGCTCGACCCAAAAAAGAGTTTTGAGATTCTCGACGCGGGAATTGCTCAGCTCAATGAACTGTTGCAGGCGGCGACGGTTTTGAATGGATTCGAGGTCGACATCTTCAAAGATGGCGAGCTTTCCCTGCGGGCGAACGATGACCTCGTCGGCATGCTGGTTCGTTTTGGAGGCGAACTCGCGACGCTCGCCAAACTCGATTTCGACGGTGCGCGCGGAACTGCCGACAAGTTCCAAATGCCCGAGCCGCGTATGAATGCGCGACTGATGATTGTGCAGGGGATCCTGGGCACGCAGCCGGTGAACAATCCCAACCGCCGACCGAACTTTCAGTTCTTTGCGAGATGACTTGGCCGCGGATTAACAAAGATTTGCGCAGATAAGAACAGAGGGGAATTTGATAATACTGATCCGGAGCTTTGTTTTCATCTGCGCAAATCTGTGTTAATCCGCGGCTAATTCATTCTGCCATTACGTGCCGCGCGGAGTTTTACAGCAGCGATTTGCAGGACCTCTTTCACCTGCTGGTCCCAATATTGCCAGTTGTGATCTCCAGGCAACTCGCGATATTCGTGCGGAATCTTCTGCTCGCGTAACAGCTCGACCAACTGAAGATTGTCTGGCAACGTCAAGTCTTCTGTGCCGCAGTTCACATAAAGGTAGGGCAGCGCCGCGACGCGAGCCGGAGACTGACCGCGCAGCAGTTCGAAGATATCGTTAGCTTTGCGGGTCGGTGACCCGGGCGGGCCAAAGACGGTGATCACGGAGTCCTGAAGCGTCCGCGGCCATCTCTTCAGCGAGTCATCTGTCCAACTGGTTGCCAACGCCGCACTGATTGATCCGGCAAAAGCAAAAGTGCCGGGTGATTTCACTCCGAACTTGAGCGCGCCAAATCCACCCATCGAGAGTCCGGCGATCCCGCGACCGTACCGAGATTCAATCGTGCGATAACGTTTCTGCACATCCGGAAGCAACTCCTGAAGCACATACGTCTCGTATTTATCGCTGGCGACGCCGGCGCTGTCGGTGTACCAACTATTGTTTCCTTCAGGCATCACGAGGATCATTCGATAGTGCGCGGCATAGTCCGCGACGTTCGTCCGCGTGATCCAATCAGTATAGTGACCGCTCCAGCCATGCAGCAGATAAAGCACCGGATAGCGGGTGGTCTTTGACCGCAGGTAGTCCGGTGGCAGCACGATTGTGTAAGGCAGGGTGGCGTTGATGAGATTGCTGTGGAATTGGACGGTTTCGATTGAGCCGGTCTGGGCCAACGCTGGCGCCGTGAACACGAGCGTCGCAAGTAGCCACAGGGCAGATCGCAGTAAGCTACGCACCGTTGGCCGGCTCGCCCAATGTTCCACGTGGTTGAAGCAGATAGGTTTGCGAGCTACCGTCCGTTCAGCCATGATTGATAAATGCGGTTTTGCTCGTCAGTCGGCGACGGTAGTTGAACGATCCTGTAAGGTGCATCACGGCGACCGCCTAACCTGATTTCCAGAATTCGCAGATCGTCGTTGCGGAACAAGGTTAGATGAATGATGTCGCCGGGATGTTTTGTGGCGATTATCCGGTCAAAGAGATCCCGGTTAACCCGCATGCCATCCAACGCGACAATCTGATCGCCGGCGTTCAGTCCCTGTTCGTACGCGGGCGTGCCGCTGCGCACGCTGCTGACGAACAGGCGATCTCCGTTCTGCTCCAAATTAGCGCCCAGAAATGGACGTTCCCCCTGGGCGTTATCGCCTGTGGCCACGGTCCTAAGTTCCAAGCCGGCGGCTGTCAGGTCTGCGTTGTAATTCAGCTCGTCGCGACCCCGGACGTAACTCTTGAAGAAATCATCCAGGCTCGCACCGGCCATCAGCTCGCAGGCCTTTTGAAAATCCGCAGGAGTATAGTTGCGGTTCCTTTCATAGAACTCGTGATAGAGATAACGCATCACGTCGTCCAATGACTTTGCATTATTAGTTCGTCGCCGAATTTCAAGATCGAGCAGCAGGCCGAGCAATTCGCCTTTGTCGTAATAGGAGATTTGCGAGTTCACTGAGTTTTCATCGGGACGGTACTCTTTAATCCAGGCATTAAAGCTCGCTTCCTCTGCGCTCATCTCCAGCCGGCCGGGCGTGTTCTGAAAAACCTGAATGCTGTTGGCTATTCCGTCGAGATAGTCTTTTTCAGACTTTAAACCCGCGCGCCGGACCGATAGGTCGCCGTAGTAACTCGTGATTCCTTCGGCCACCCACAACGACCGGGTGTAGTTCTCTTTCGTGTAGTCGAACGGGCCCAGAGCATCGGGCCGAATGCGCTTGACGTTCCAGAGATGAAAAAATTCGTGCGCCACCAGGCCATAAAAGTTCCGCCAGCCATTTTCATTTGCGAATCCGTTGCGGGAAAAACCCAGCGAAGTCGAATTCAGGTGTTCGATCCCGCCGCCGCCGCGAAAATGCAGGAAAAATGTGTAGTCGTGATAAGGAATCTGTCCGAAAAGAGCTACTTCGGTTTCCACGATCTTCTGCACGTCACGGCGCATGCGGTCGGGATCGTAATTGGCTTCGCCGTCGATCACGATGCGATGCGGTACTCCCCGCACCTGAAAATCGATCTGCTTGAAGTTGCCGCATTCAAACGGCGAGTCGTAAAGGACGTCGAAGTTCTCAGCGCGGAAAGTGTTCGGTACCGCAGACTCGACCTGGGGCAGCCCGGTCGCAACCTTCCAACCCGGCGGAGTAACGACGGTTAGCGTCGAGGGCTTGCTAATCCAACCATCCGGATACATCAAAAGCGCTGCATTGTTCCAAAATGCATGATCGGCATTTAGTTCGTTCGTGCGCACCGAGAATTCGTTTGCATAAACGCGATAGAACACGCGCCACTGACGCGCGCCGCCGGTCTTGATCTGCCAGGTGTCTTTGTTCGTCTTCGTCCAGTCCAGGGCCCGTCCGCCGGAGTCGGCGGAAAAATCCTGTACGTTCCGCTCGAATTCACGAATCAGATACGATCCCGGTGTCCAGACCGGCATAATCAGGTTAGTCTGGTTCGGCACGTTCAGATTTGCCGGGACTTGCACACGCATCTCGACTTCGAGCAAGTGCGTCCAGGGCTTTGACATCGAAACGGTGAACGAGATCGGAGAGTTTGGTCCCTGCGCCCGAGATTGAGAGGCTCCGAACAGTAATAAAAGGGTAAACAGAGCGGGCGACAGCCGGTATCGGTTTCGATTCATGATTCTCTTCTTCGTGATGCGCCGATGTTACTACGAACGTGTCCGAACCCCGAGCGGTAGCGAGGGGCCCAACGGATCCTGGGCCCGGTCGCTACCGCTCCCGGTTCTGATGTTAGACGATCTTCCGCAAACCGATTATAGTTTGCTTCCAATCAAAACGGCCTCGAGAGGAGCGTTCATGCTGCGCAGATTAACATCTACTAATCCAACATGGGCCACGGTTCCCTTGCGACTGGCAACGGGAATTGCGTTCGTGGGCCACGGTGCGCAAAAGGTTTTGGGTTCGTTTGGAGGGCCGGGTTTCGCGAAATTCGTTTCCTTGCCGGCACCGTTTCCGTTTATGCGTCCCTCTTCGCTCTGGATGGGCGCCGCGGCTTTTGCTGAACTTGTCGGCGGCGCGCTAATTCTGCTGGGTCTATTCACCCGCGTGGGAGCGTTTCTGGTCATGTGTGTGATGGTGACGGCAATATTTGGCGTCCTGTGGCCGAAGTTCTTTGCGCCTGAGGGAATGGAGTTAGCAGTCGCATTTCTCGCCATGGCGTTAACACTTTTGGTGCTGGGCGGTGGTCAGGCTTCAGTAGATCGCATGATTGCCAGGCGAAGATAGTTTTGGAGTGCGGCGGCTTGACGCCGCTTTGGATCACTTAGCCAACAAACTAGTGACGACAATTGTAATGAGATCAAAAATCAAAGTGCTTCGCTCTGCCCGCGTGCTCCAATATCTCTCATGAAACGATCGCCGCTGCTCGTCATCTTCATCACAGTCTTTATCGATCTGGTTGGCTTTGGGATCGTCATTCCTGTCCTACCGTTCTACGCAGAAGGAACGAAATTTGGGGCCACACCGAGCCAGGTCGGCCTGTTGTTCGCTTCATATTCTGTGATGCAGCTCATTTTCGCGCCGGTGCTCGGCCGTTTGTCTGATAAATATGGGCGGCGGCCGGTGTTGCTGGTCAGTTTACTGGGAACGGCGGCCGGTTTTTTGATCCTCGGATTTGCGAACACCCTTTGGTTATTGTTTGTGGGCAGAATCATCGACGGCATTTCGGGCGGAAATATTTCAACGGCCCAGGCGTACGTCGCCGATGTCACCACGAAAGAAAATCGCGCCAAGGGTATGGGCTTAATTGGCGCGGCTTTCGGATTAGGTTTCGTGTTCGGGCCGGCAATCGGCGGCATTCTGAGTCGTTGGGGAATTAACGTGCCATTTCTGTTCGCCGGCGTTCTGGCCCTGCTCAATGCGGTGCTGTTGTTCTTTGTGCTGCCCGAAACGGTCACTCGTGATCATCCGGCACGCGTCTCGGCCGCGAGCGGTCGCGGGTGGAACCAACTGGTGGCAGCGCTGAGAAAGCCGGCGCTGGCATCAGTGATGACGATCTATTTCCTTGGCATCGTCGCGTTTTCGATCATGACCGCGTCCTTTTCGTTGTTCATGATGTTCCGTCTGGGTTATGACGCCTTTCACAACGGTTGGATTTTTGCGTTTGTCGGCGTGATCTCCGCAATCGTTCAGGGCGGGTTGATTGGCAGGCTGGTGAAGAAGTTTGGCGAACCGCTGCTCGTGATTGTCGGCGCGCTGTTGGTGGCCGGAAGTCTGGTACTGGTGCCGTTTGTGACCCCGCTCACAGGGATCGCAGTGTTCTTATTGATCGGCGCGACGACTTCGATCGGACAAGCGCTCCTGGCGCCGAGCCTTAGCAGCCTGGCCTCGAAGAGCGCGAGTGCCGCGCAACAAGGCAGCGTGCTGGGAGTAATGCAGTCGGTGGCCAGTTTGGCGCGCGCAGTCGGCCCGTCGCTGGCAGCCTTACTGATCTATAGCGCGGTGGCCAATGTCGGCTTTGATGGCTTGCCGCAAAAGATGAGCGACGCGTCCATCCTGCGGACTTTCTGGACGGCTGCAGGAATCCAGTTTGCCGGTTTCGTGTTGGCGCTGTACTTTGCGCGGGCTTACCGAAAAAGATATGCAACCGGCGAAGCGGTGGAGGCTGACGCAAACAACTAGCCGTAGATGAACCCCGATAAACGCTGATAAAACAAGAGCGCGTGAGCTGGTTCTCTTGTATGCGTCAATCCGCGTTCATCCGCGGCCAAATCATCTCACGGTCCGAACCTGCCCCGATATTCACTTGACGTAATGAATGCTTTAATCAGCTCACTACCGATGAAATCACCGTTGAACTGATTCAGCTTGTTCACCCAGAAGTTGTAACCATTAAAGTTCAGTCCTGGTTCAGGCGCCGCGTCAGGATTTCTCCGCAAGTAGCCAAAGTATTCCATCAAGACGAAGGCGCGGTTGAACTCACGCTGCTGCAGGGTCTGGTTTTCTGCCACCTTCTGCAACACATCTGCGCGTAATACAGGATCTGACGGATTCGCCGACAATTCTGCAATCAGAGCTGAACGTTCGGCGGCAGACAGGACCATGCCGGCATTCGCGTTCAATGAGTCCACGAAAGCCGTCGCACTGGTCAGCGGCGGATAGCGATTCAAAAAGGCGGCCCGTTGGACGAACGCAAGGGCAAAAGCTGTTTTGTTCGCGTCGAGCTGCGCCTGCCAATTGCCGGAACCGACAATTATGTCGCCTCGCACCTCCTGGCTGTCGCGCACGAAGCTGGTGAATCTCACGGGCACCGGCACCGTCGGAGGATTAATATCTCCGAAACCGGCTTTGTACATGCGCTCTACAAAGTAGCCGGTATTCTGGAATTCAATCGAGAGGAAGAAAGCGGACGAAACATTAACGCGCCTGGCCGCGCGGCATTGCGCATCTGCACCGCAACTCTCGATCTGATTCGTCCAGAAACTGAATCCGGTTGCGTCGGGTTCACGATTCAGGAAATCGTGATAGTGCTGCCGGACAAAGTTATTGCTGTCATCGATGGCGTTTGTGGTTGGCGACGTCAAATCGTCATCGACGATTGTCAGGACCGCACTTGCGTCACTCGGTTGCTGGAAGGCTGCGCCGCCCGTCGGGTTGGAAAGCGTCAAGGGTACAGTCTCGTTTCCTTCCACCCAGGTTTCCTGAGAGATCAGCACGGTGAAAGTCTTGTTCGTTTCGCCTGGTCCAAACTTTAATGTACCCAGCGCCGTAGTGAAATCGCAACGCGGGGATGCGACTCCATTCGCGTTTGAACAGGGCAGGAAAGTTAGCGCCGCACTGTCATCCGGCGTCGTGTAATCGACCGCTACAGCTGGAGTGGTATCACCGGTGCGAACCACAGTGATGGTGATGAAGTTGCCGTTCTCGTTTACCGAGTAATTCGGCTGGCTGAATTTAATCAGTGGCCGGAACAGCAGTGTCTGGCCGCCAGCGAGGCTACCGCTGCTCGAAAGAAAGTTACCATCGCCGGAGTAAACTGCGGTGATGTTGTGATTGCCAATCGTGAGCGACGAAGTAGTGAACTGCGCCGAGCCGCCAGCATTCAGAGTTACTTCCACACCGAGATTATTCCCGTTGTCTTTGAACTGCACCGTGCCCGTCGCAGTTCCGGCGCCCGGTGACACTGCTGAAATTGTGGCCGTGAAAGTCACCGGCTGTCCAAAGTCAGATGGGTTTACCGGTGAAGTGATCGCCGTCGTGGTACCGGCTTTGTTGACGACCTGACTCAATTGCGCGTTACTGCCGTTGAAGTTGCCATCACCGTTATAGGAGGCGGTGATGGTATGGCTGCCGCCGGCTAAAGCCGACGTCGTGAAGGTGGCCACACCGCCGCTGCCCAGGTTCGCGGTCCCCAGCGAATTCCCGCCGTCGAGGAACGTCACGCTTCCAGTTGGAGTGCCGACGCCTGATCCCACTGGTGAAACTGTGGCCGTGAAAGTCACCGGCTGTCCAAACACAGACGGGTTCAGCGAGGTAGTCACAGTCGTCGATGTATTGCCTTTATTGACGACCTGTGGATTCCCGGTCAATGACCCGGTACTACCGTTAAGGTTACCGTTACCGCTGTAGGAGGTTGTGATGGTGTGATTGCCAACTGACAAGGCCGACGTCGTAAAGTTGGCCACGCCCCCGCCCAGCGGCGCGGTGCCAATCGAATTGGCGCCGTCGAGGAAGGTGACCGTTCCGGTCGGAGTACCTGCGCCGAGAGAGGCGGCGAAAACTGTCGCCGTGAAGGTCACCGGCTGTCCGATGGCGGACGGGTTGAGCGCGGAAGTCACGGTCGTTGTCGTATTGGCTTTGTTGACGATCTGGGGATTCCCGATGAGTGACCCGCTGCCGCCATTGAAGTTGCCATCACCGTTATAAAAAGTCGTGATCGTGTGATTGCCAACGGATAAAGCCGACGTTGTAAATGTGGCCACACCACCACCCAGAGGCGCGGTCCCAATCGGATTGCCGCCCTCGAGGAAAGTCAATGTTCCCGTCGGAGTGCCAGGGGCGGGCGCCACAGCTGAAACGGTAGCCATGAAAGTGACCGGCTGTCCAAATACAGACGGGTTCCCCGGTGAAGTTACTGACGTCGTAGTATTGCCCTTGTTGTTCGTCAGGTTGAAAGCAGCGGACGTTGCGCCCACGGTCGTCGCATTGACGCTGTAAGAACCGGCCACGCCATTCGCGATGGCGTTGGTGCTAGCCTGACCGCCGCCAATGGTGACATTGGCAGTCGTGGTCCCACCGGTTAACGTCGCCGACGGGCCGGAAGCGGGCGCCGTAAACGTTACGATTCCGCCGTTAACCGGTTCGCTATTAAAACCAACAATCGAAGCAATCAGCGGCGCGGCGAACGCGGAACCGATGCCGGCGCTTTGGGGCGTGCCACTGAGAGCTGTCAGAGTAAAGCCGCTCGATTCGAACGCGCCGATATCCACCACGCCATTGACCTGACGCGCCAAGCCGCGTTGATCGGTGCTCAGTTGCGGAATGTTGGCGTCGCCACAATGTGCCACGTCGGTGACACAGTTGTTTGCCGCATTGATTGCGGGCGAACCAGGCAACAACGCGTGTGTCTGCGTCGGACCACCGTAATTGCCGAGCGCCGCCAGTAAAGCATTAAGCGGCGAGGCAATCGTTCCCACTTGGTCGAGTACTGTAAAGCCCATGCTGCCATCCGCCTTGCCAATCAGGTTATTGCCTTGCGAAGTAAACGTACCGCTCACGTCGGGAGATGTGTGGCCAGAGTTGCCGGCAATGATGGTATTTCTGACAAAAGTTGGACCTTGAGCATTGATACCGCCGGCAAATGGTGCGCTGCCACCGCTGACAGCGTTGCCGGACACAGTGCTGTTGGTAATGCTTAGAGTGCCGCCATTCGAAATGCCGGCGCCGTGATTGTCACCGCTGCCGCCGCTGATCGAATTTCCTGAGATGGTGCTGTTGATAATGTTGAGCGAGCCGCCAGCGTTAAAAATCCCACCGCCAAAATTTGCAGTGCTGCCGCCGGCCGCGGAATTGCCGCTGACCGTACTGTTAAGGATCGTCAGACTGCCGCTACCATTTATGATGCCGCCGCCGGCATCGTCACTACCGCCGGCAACTGAATTGCCTGATATCGCGCACTCGGTAATTGTTAGTGTTCCGCTGTTTAGAATGCCTCCGCCAACCGCCGTCGTGGCGCTGGTGACCTTCCCGTTGGCAAGCGTCAATCCCTTCAGCGTAACGTTGAATTGCCCTACCGTGAATATCCGGTTTAAGTTACTGCCCGAAATTGTCATCAAATCTGCACTCGGCCCCTGAATCGTCAGGTTCTTATTAATTAGCAGTTCACCACTCGTCAAGCTGATTGGACTGACCACCTGGCTCATATCAAAAGTGATCGTTGAGCCCACGCACGCATCGCCGATCGCCTGGCGCAAACTGCCCGCGCCGCTGTCGGCATTGGTAATTACGATGGGGTTAAAGAAGAATTGAGACGAGGAACAGTCAACGACCTGAGTCGCGGCTGAGCTGCTGTCGTTTTCGGAATTTGGATCGTTATCACTGGTAATGAAGGCTTGGTTGGTATACTCGGTGCCTCCCGCAGTTGAGGGCGGAACATGACCAACAAAACTGAACGAACTGCTGCCCACCGGCAGGCTCGCGATCTTGCAGCTAGCCGTGCTGGACGGTGACCCACAGTTCCAGAATGGGCCTGACGTTTGAGTAAACGATACAAAGCTCATTGCGTTTCCCGACGGGACACTGTCAGGCAAGGTATCAGTCATCGACACGTTTGTTGCCGGGTTAGGGCCAAAATTAGTTACTGTAATCGTGTAAGTCACGTCCTTGTCGGCCAGCGTCTGGTCGGGACCGCTCTTAGTTACGCCTACATCGGCCGAGTTCCCGCCGCCCGATACCAACGTACCCGCTGAGGACGTATTGTTTTCGTCATTGTCATCCGGGTTTTCACTGCTAATCGTTACCGCGTTGACCAGGTTCGTCCCGCCCGCAGCAGTGACGTTTACCACCAAACTGAAAGTGTCGCTCTCCACCGGAAAGCTCGAGTTTGAGCAGGTGACTGTGCCATTGTTTCCCACTCCCGGATCTGAGCAGCTCCAGCCCGGAACTGGTGAGATCGAAACAAAGTTTGTTCCCGCGGGAAGCGGATCAGTCCAGCTCGCGCTGGGTGCGTCGTCAGGTCCGTTGTTAAGAACCGTGATCGTGTAGGTAAGGTTCGCGCCTGAGGCGACTGTGCTGGGAGCTGACTCGACTATACCGACATCGCTGCTTTGAAAAGCCACCGCCCGGACTCGTCTCAGGCCGGGCCAGCCGACTATCAGAAAAGTCGAAATCAAGCATATCGAAGCGAGAAAGATCCTTTTCCGCTTGCCAGAACGAGACATGGTGATGAAGTTATTCAAGGGGATCATGATTAATGTTATTGGAATTCAGGGCAATTAATGCGCGGGATCACAGCAGAAGGCCCGTACAGACTGACTTTACGCCGCAGAATCTATCACGTATATGAGGTTTTAAAAACCGATCGCCCCCCGGTCCGGGCCCGAAGCCCGCCGCGCCTTTGCGTGAATCAAAACCTTAGGCGAATCGAGCGTGTTCCTTAGCTGACGCAGTAAAACTACAGCCAAAATCGCGATCTCAAAATTCATTGGGCCGTGCCAAGGCGAAATGAGTGCGGGTAAGTTTGCGCGAGTTGCTTGCCTTCTTCCTTCAAAGAGATTCTCGATCGAATAGGCCTCGGGGGAGGGTTAAATTCCCATTGCGAGAAAATCTCTCAGTTCTCTTTCACTCGGCAAGGCGGTTCGGCTGCCCAATTCGCGACACTTCAAAGCAGCGACAGCGTTCCCGAATTTCATGCACTGTTCCAATTCTTCACCGCGCAGAAGCCCGTAGATGAAACCGGCATGGAAGGCATCGCCGGCCCCGGTCGTATCGCGGCACCCTCCCGGAACTGCGAATGCTGGTGAGTTGATGAATTCCTGTTCGCAATAGATTAGCGCGCCTTCGGCACCGAGTGTGACCCCGACAATCGGACACCCAAACCGGGCTTTCAGATCGACTAGCGCTGCGTGGTGGTCTGCGACTCCGAGCAGACGATGAGGGAATTCGGCAGAAGTGATCAGCACATCAATTAGAGGCAACAGTTCCTGCACACCTTCATAAACGTTGTCGATATCTGCCGTGATGATCGCACCGGCTTCGCGGGCGGCTTTCGCCATCGCGACGCATGCCGGTGGATCATGAGCGTCCAAATGCAGCGCGCGACCGAGACCCGCGAATTCGAGTGGTACTTCGGCCGGGCGATACGCCAGGCGCTCGTCGCGGTCCCAAATGATCGTGCGTTCGCCTGAGCGCGCGTCGATGACAATGAAAGCTAGCTGAGTGTGGGCGCCGGTGATCGTCTCAGCGAAATCGACATTCACCCCCTCAGCTGCTACTGAGTGCAAACCAAATCGGCCATCTTCGTCGGAGCCGAAGCGTCCGGCGTAGGCGGTCTTCATTCCCAGTCTTTGCAGCGCGACCATCGCGGTGGCCGTCTGTCCTCCGGCGGATTTCTGGTAACGCTGAAACCGGACTTTGGTGTCGAATGCAGGATATTCGCGCACTACTAACAGGTGATCGACGGCGTTGAGGCCGAAACCTGCCGCGTCAAAATCTCTTTTCTCGGGAACCTTAAAAGGTAAGCGCATCCGGTCCTAACCAATTTGACCACGAACTGACACGAACCGAGAACTTTATTCGTGTGCGTTCGTGGTTTCAATTACTATCGAAATCGTAATCGCGTATTTGAACCACGAACTGACACGAAACAAGAACTTTGTTCCGGTGCATTCGTGGTTTCAATTGCCGCCGATATGATGATGCAAGGAATTACGACATTACCTTGCCGACCATGAGATTTTCATACTTGCGCGCTGAAGGCTAAAATATTCTTTTAGTTGGACAAAAACCGTGACTCTCGACGAAAAACTCAAAGAAATTCCGCGCGCGCCCGGAGTGTATCTGCACAAGGACGCGAGCGGAGATATCATCTACATCGGGAAAGCCAAGAACCTGCGCAACCGGGTACGGTCATATTTCCAGGCCGGCCGCACCGGCGAATTCAGTTACGGCATCAAGACTGAGGAACTGGTCCGCCAGATCGCAGATGTTGAGTTCATCGTCACCGACAACGAAGCCGAAGCTTTCATTCTCGAAGCTTCCCTGGTCAAGAAACACCAGCCGTACTTCAACTACAAATTAAAGGACGACAAATCTTATCCGCATCTGAAGCTCACCATCAACGAAGCGTTTCCTAAATGCGTGATTACCCGCCGCATTCAAAACGACGGCGCGCTTTACTTTGGTCCATTTCTGCCGGCCGCTATGGCCCGGCGCACCATCGATCTGATTAATCGCACCTTTCAGTTGCGCACCTGCGATATTGAAATCGACGGTAAAGCTCCGCGCCCGTGCCTCGAGTATCACATCAAACGATGTCTGGGGCCGTGCGTTAAAGGCCTGTGCACGCCGGAAGAATATCAGGAAGCGGTCCGGGATGTGCGCATGCTGCTCGAAGGGCGCAACACTGAGCTGGCCGACAAGCTCGAGGGAAGGATGCTGCAGTCCTCGGAGGCAATGCGTTACGAGCTCGCCGCCAAATATCGCGATCTGCGCAAAACCGTGATCAAGCTTTCCGAGCAGCAGAAGATGGCGACCACATCCGAAAGCGACATAGACATCTTTGGCTATTATCGCGAAGGTAAACGTTTGGCGCTGCAACTATTCACCATGCGGGAAGGCGATATTGTGGGGCGCCGCGAATTCTTTTGGGAAGATCTTCCGGAGGAACATTTTAATCCGGCTGATTTTCTTAGCGAAGTGCTGGCGCAATACTACAGCAGTGCGGACGGCGCGATACTTACGCCGGCTGCCGATTTGCAGACTCGCGAGGTACGTACTTCACTCCTGCCGCGCGAGATTCATGTGCCGATTGAGTTCGCCGATCGCGAGCTGCTGGAGAAGGTTTTGAGCGAGCGGCGCGGCCGCCGCGTGCACATTCTCGCGCCGCAGCGCGGCGAAAAGCGCGACATGATTGATCTGGTCGAGAAGAACGCCAAGCTGGCTTTCGAACAGCGGTTTCGGGTGCTCAAGCCGGATATGAAGCGGGTGCTCGAAGAGATGCAGGAGACACTCGAGCTGCCGCGCTTTCCCGCCCGCATCGAGTCGTTCGACGTGTCACACATTCAGGGTGCAGAAAATGTCGCCGGCATGGTCGTCTGCGAAAACGGCAAGATGAACCGCAACGACTATCGCAAGTTCAAGATTCGCTGGGTCGAAGGCGCAAATGACTTCGCTTCAATGCATGAAGCCGTTTTGCGACGTTATCGACGCGTGCGCGATGAAGAGAAAGCCTTGCCGGATCTCGTCATGATCGATGGCGGCAAGTCACAACTCAACGCGGCCGCCGAAGCGATGCGTGAGCTCGATCTGGAGGCAGTGCCGATGATTGGCGTCGTAAAACCGGCGCTGCATCACAATCAGGTTGCCTATTTGCTGGTGAAAGGCCGCGAAGACGATCCCCTTTATCTCGATTCGTACTCACCTGTGCTGCGCCTGATTCAGATGATTCGCGACGAGACGCATCGCTACGCCGTGACCTATCACCGCAAGCGTCGCGAGCTGCGCGACTTCACTTCTGAGTTGTCGGCGATTCCCGGCGTGGGCGACAAGCGCAAGACACGTCTGCTGCGTCACTTCGGATCGATTCATAGAATTTCAGAGGCCGGCGTTGACGAACTCGCGCCGTTTGTCGGCCAGAAGACGGCGACGGAAATTGTCGATCACTTCGCCAGGCAGCGAGCGCTGGCGGAAGACGCGAATGCGGCGTGAATTCATACGAACCAGCGGAACGTGGTTTTCACTTTCGTGAGTCTTCGTGTGGTTTCGTGGATCGTATTCCTGGCTCAGTTGCAGAACGATCCACGAACAAACACAAAGATTTCTCTTCGTGACCATTCGTTTTGTTTCCGGGATCGCATCGCAGAATAGGTGGACAAAAGATCCACGAAATACAAAACCGGAAAGAAACATTATATGAAACTTCGGATCTCATCCTTCGCGTTTGTCGCTGCATTCGTATTGCTTAGTGCCACGACTGGATTCTCCTGTACTTGCGCCGGCAGCAGTCCGCCGTGCGAGGAATTCTGGAGCGTCGACGCGGTCTTCACCGGCACAGTGGTGAGCAGCGGAGAGGTCAGTGTTGGCGACGGAGAATTTAAGAGGGAAATGCGTTTGGTTCATCTCACGGTCGATCAACCGATGCGCGGAATGCAATCATCGGCAGTTGATGTCGTGACCGGATGGGGCGGCGGCGACTGTGGGTACGGATTTAAGATTGGCGAGCACTATCTCGTCTATGCTTATCGCGACGACAAAGGTAAACGTCTGGAGACGAGTATCTGCACACGTACTCGCCTGTTGACTGAAGCCGATGAGGATCTCGCTTTCATTCGCGGCTTACCGGCCAGTGGCGCCAATGGGCTGATTTATGGAAACGTCGGCAAGCGCAATTATCACTGGAAGGAAGGCGATTCATGGTACCTGCCGGTGGCTGACGCGGAATTAACCATCGAGGGCAAAGAGTCGCAGTATCAGGCGCGGTCGGATGAAAAAGGCAACTTTCGCCTCGAAAATGTTCTCCCCGGGAAATACGCCGTCAAATTAAAACTCCCTGCGGGATTGATCAGGAATTCATTACAAAAGGATGAAGGCGCCGCGATTGTCGAAAATGAAATTGAAGTAGCCGCGCAGGGCTGCGCTGAGACCGGGTTCTATTTGGAATCTGATACTCGCGTCCGCGGACAGGTCCTGGATGCGAAAGGAAACCCGATAGCCAAGATGCGGCTCGAGATGCGCGGCGCCGCCACTGATAACAGCAACATCAATACATTTCGGTATGCGATGAGTGATCGGGACGGAAATTTCGAATTCAAAATTGTAGAGCCCGGCGAGTACCGGCTCGGTTATCATATTTTGAGATCGGACATGCAGGAAGATCAGCCGTACGCCCGCACGTATCTACCCGGCGTGGCGACGAAGGGCCTGGCCACCATCATCAGCGTCAAGGAGGGCGAGGCTTTAGCTGGTGTGACCTTGCAAATGCCTCCCCCATTGTCACAGCGCATCGTGAAAGGTTTCATTGTCTGGTCCGACGGTCAGCCGGTCCAAGGCGCAAGTGTCTTTGTGAGTCTGACTGAAGAAGGGGAGATGTCATCATTCTCGACCGTCCAGCCGGACGGTGAGGGACGATTCACCTTGAAGCTGTTCGAGGGCCTGCAGTACAAAGTGAGCGCCTTTCGGGAGAGTGGCGGCAAGCAAGCGCAGAGTGAGTACATCGACGTGCCCATGAATCTGGGCGACCAGCCACTGCGGCTCGTGCTTCCCGTTCAAGCTCGCATGTGATTTGCTCAGTTTTTGCTGTTCGAAGGACGGGTGGTGGTAAGGAAAGGCCCCGAACATGTGCAAGAGATGATTTCGCTTAGCGCCTTTGGCGCTGCACATAGCGGTGAGCCTCTGGCTCACCGATCGAGCTTACTAAAATAATCTGATCTAATATCCTGCGCCGGTGAGCCAGAGGCTCACCGCTAGGTGCTGCGCCGAAGGCGCCAACTTACCAGTTCAACTTCAAACCAAACTGAAACTGCCGCGGATCGAAAGCGGCCGTTGGCTGGCTGTAGAAGTGGCCGTTGCCGGCCTGCTGGTGGAACGCGTTCACATTATCGATGAACGGCGACGCCGCGGCCTCGTTAAATCGATTGAACAGGTTGAAACCCTCCGCGATGATGTCCAGCCGCAAGCGTTCGCCAAAGCGAATCGCCCGCGTCAGCCGCGCGTCGAATGACATGTAGCGATGTGTCAGACCCATGTTGCGTGCCAAGTCGCCAGTCGCGAACTCTCCATTCACGATCAGCGGTGTGCAACCGCTCGTACCAGGAACGCACAACAGACCGTTCGGCAAGACCGATGGCCGATCAGTCTGATTCGATTGATCGTTGTTCGTGTCCTGATTGCTCAGAATGTTGAACGGGCGTCCCGAAGAAATCTCGATGATAGGCGCGAACATAAAATCAGCCAGGAACTTGTGCCAACCATCGCCGCCTCGCCAGATAGGCGGCGAAGCCAGTACGCCGCTGAAAACGAATCGGTGTCGTTGATCGAACAACGCATCGCTGCGCTCAGGCCGGATATTGCGATTGTCCTGCGGCAGCAGCAGGGTCTGCAGATCCGATGAATCATCGATCGCATGAGACCAGGTATATGAGGCGAGGAACTGGAAGTTATGAGAAAAACGCTTCTTGAGATCGAGGTTCATCGCATGGTAGACGGAATTGCCGTCAGAGACCTGCGCGTTGATCGATCCGAAAGGAGAAATCACTCCCGGACTCCTCAGCGATCCGGCCAGCTGCGAGTCCAACACTGCTTTCGAAACCAGCCCGCCGCTCGCGGCCTGGGCCAGGAAATAATTGGGTGCATTGGGACGGAAGAAGTTGGCGATTGCCGGCGAGACGATTTTTCCGCGAGTCGGCGAGAGCACGATCATTCCGGGGATGATATTTACCAGCGTATCACCCGGCAGCAGCGGATTAGTGAACGGCGTGCCGGCCGCAATGTTTGTCGGGAAGAAACAGGTGGGCCCGGGACAAGTCCCGCTGACGAGCAGCGCCTCAGTAGTGCTGGTCGGATTCCGGTTCGCGTAACGCGCAAAATTAGCAATCTGCAGATCAGTGCGCGGCGCATTGATATCGAGCGGGTGCGGTAAGTGGTGTGCTCCGACAAACAGGTAGCTGCCTGAGATCGCCATGTCCTTCGTCAGCTGCCGTTCGATCGTCAGGTTCGCCTGATTGGCGTAGGCGTATTCGAAATTCTTGGTGACCGGCAGTGTAAACGGCAGTACCGGTCCAAAGCCTGGAAAAGTCTGATCGTTGAATCGCTGGCGTCCGAATTGATATTGAGCTCCGGGAGCCACGCCCGGAGTCACAAACGTAGAAGGCAGTCCGGCAGCCAGGCACACAGGATTAGGCGCACCCGACGCGGCTCCTGAACAAACTGTGCCCTGGAAAATCTGGCTGGCGTTCAAGAGGGCCGTCGGTGAAGGACTACCGGTAATAAAAACGCCCTGCTGCTGTTGGGCAGCGTCGGCAATGTCAGAGTTGAACGCAATCGCGAGTAGCGGATGATCATAAAAGATGCCGACTGCACCCCGCAACACCGTTTTCGCATCGCCCTTGATGTCCCATGCGAAGCCCAGCCGCGGCGCGAAATTGTTTTTGTCGCGCGGGAAACCCTGCTGCACATTCACGGCGTCCTGCGCGGCCTGCAGATCCGACTGAGACAGCGTGATCCCGGAGAGGGGATCCTTGAAGGAAGTCACGGGCGGTACCGTCTGAGGCAACTCGATATCGTAGCGCACGCCGTAGTTCAACGTGAGGTTATGTTTGATCTTCCAGGAGTCCTGCGCGAACCAGGCAATCGGCTTGTTGTTAATTCTACTTACGGGATTGCCATAGCCCTGGATAAAGTTTGATGGAATACCCAAACCGTATTGTTGCACGGCGGTGAAGTCCGGCGCTGACAGCGTACCGAGCGTGGGAAAAGCAGCCAGGGTAGTCGCTGACAAGCCGCCAAAGTTATAAAGACCGGCAAAGTTCAATTCGAAAATCGCCGAAGGGATGTTGACTGAGGCGTAATCACCACCGAATTTGAAGGTGTGCGTGCCGACGACGATGTTTAGCGAGTCGGTCCACTCGTAACGTGTTTCCGTGCGCACCACCGGTGAGAATAATTCGCGTCCGATAAATGCGGTGCCTGAGATGTTGAAAGCCACGGCGTCAGGGTTTTGCGATTTGAAGACCGCGCGTCGTTCCCCGAAGTTAAACCTTAATTCATTGACCATCCGCTGCGACAGGGTCGAATTCAACGTGGCTACGAATGAATAATCCTTCACTTTCTGAATACCGGTGCGCGAGAAATCATTCTGGCCGAGGGACTGGTTCTGTGACTCGACCTGAATGCCGGTAATTGTGCTCGGGTTGTAACCAAAGCGCGCCGTCAAATGATGGTCTTTGGTGATCACGTGATCAATGCGGATTGAGTTAAACGTGGTCTTCTCCGTCACGGGAAACACTGACGGAAGCGCCAGCAGTGGACGAAAAGCCACGAATTGGCCGGCGGCGTTGGTCGTGGCAGACGGCACCGGCGCACCGGATAAAAAGAAACGAGGTCCAATCGGTTGGCCTGCGGGAATAGTGCCGCCCACGCTCAGCAGCGGATTAGTCCCAGTCAATGCGGTCACCCCACCACTCGAAGCCAGCGCCGCATATTGGACTGCCGCGCCGGCGAGTGCTTGTCCCTGCGTAATATTTGCGGGCACGCCCGACGCGATCAATTGTCCCGCCGTGGTCAGCAGCCCGCTGACGTACGCACTCTGGCGGCTCGTGATATTGCCGAAGGTCTGCGTGAAAGGCAGAAACGGCGCGCCAATGGTCACGCTGCTGGTAAGTCCCTGGCGCACGTCACTGGTGAAAAAGCCGGATTCATGCCGTTGTCTTTGCTCGAATGAGCCGAAGAAGAAAGTGCGGTCTTTATCGAATGTGCCTCCGAGCGTTCCGCCATATTGGGTCCGCGTGAACGGCGGTTCGGCGATGGGCGCAAAGGCATTGCGTGCCTGAAAACTACGGTGGCGCAAAAAACCAAAGACGTCCCCGTGGAGATCATTGGTACCGCTTTTGGTAACCACGTTCACCACGCCACCGGCAGACCGCCCAAACTCGGGTGCGAAAGAATTGCTGACTACCTGAAACTCCTGCACCGCTTCCTGACTGACCGTCGATCGCGACGCGTTAACCGAGTTATCTGTATTGTCAGCGCCGTCGACCTGCACCAGGTTTGAGCGGCCGCGCTGGCCGCCAAAGTTGAGGCCTGTAGTCGGCGCTGGTCCAATCGGCCGGCCGGCATCACGACTGACAGTCGAACTGGTCAGCGCGAATGACAGATAGTTGCGTTCGTTAATCGGAAGATTCTCAATTCGCTCGCGATCGATAATCGTCGCGACATTCGTATTCGTCGTCTCTACAATATTCGGCGAAACAGTCGTCACCGTCACGGTCGCCGTCAGCTCACCCACTTCCAACGGCACGTCCTGATTGATCGTTTGGCCTATAGTGAGTCTCACCGAGGGAAGGACAGCAGTTTTGTAATTGCTCGCTTTTACGGTTATCTCGTAATTTCCCGGTGGAAGGTTTACGATCTTATAAAAGCCATCGTCATTCGTCGTTGTTTCACGCGATACGTTGGTTGCAGGGTTACGCACAGTGACCGTCGCATTGGCTACCGCGGCGCCGTTGGCATCGCGAACGGTGCCCTGCAAATCAGCCGCGTCGGAGTGCGCCTGCGACATCGCCACCACAAAGCAACTTGCGATCGCCAGGCAAACCAACAGGATTCGAAGCGAGCTTCTGTACCAACGATTAAGGGACCAAGACATCTTCGTACTCTCCTTCTCGGGTCAGTTCTGACTTGACGACATCGCGAAGTTTTTGACGGGGAAGCGCGACCTTGATTCTCAGGACGGAACGATTAAGTGGCCGAGGGCGAGGGGCGAGTTGATGCCAACTTCGATAGTTTTGCATCTCGGCCGTTGATTGATGGCAATTCGCTACGCAAAAGCAACCGGAGACGAGCCGTTTGTACCCTAAATCCAGTCGCGAGGCAAGAATTATTAGCAAAGCGGCTCAAAGTTGCACGCGCATCTTGCGCGTGAAATTCACGGGCGGGACGCCGTGCCACGTCTTACTTTACACGTACCGGCGCAGAATAAGTTTCGGCGCGCGAGCCGCGAGTCGCCTGTGCCAACCGGCGCCGCGCGTAGTTGCTGGCTCCGAATAACGCAATCGCACTTTCGGCGAGGCCGGGTACAAACGCAGCCCGGCGCAGGAGTGATGATAATCTGAGTCGTGAATTGAAGATCCGGTGATAGCAATCAGCATAACCGGTCTGAAGTCGGGCGAGTTCCCATTGGTCCTTTGCGTGGTCGAGGAAATCCTTAATCGCCCCGGCCGCCAGTTCGCCGCTCTCGAGCGCCATCAACATGCCGCTGCCGGTGAAAGGGTCGATAAAGGACGCAGCATCACCGATTGCGAGCAGCCCTTGGATTGGCGCGACCGAACTCCGGCCGAAGCCTTCCAGCGACACGGCGAGCCAGGGTGCCTTGAGCTTCGCCTGTGCCAGCGTGAAAGCGGCGCGCTGGTTCTGACACACGACGGCGCGCATCACTTGATCCGCATCGGCGCCGCAGGCACGCACGTCGCGTGCGGAAGCAATGAAGCAGAGGTTACTGAGGCCGTTTTCGATGCTGCTTAACCCGCCATACCCTCCACGGTAAAA
>AP72_2010_repI_A001DRAFT_1000042_pt1 | contig 24429 bp, 19 predicted proteins | sample AmaPasrepliIA001_FD_9535 | JGI IMG/M metagenome (IMG submission 9535)
TCCCGCCGATCTGTTCAGCAACGGCTTTTTTCAAACGGCCGCCGTGCAGTTGGCCGGTGACTGGTCCAAAGGCACACATGTGCAGACCGTATTCCGATTTTCACCNCAGGCCACGGTATTCGCAATCGATCCATTTGCCGGACGGTTGGCGGTTTACGATCCTTCGTTGAGCGTGCAGGTAACGCAGGATCTGCCCACCTTTGGCCTGCCGGTGCGCGCGCAGGCAATCATCGATGCGCGCAATCTTTTTGATGTGCAAACCAGGACCACGAACGGCGAGACGCTGCTCGAAGTTGGTTCCAGTGGTCGTTCGGTTCGCGGCGGTATCCTGGTTCGTTTCTGATAACCAGGCAGGCAGCCGTGTCTATTAGCCTCGTGGGCTGCTATCTTCCCCCGCTTTTCCAAAATCTCGGACGATTACGAAAACATGGACGCTCGCAATACCCGACTTGACTCCGGGCCGCGGGAAATGGCGGAAAAGTCAAAAAGCTGGGCTGTTATCGGTACCGGTTTGCTATCAACGAGTTGGAACATAGGTTGCCTCAATTAACTTGATGTTGTTGTGTGTTCAGGTCTGTCTGCTGCGCTGATTGGAAAAATTAGTTAATGAAAGGCTCTATTCTGACAACCAAGACGTGGCTGCTGCTGGTAATCGCGGCGGTCTTGTTTGTCGCCGGAGCCATTAATTTTTGGCAACGCGCGCACATGCAGGGGCCGGCAACTGACGGGGTCACCTGGGTCGACACCTCACAGGGAATAATCGCCAAATCGATCACTCCCGGCTCTCCTGCTACCAGGGCGCACCTGAATCCCGGCGATCGCCTGCTGGCGATCAGCATGACGGAACAGAAGTGTGAAGATGTAACTCGCGGACCCAGGTGCGAACAGGTCTCCGGAGCAGAAAAAGTTCAGGTCTATTTGGATCAAGCGCGCGTCGGCGGTGAGATCCACTATTTGATCGAGCGGCCATCATTCCCGCCTGAGACCCGCTACTACTATGCGGATCTCGACCACCTCGGCGCCATCAACAGCCTGACCGCGCGCGATCTTTATCTGAACTTGATCGGGTTGGTCTATCTATGCATTGGCCTCTTTGTCATCTTCCGCCAAGGCGGACGCGCGCCGTTCGTTCTCCATTTCGCGGGCCTTTGTATCGTCGCTTTTGTCTTCCATTTTTACACTCCGCTGGGAACCTACCGAGACCTCGACCTGGCGGTAGCCTTCCTTGACAACGCGGCTTTCATTCTTTTCGCGCCGCTGCTGGTGCACTTCAGCGCGATCTATCCGGTTCGTTATCGTCTGTTCGAAGACAAGCGTTGGCGCGCAATCGTTCTGTATCTGCCGGCCATGGTGCTGCTGGGTTTCGCCACCGTTATTTTTCTGCACGATCAGTTAATCACAGTAATCCCGCACCAACTCCTGGATTATTCGCCTAACCTGGTTGCCCGCTTCTACAAGGCCTCGTTTATTCAGTTTGTGCTGGCGCTGATCGCGAGCGGCGTCTTACTAGTGCGCCGTTTCGTAGTCAGCAAGAGCACAGTCGCGCGCCAGCAATTGAAGTGGGTGGTCTGGGGAACGGTGCTGGCTGTGGCGCCATTCACCGCGTTATACGCCCTCGGTTATATTTTCGGAGATACGGCCGGTCCGCTCACCGATATCGCCATACTTCCATTGATTCTGATTCCGTTGTCGCTGGGATATTCAGTCGTCCGCTATCGTCTGATGGACGTCGAGTTGGTGGTGCGACGTGTGGCCGTCTACGCGCTGACCACCGTTGCAATTGCCGTAGCCATCGGAGCCGTTATCTACTTTATCGGCGTTTATGTGTTCGGCAATCTTCCCAGCTCGGGTGAAAGCATCACGCTGCCCCTCGTCTTTTCAGTCTTCGCCATGGCGGTCATCGTGATGATTGCCGCACCGATCAAAAACTTTCTGCAAGAAAGCGTCGATCGGGTCTTCTATGGTCGCCGTTACGATTTGCGACACAGCCTGCTGGATTTTGGCCGTACCATTTCTGCCACCACGGCCTTGGATCCTTTGCTCGACTCGCTGATTACGCGCCTGCGTGAAGTGATGAATGTCGAGCGCCTCGCTATTTTCATCGAAGAAGGCTACGCCACCGGCGGTTATCGCGTCGCCCGGACTACCGGTTTCTCCGCGCCGATTGGTGTGCCTGCCGACTTCCGCGAAATGATTCGCACGCGCTCAGCGGAAACTGGGGTGGTCCGCGCCGATGATCTGGAATCAGCTCCGGAAGGCGATGGTTATGTGCGACGGGTGTTGCATTACTACGTTCCCTGCGTAGTGCGCGGACGAATGGTGGCGGTAATCGGCCTGGGCAGATCTGCCGATGGCGCACTGTTATCGTCTGAAGACGTCGAGATCCTGCGCACCGTTTCCGGCTATATCGCGGTGGCCATCGAAAACAGCCTGCTTTACCAGGAGCAACAACAGCGGGCGGCGGAACTTGAACTGCTGAAAGAGTTCAACGAGTCAATCGTCGAATCAATTAACGTGGGACTAATGGCCGTTGATCTCGATGGCCGCATCACCCGGCTGAACTCGGCGCTCGAGCAGATCGTAGCAGCCGATCGCGAAAATGTTATCGGCGAAAACGTCGAATCATTGTTCGCGGAGGATTTTGCCGACACGCTGCACCAGGTGCTGGGCGAGGCGGGCTGGCGCCTGATTCAGACGCGGCAGATTTATAAGTTGCACACCATGACTCGCGCCGGGCGGCAACTGGTCCTGAATATCGCGATTGCCCCCTTGTGGGCTGATTCGAAAGAGCAAACCGGCGCGCTGGTGGTGTTTGAAGATGTCACCGAGCGCCTGCGGCTCGAAGACCAACTACAGCAGCGCGAAAAGCTTTCGTCCATTGGACTCCTGGCTGCCGGCGTCGCGCATGAAGTAAATACGCCACTCACGGGCGTTTCATCGTACACGCAGATGCTGCTAAACATGCTGCCGCAGAATGATCCGAAACACGCCTTGCTCGAGAAAGTCCGGCGGCAGGCGGATCGCGCCACCGACATCGTAAACAATCTGCTGAATTTCTCCCGGACCGGGAGCGCGGCAGAGTTCACCGCGCTGGACATACATCGCGTACTTGACGACACGCTGCAATTGCTCGAACCACAGCTGCGGCGTGGGCAGATCGAAATCATCCGTCAGTACGACGAAGAGTTGCCGCCGGTACACGGAAACTCGGTTAAGCTGCAGCAGGTCTTTACCAACCTGATTCTGAATGCGCGCGACTCAATCGCCAACGGCAACGGCCGCATCTTGCTAACCACACACAACGGCGAAGAGGACTCTCTGACGGTGGAAGTCGCCGACAACGGCATCGGGATCGATCCTGACGACGTCGCCAAAATTTACGATCCGTTTTTCACCACTAAAGGCGTTGGGCGCGGAACAGGTTTAGGACTCGCAGTCACCTATGGCATCGTGCAGGAGCATTCCGGCCACATCAGTGTTAACAGTACTCCGGGCCTCGGCACCACCTTCCGGATTACTCTCCCCACGCGCGATCCTCATACGCGCTTGCAAGCTGCCGCGCTCTAACCTGCTCGAGGTCCGCAGTTAGCTTTTGCTGTTCGTTTCGGTAATAATCGTCGCTTTGTTACTTGCCTCCGATTCTCCGCAGGTAAAGGCTGGGGTGAAAAAAAGAGTTAGTTGCACACAAGAACCCTCACCCAATCCCCTTTACCAAGGAAGAATTTCGCTCCGTTATGGCCAGAAAAGGATCAGTACTTGTAGTTGATGACGAGGAAATAATGCGCGACGTCCTGGAGACGTTGCTTTCGTCAGAAGGATACCGGGTCGACCTCGCAAAAACCGGCGAAGAGGGCCTGGATGCGTACACCAAGCGTCCCTACGACGTAGTCCTGCTGGATGTGTCGATGCCCGGCATCGGCGGATTGCGAGCACTGGAAGAATTCTTAAAGCTCGACGGCGAATCAGTCGTCGTGATGATCACCGCTTACGCAACTTTTGATACCGCGATTGCGGCATGGGAAAAAGGCGCGTTCGGTTGCATCCGCAAGCCGTTTCAAAATGAGCATATCAGCGCCACCGTAGCCGCCGGCGTCAAACGGCGGCGCAAGGAAGAAGAACGCCGCTCGCTGCGCCAGGCCATGAGCCGCGAAGTGGATCGCGGCGCCATCGTCGGCCGCTCAGACATCATGCAGGAAGTGTTTCGCCTCGTGGAACAAGTCGCGGCGGCGCGCTCCACGATCCTGATTACCGGCGAGAGCGGGACCGGAAAAGAACTGATTGCGAAGGCCATTCATGAAGCCAGCCCGCGCATCTCCAAGCCTTTTGTTACCGTCAATAGTTCGAACATTCCTACCGAGCTGCTTGAATCTGAATTGTTTGGTCATACGCGGGGTGCTTTCACCGGCGCCGTGGCCGCGAAAAAAGGGTTGTTTGAGGTTGCTGATGGTGGATCGATCTTTCTGGATGAAATCGGCGATATTCCGCCCGAGACGCAAGTGCGGCTGTTACGCGTTATTCAGGAGCGTGAATTTACTCCGCTTGGCGACACCAGCCCCCGTCGCGTCGATGTGCGGATCATCGCGGCGACCAATATCGATCTGAAAGAAGCCGTGCGCCAGGGCATGTTCCGCGAGGACCTTTACTATCGCCTCTCGGTCGTGCCGATTGAGTTGCCGGCGCTGCGCGACCGCCGCCAGGACGTGCTGCCTCTGGCCCAGCACTTCATTCGCAAATACAATGCGGAAAATGGCCGGCAGGTGTCGGAACATATCGCGCCGGACGTGCTCTCCTTGCTGGAAAACTATTCCTGGCCTGGTAATGTGCGGGAACTCGAGAATGCGATTGAGCGGGCGGTGGTGATTGCCCCCGGCGACGAGATCACCCGCGACTGTTTGCGTCCTGAAATCGCAGACCCACAGGCAACTCGTATCGTGGTCCGCGAAGGCTCCGGCGCCGCCTCGTCGATAGACGTGGGGCCGCGGAATCAATTTCTATGACGAAGTGCGGCGGTTTGAAATCGACCTCATACGCCGCGCTCTGGATCAAACAGGCGGTCATCAATCGCGGGCCGCGCGCTTGCTGGGGATGAATCCGACGACGCTTAATTCAAAGATTAAGACCTACAACATCAATCTGCGGGCCTGAGGCACTTCGGTCGCTGGTACCAGTTGCGCCGGAAGCAAGCCCTGGACTGGAGCGCAAGCGTCCTCGCTTGCACGGGCGCGAAGCGCGAAATCGCTCTAACCGAAAGACTGCAACCGGGACGGTTGCGCTCCAGTCGCCGGTCTCTGGCTTTACGGTTGTTCGTGGTAAATCTTCGGATCAATCACTTCGCAGTCGCGGTCTTCAGATCGAGCGTGCGAATGACTCGGTGCAGATTGTTCGGATGGATGCCAAGCAGTTTGGCCGCCTCAGTGTAGTTGCCTTTTGCCTGGGCCAAAGCGTTCTGTACTATTTGGCGTTTTGCGTCTTTAACGGCGTCATAATATTTTGCCGGCGGCTGGCCGTGCTCAGCCAAATCTGCCACGCGACGCGGGAGATCATCCACGCCAATCGTGTCCGTCGATCCCAACACCACAGCGCGCTCAATTGCATTCTCGAGCTCGCGAATGTTGCCCGGCCAGTCGTATGTTTGCAGCAGGGCACGTGCTTCCGCCGTAATGCCGGCGATCGCTCGCTTGCATTCTTTCGCGTACTTCGCGGTGAAATAAGTAGCCAGCAGCGGAATATCTTCCTTACGCTCACGCAGCGACGGCATGGTGAGCTTTACCACATTCAACCGGTGATAAAGGTCTTCGCGAAAAGTTCCCGCTTCAATCATCGCTTCCAGATCCCGATTCGTTGCCGCGATGACCCGCACGTCGAGTTCAATCGAGCGCGTGCCGCCCACCCGTTCGATTTTGTGGTCCTGAAGAAATCGCAGCAGACGCGATTGCATCGCCAGGGTCATCTCTCCGATTTCATCGAGAAACACGCTGCCACCGTGGGCCACTTCCAGCTTGCCCTGCTTGCGACCAATCGCCCCGGTGAAGGCGCCTTTCTCGTGTCCGAACAGCTCGCTTTCCAACAGGGTTTCAGTCAACGCGGCGCAGTTGATCGGTACGAAGGGGTGGTCGGCTCGCCGGCTGTTCGCGTGAATGGCGTGGGCGGCGAGTTCTTTTCCCGTGCCGCTCTCACCGCAAATTAATACGGCGGATTTCGCGGGCGCCACCCGCTGGATGAAATGATAGACTTCCTGGGCCGGCCCACTCTCGCCAATCATGTTGTGCTCGATAGCCAGGGTTGACTTCAAGCGCGTGTTCTCATCTTCCAGCCATTCAACCTGGCGGGCATTCTCGAGCGAGACGGCCGCCATACCGGCGATCGCGGCGAGCAATTGCAGATGCGCCTCGTCAAAATGGACCAGCGGATCGCTTGCGTCGAGATAAATTACTCCCAGCAACTTCTCAACTACGATCAAGGGAACGCACATTAGGGAACTGATCTTTTCGGCCACCAGACTCTCCGCAGTTTTGAGCGTCTCGCTGGTTTTGATGTCGTTAGTGAGAACCGCAACGCGTTCCCGCATCACGTGCTCGACCACCGTGCGGCTGACGCGAACCGGATTGCTGTGAGGTTCGCGGTGTTTGCCATGGACGGATGAAAAGTCTTTCTCGCCGCGGCCCAGGATCACTGCGCCGCGGTCTGCCGGAATGATTTCAAAGACCGCGTCCAGGATCTCTTTCACGACTTCCTGGGTGCGACGTAAACGATTTATCCGACTTGCTATTCTGAGCAGAACGCCTAGGTCGCGGGCCACGCGTTCGTGCTCAGGCACCGCAACCAGAGATTGCTCGGTATTATGTAAGAGTGTTTCGGGGCGTAATTCTTTGGCGGATTCTGTCAGCGGGTTCGAGTCATCCCAGCGAACCAGTTGACCTAAGGGCGCGTCTTCACCTTCTTCAATCAGAAAGAGCAACTCAACATTGCCAACTCGCAATTGATCGGCATGAGCCAGTACCTGTTCTTTAACCGGTCTTCCATTAACAAAAGTGCCGTTGTAACTGTCGAGATCGTAAACTTTGAAGGCGTCGTTTTCCTGACGGATGACACAGTGACGGCGCGAGACCGAGGCATGATTCAACCAAACCGCGCTGGCGGATTCACGACCGAGCGTCGTCTCTGTGACCGAAAGAGGAAACATCGCTCCCTTTCGTATACCGTTAACTGCGACCAGCCTTGGATTCATATGCTAACCTAGACTCAAGCCAGCATTGTCGGGAAATGCCGCTACCACCCGAGCGCATTCGACTATCTCTACTGATAGCCTTACTATCACTTTTGATATAAAAATGCCAGCCCACCTCGTTTGCTTGATTTGTTGCCAATCAACAAACTTGCATAGAACACTAAGGTTATAGGCGCCTATATGTTAAGGAAGACCTTACAGCGTCATTCGGCACGGGAATCGCACTAGAGAGAAACCGAGAAAGAACTTCGAGCCAGGGCAGGCGGCTTGCAGCGGCTCAAAAGTGAGTGCGGTATTTGAAATCCTATCCCCACGCCGACAAAGGTGAAGCTGGCAGCGTCCTATACCAGCAGAAGTTCCTGTCAGCTCACCAGGCAGCAACCCGAAGTCCCACCCTTCGGGTTGCTTGTGTTTTTGGGCCCATTTAATCCGCTCAGACTGATATCACTGATCAAAAGAAGGTTGTCAGAAACCAACAACTCCGGGTATTTTTGTGCGCAGCACGCTCGGTGAGGTTTGGTTGTGCGACGACGCAAGATTGACGGCTGCCCAATAGCTGGCGCCCTCCAATTGATTGGTGACAAGTGGACCATGCTCGTCGTCCGTGACCTGTGTGCGGGTCCTAAACGGACGACGGAGCTGCTTGAAGACTTGCACCCTATCAGCAGCCGGACCTTGATGGGCCGTCTGCGCGAGATGGAGCAAGACGAACTGGTCCTGCGAAACAACTACGGCGGACTGCCCCGCCGGGTCGAATACGAATTGACCGAGCGCGGCCGCCGGTTAATCCCTTTGCTGGATGCCTTAATGAAAGCGGGCCAGGCGCTCGAATGCAATGACTGCGAGGATCGGAAAGAGAGCGCTGGCTACTACTGCGATTTCTGTCCTGCTCGCCGGTCTTCAAGCGCCGCAGGCGAAGAGCCGCAATTCGTAGAATCACCACCCGAACCCGCCCCGCGACGCAGAGACGATTCCGTCATCTTGTTGTAGAGTGTTAGGTCACTACTGGATAAAACTATTTCATCTTACCGAAATGACCTGATGCCTGACTCGCTTCCCTCTGAAAAAAGAACTGTTTGGTCTTTTGTGCTGATCGCCCTCGTCTCTTTGATAGGACTCGGCGACGCGATTTATTTGACGGTGCAGGATCTGACCGGACAGAATCTGCGCTGCACAATTATTTCCGGCTGTTCAGAAGTCCTCGGCAGCAAGTTTGCGCACATCGGATCGGTCCCGCTGGCGACTGTAGGCGCAGCCGCATATTTTGCGGTTTTTAGTCTCGCGATTTTGGCCGCTTTCGGCTACTCCTTCGTACGCCCAATGCTTCTGGTGCTGGTCGCGCTCATGTTCTTGACCACTCTATGGTTGCTCTATTTGCAGGCGTTTGTCATTCAACACTTTTGCCAGTACTGCCTGCTGTCGGCGGCGGTGACGACCGCGCTTACCGTGATCACATTTGCATCGGGAATCGTGGGACGAAGATCGGTCAGTAGATCGTTGACTCATTAGTTCATTGACTTATTGATTCATTGGTATCTGGCCCATTTCATGGTTTTCAAATGAATAAATGAACTAATGAAACAATAAATTAATCTCTTTCGGCTTGCCACCTCTAACTCACGCTGCTAATCTTTTCACTCACACCAGCCAATTTTGAAAGGAGTTCACGAGATGAAAAAGCAATATGCGCTACCGCTGTTTCTGGCCGCGGTTTTGATTGTTGTCTTCGCGGCTGTTGCCGGCAGCGGTCGCAATGCGTCGGACTTGCCTGCGCCGCCGGCCATTGGCACTGTGATTGATGATTTCACTCTACCGGATGCTGACGGGGCCGCGCACTCGCTCGCGTCGCTCAAAGGCAAGAATGGTACGGTTGTGATTTTCATAGCGACCAAGTGTCCGGTCTCGAACGCTTACAACGATCGCATGGAAAAATTGGCGGAAGATTATAAGGCTAAGGGTGTGAGCGTGGTTGGCATCAACGCCAACAATACCGAGCCTGCGGCTGAAGTGAAAGCGCACGCGGCCGAAAAGGGTCTCAAGTTCACCATCCTCAAGGATGACGGCAACAAGATCGCTGACCGGCTCGGCGCCACCAGGACTCCTGAGGCGTATGTGCTTGATACCAAAGGCAAACTGGTCTATCACGGTCGCATCGACGACGCACAGAAAATCGAAAGCGTCACGTCGAGCGATTTACGGAACGCGCTTGATGAAATGCTCGCGGGCAAAGCCGTAAGCAAGACCGGCGGCGCCGCGTTTGGCTGCACCATCAAACGAGTCTCGTAGTAACGTGAACTGTTAGTTTGCGCTCTTTTGGCTCTGTTTTGGGTCATGGCGCCGGTTGCCTCACATGATCATGCGTTTGTGTACTTCAATTCAGTTCGCGAGTGTCGTGATACTGGGATTGGTGTCGGTTGCGGTGCTTGCCCAGGAAAAGACAAGCACCGCGCGCGCTCCTATCACTCCAGTAATTCGGAACAGTCATCCTGGCGATGGCATCGATGTTACTGACTATGGCGATGACGTTCGCGAGATCAATCTCGACGACTTGAAAAAGATGCTGCAGCGCGACGGCAAGGATACACGGCCGCTACTGCTGAACTTCTGGGCCACCTGGTGCGACCCCTGTCGCGAAGAATTTCCGGATCTCGTCAAACTTGATGCCGATTATCGTGACAAGGGCCTGAATTTCATCGCCATCAGTCTGGACGATGTGACTGACATCAAAAGTGCAGTGCCCAAGTTTCTGAACGAAATGAAAGCCAAAATGCCGGTGGTGCTGCTGAATGTGAACGATCCTGAGCCGGCAATTAAAGCCGTCGATGCGACCTGGGACGGTCAACTGCCGGCGACTTTCCTTTACGACAAAGACGGCAAAATCGTCTTCAAACATTTCGGCCGGATTCAGCCCGCAGAACTGCGCACCGCGATCGATAAGCAAGTAGGCGCCAAGCAGTAGACAGTCACACAGGTTGCTTCTCGCGGCTCACCTGAAAATGATCACTCCTGAAGTAATCGCCGCCCACAATCTCACTACCGCAGAATTCAATCACCTGAAGGAATTGCTCGGACGCGAACCGAACCTCGTGGAACTCGGTGTCTTCTCGGTCATGTGGTCTGAGCATTGTTCGTACAAGTCTTCGCGGGTCCATTTAAAAAGGCTACCGACGTCAGGGGAGCGCGTAATCGTGCCGCCCGGAGAAAATGCCGGTGTCGTCGATGTCGGCGACGGCTGGTGCGCGGCCTTCAAGATCGAATCGCATAACCATCCTTCGTTCATCGAGCCATTTCAGGGCGCCGCCACCGGTGTCGGCGGAATTCTGCGCGACATCTTCACCATGGGCGCCCGGCCCGTCGCCGCGCTTAACAGCCTGCGATTCGGATCGCTTGATCATCCCGAGCATGGCCGGCGAAATCGATCACTGCTCGCAGGTGTAGTAGCGGGCATCGCGCACTACGGCAATGCTTTCGGCGTGCCCACGGTTGGCGGTGAGGTTTCCTTCAACGATTCGTACGCGCTCAACCCGCTGGTAAACGCCTTCGCAATCGGGCTGGTCCGCAACGATCAGATCTTTTTCGGCAAAGCCACCGGCATCGGCAATCCGGTTTTGTATGTCGGAGCCAAGACCGGACGCGACGGCATTCACGGAGCGACGATGGCATCGGCCGAATTTGATGAAGAAGCGCTCGAGAAACGGCCTACAGTTCAGGTTGGCGATCCGTTTCTCGAGAAACTGCTGCTCGAGGCCTGCCTCGAAGCTATGCGCAGCGGCGCCGTCGCCGGAATCCAGGACATGGGCGCCGCCGGCCTGACTTGCTCCACCTGCGAGATGGCTGCGCGCGCAGGCACCGGAATTGAAATCGACCTCTCGCTGGTACCGCAACGCGAAACCGGAATGACCGCGTACGAGATGCTGCTTTCGGAATCGCAGGAACGCATGCTGATCGTCGCCCACAAAGGACGCGAGCGGGAAGTGATCGATATTTTCGCGAAATGGGATCTGGATGCGGTGATCATTGGCGAGGTCCGTGATGATGGCCGCATGCGCGTGTCGCACAATGGTGAGGTCGTTTGCGACGTGCCGGTAAGGGCGCTTACCGATGAAGCTCCGGTTTATGAAAGGCCGATGAAGCCTATGGCAGTCAGTGGTCAGTCGTCAGTTGTCAGTGGCAATGACGTTGATCGTGGCGCAACGCAAATCAAAGAACAACTGACCACTGACAACGGACAAATTCTACTGAAACTGCTCGCTTCGCCGAATCTAGCATCCAAAGAATGGGTCTATCGACAATACGATCACATGGTGCGCACCAATACGGCAGTGCTGCCGGGTGCGGACGCCGCGGTAGTCCGGATCAAAGAGACACGACGAGCTCTCGCGCTGGCGCTGGACGGGAATGGGCGTTATTGCGGAATCAATCCGCGGGAGGGCGCCAGGCTGGTTGTCGCTGAAGCCGCGCGCAACGTCGTTTGCGTCGGCGCACAGCCGATCGCGATCACAAATTGTCTGAACTTTGCCTCTCCGGAACGGCCGGAAGTCATGTGGTCTTTCTCAGAAGTAATTGACGGCATGGCTGAAGCCTGCAAAGTCTTTAACACGCCGGTCGTCTCAGGCAACGTCTCTTTTTACAACGAGACCGAAGGCCGCGGCATTCTGCCGACGCCGGTCATCGGTATGCTCGGCCTGATTGACGACGTCCGGCGAGTCATTCAGCCCGGCTTTAAGAACCCGGGCGACTTCGTGGCGCTTTTGGGTGCGACCAGAGAGAATCTGGACGCCAGTGAATACGCGAATGTGATTCAGGCAGTTGTTGGCGACAGCGTGCCGGCGCTCGATCTTGAGGCCGAACAAGCAGTGCAACTCGCCTGCCTGCGGGCAGCGCAAAACGGTCTGCTGCGCTCGGCACATGATTGTTCCGACGGCGGATTAGCCGTTGCGCTGGCTGAATGTTGTTTCTCTTCGATAAATCACGAACGACTGGGAGCGGACATCGACATCACCGGCGAGTATCCAATTGTTACTCGTCTTTTCAGCGAAACTCCTTCACGCATCATCATCAGCTTCGATCAGGCGCTGCTCGGCGATATGGAAGAGATTGTAGCGGTCGCAGGCTGTCCCATGACTCTCCTGGGAAATGTCGGTTCGGATCGATTGCGAATTGAGAGTGACGGCGAAGAAGTAATTCAACTCGATGTGGCTGAGATGGAAGAGACCTGGCGCTCATCGTTCGGCGCTAAACTGCAAGCAGAAGCCATGGCCGCCGGCGCGGAGTAACCTTTCTTACTTGCGCGCCAGCACTACCGGGGCCTGTTCCGCTGCGCGAATTTTCTCAAAAAAGCTTCGCACCGAATTGTATTGGTCCGCCGGAATGGTCGCGGCTTTCTGCACCAGCTTACGCGTAAAGATCAACTGGCCATCTTTAACCTCGTAGTTTGTCGCATACGATCCAAACGAAGTATCAAGTTTGACTGCGTCCGGCATTTCGTCAACGTCAAAACCGGCGGGAAGTTTCACGCGCACCGTCTCTGAATACGAAGTGGAATGCAACACCACAGGATGTTTACGGCGGCCGGCAGTGAGGGACAATGATTCGCGGCGGGAGACAATCGCAGGTTTGAAGACGAGCAGGCGATCCTGCATCAACTGGCCGTAACGCGGCGCCACAAAATCCACGTCAAGATTGAAACGGTTCGCCGGATTGTCATCACGAGGCTCAACCTTACCCACCGTGGCTGCGGCTGCACCAGTGGTCACCCAACCCTCAATTCTCTTTATATAGTCCGCTTTCGACTCGTTCCGGAATTCCCGGCGGTACGCGGAAGCCCATTGACCATTCGCATTTTCGCGGATATTTGCGGAGAGCACACCGGCGCTGTCGATACTCGCGTCAATCACGCGTTCCAGCTGATTTGACTCGGGCGAAGTGACGGGCATCTTCAGCAACGCGTCGGAATCCTTCGCATCAATCAAAGCCAGGCTACCCTGCAAATACGACGGCAGATCTCCCACCGGAGTTTCTTCAGCCGTCGGATCGAAAATAAGCAACCGGCCGAAGCGCGTGGTCTGTACGACAGTCTGAGCCTGCGTGTCGTCACTCAGCTTGATCGCGATGATGCAATGATTAAATTGCTGGGGCGAGGGCCATTCGGCACGGACATAGTCGGGATCGCCTGAGTAGATGCTCACCGGGAAAGACGTGATCCCGACAACTTTGAGCATCGCCCGCATCAGGTTGGCCTTATCTTTGCAGTCGCCGTACGACTTGGCAAACACTTCCGTCGCGGGATGTGGTCGATAGCCGCCACCGCGACCGAGCCCAATTTGAATCGAAATGTATTTCACGCTTTGCACGTAACGACCGATCGCCTGAATCTTCTCCAGCTCGCTCCGCGCATTCGCGGTAAGTTCGCGCGCTTTTGCGGACAGAGCATCGTTAACGGTTACCTGCGGATCTTCCAGTTCGCTCATCCAGGCAGAAACCGCGGACCAGTCTGCAAAGGTCTTGACTGTGGCGTTCGCTGACCCGGCTGCGGGAAAGTAACTGACGGCGATTCGCGGAGCGAGATTGGAAACCGGCGGGCTCATGGGCTCGGGATCAATCGGCGGCGCGTCAAGCAACTCCCAGGTGTACGTGGATCCGTCGATCTTCGGCTCAATCTTCTCGTGATTGAAAGTCACACTCGTGGCGCGCCAGCCAGTCGGCAAAGAGACGGTGAATCGTGAGAGCAACGAAGGAATGCGTTCCTGAAACTCCCACTCGAATTGACTGAAGATTGAACGGTCTTCGCTGACGATTGAATAACCGAATACGGAACCAGCGTCCGCCTCTTTCTCGGCGGAAATCAATTTCGCGCGATACTCGTTGTAAACGTCGTCTGTCGAGAGGGCTACGTCCATCGTTTCATCCTTGCCGTAACGCTTGACCGGCGCGGAAGCTCGCAGCAACCAGGCGTGAATCTCGCGCACCTTACCGGTATCTGTGTGATAAATCTCATGCGCGAATGCATAATCGCGGCCTTCGCGAATCAGAATACGCACCGCATAGTTGCGGGTCGTAACTACGCGGCCGTCCTCAGTCACAGTTACTTTTTGATCGTTTACCAGGACAACTGCCGGAACATCTTTCTCGTATGCCGGTGCGGTAGCCGCGGCAGCTTGCGTTAGCCAGGCAGGCACTTCATCGCCGGCCAGGGCGGGCGAAACAATCAGTAGCGTTAATAAAAACGCAAACGCGAGACGTGAGCTCATAATTATCTTCGGCTTTTCTGCTTGTGGGCTGTGCCTCAAAAGTCGATATCTTGACCGTTCAGGAGCCAAATCGCTTGTCGCCGCGGAGTGGCGTATGAGTTTAGCCCGACCCTTTAAGGCAGCTATATAGTTGACTCACCCTAATTAGTACCCCGAGCGCTAGCGAGGGGATCGAACGCTCAACAGTCGCATGGCGCTTTCTCTGTTAACAAGACCTGTGATCCCCTCGCTGGCGCTCGGGGTACTAATCGGATCAGGTTACGCTGTTGAGTCAACTATATAATTACCCTTTTAAGGCCGGGTACGTGGCACCACAACAAATTCGTCGCGTAGCGAAGACTGAAAACGCCGGGTCTTCCCCGGTTCATTGCGTCGCCAGGCGACGCCGATCTTTTGGGGCAATTCAAATTTTCAATTGCTATTAATTCGACGCGGCTTGTTTCAGACTAATTGTGTGCTCATCACTTTCGTTAAGCCGATCAAAGACCACCTTCAATTGCGAATAGCTGGTTCCCGGGAAAATGATCGCGCCGTCCCCGCCGAAAAAGAATTCACGCCGCAGAATCAAAATCCGGCCCGAGTTGGTTGTTCCCATATCGAGTTTGTAAGCACTGATTTTGTCAACCGTAAACGGCTCGGGCCTGTCTGCGTTGTCGAGCGCAAAACCCTGAGGTAATTCGATCTCAACGTCGTCTGTCTCAGACCACGGGTAATGGAAATAGATATCGTGCTTGCGATTTGCCGTCTTGAACATCGGCCCGATGCCGTGCTTGAAGAATGATGGTTGCAGAAACAAACGCTTGCCGGTGCGTTGCGCATAACCCGGGACCTGAATGTGAAATGAATAGACCAAAGGCTTCAGAGGATCACTAACGTTCTCGATCTTGATCTCGGAAATTTCAGCCGTGCTCAAGCGTGATTTGATCTGATCGCGCAAGGTTTCCTCGCGCTGGACTGCCGAATCATCCGCGGCATCCATCTTCTTATCGATCGCGAATTGACCGGTATATTCGATCCGCGCATCGCCTTCGAGCGTACCATCCTCTAATAAGCGAAATTTGCCGGAGGATTTTTGGAGAGATTTGCCGGGAGGAGAGATTGGCGTGTTGACCCAGACAGGATCCTTGTCGGCTATCAACGCCTTTTGTCCCTCTTCCCGCCAGCCCAACATGCCAAACGGCGTGTACGGTTCTGAGGGACTAAAGAATTGCCAGGTCTCGCCCAACTTGACGGCGATAAACGAGGAACCGCGCATCAGGAAGTACGCGTTGGGAAATGTCTCGTCAAGGAAGAAATCCTGCCGGTTACCTGAGAAAGCCTTGTACGCTTCAAAACCAGCAGCATTAACCAACGCCGCAAATAAATTATCGATATGTCCGCCGCGACCCATTCCCTTCTTGAGCGTGTCTGCCGGCGATTTGATGTCTTTCGCCAGCTTCGCCCGTTCTTCAGAGGTTATCGAACGATCGCGAGACAGATTTCTTATCTTCGTTTGGCAGAATTCATAAATGCGTCTTAATTTGGCATCCGGATCCTTTTCGTCGCCTAGAATTTCAGCAGCCTTGCGACGCACATCATCGTTCACTTTCATCTCGTCTTTGCCGGCTTCGTAGAGACGCTTGCCGACATCCGACCAGAACCTGGCAGGCGCCGAGGTCGAAGAGTTGTAGAACAGAAGAATCCACGAGCGCACCTCGTCCTCAGGAGGCATGCGCGGCTCTTCATGATAAGCAGGCACGTTGGTTAAAGAGACCTTGTAAAATCCGTCCTTGGCCTTTTCAAACTTGGCGCCTTCCGGCATGTGAAACTGTTTGTATGCGAGGCCCTGCGCATAAGGCCCGGTGTAGGGGCGCACCAGGTACGATACCGAACGCACGGGAATGTCGCGCTGAAACTGGAGATCGACATAGTTCGCGTCAGTATCTCCTTCAACTTCGCGCCAACGATATTCAATGATCGCGCCGGGCTCAACGCCTGGCATAGCGAATGATTTGGCCCTCACTTTAAGTCCGCTGGCTTTGACAATCGTACGCTCGTGAATGTCGTCCTTCTTCAGTTCGATAATTGAACCGTCGGGCTTAATCGTGCGAGCGCTAATGTCTTTGATTTTGCTCGATCCAAAGTAAGTAAGGTCAATCTGACTCTGCGATTCTTTGCCGCGTTCGGTGAACACCTTCACCCTCACGTAGTGGGAAAAGACTAGTTCGTTTACTTCGCCGTCATCCACGCGTACTTCCCAGAACAGGCCTTCAGCATCGGCGTCCCTTTCAACTACTGACGCTTTCAAGGCGAGTTCGGATGGATCAACGGGCCGCCAATCGTCACCGGCAAATACGGTGACTGAAAGGAGAACTACGAAGGAAGCCGCAAGTAAACAGGACCGCACGAAACGGGCGACAGGTTTCATGGTGACTAACCTTTCTGAGGTGACACGCTCACAGGACCGGGGGTTGAATCAAAGCGCAAGTGCTGAGGCGGCTCAGGCGAATCCTGGTCGCCAGTGGCGGGAATTGTACAGTAGCTTGCCAATCGCGGAAAGGGGTTTTTGGACCCTCTGTGACGCCGATCACAGAACCCGCCGGGCGATGTAGGATGGTGATTTCATTGAGCGGCCGGGTTAGGTTTGGGCCGCCGAAGTCGATAGTCATTTGCCCGAGGTGCTATAATTTACGCCTTGTTTTCAATCAATCTCTACTTAGATTTCGGTTTTTTCCGTTACTGCCATTATCTGGAGGAACATCATGGCAACTGAAATGAAACGATCACCCGCAGCCGAACACAACATTGAAGAGTTGTTGGGTGACGAAGCGCGGTCGCTCCTCGACCACAAATCACAAGGCATTCCGAAAGAGCAGATTCAACTACCGGGCCCCGACTTTATCGATCGGGTCGTGGCCAATTCCGATCGGTCGCCATCCGTGCTGCGGTCACTGCAGTCGCTGCTCGACCAGGGGCGTCTGGCCGGCACGGGTTATGTTTCAATTCTTCCAGTCGACCAGGGCATCGAGCATTCCGCCGGTGCTTCATTCGCGCCGAATCCACAGTATTTCGACCCGGAAAATATCGTAAAGCTGGCTATCGAGGGCGGCTGTAACGGAGTGGCCTCGACCTTCGGCGTCCTCGGCAGTGTCGCGCGGAAATATGCTCACAAGATTCCGTTCATTGTCAAAATCAATCACAACGAACTACTGACCTTGCCGAACAAGTTTGACCAGGTGTTGTTCGGCACCGTTAAGGAGGCGCACAACCTTGGCGCAGTCGCCGTCGGCGCCACGATCTACTTCGGTTCTGATGAGTCGACCAGGCAAATTACGGAAATTGCAAACGCCTTCGCTCAAGCGCATGAACTGGGAATGGCTTGCATCCTCTGGTGTTACCTGCGCAATCCGAAATTCAAAACTCCCGAAGGCGACATGCATACCGCTGCCGATCTGACAGGTCAGGCAAATCACCTGGGGGTGACTATCCAGGCAGACATCGTCAAGCAGAAACTGCCCGAGCGGAATGGCGGCTACACGGCGGTCCAGAAAGAACTCGGGAAGTCTTACGGCAAGACCAGCAAACTGGTTTACGAGAAGCTTAGCTCCGACAACCCCATTGATCTCGTGCGTTATCAGGTTGCCAATGGCTACATGGGACGGGTCGGCCTGATTAATTCCGGCGGCGAATCGAAAGGGGCCAGCGACCTCGCAGATGCCGTGCGGACCGCGGTTATCAATAAGCGTGGCGGCGGTATGGGATTAATCTCCGGCCGCAAGGCGTTTCAACGGCCGATGAGCGAAGGTATCGAACTGCTAAATGCCATCCAGGACGTTTACCTGTCGAAAGAAATAACGGTTGCGTAACTAAAGCAAACGCGAATTGCAAATAAAAAGCGCACGGGCAGCTTGTATTCTTGCCGCGCGCCGCTATAATTCGCGCGCATCCGTTCATTTTTTATGGCGAATCAAATCCAGTGGAGACAAAGGCGACAACAACGCCGGCGTCTCCGCCAGGAACAGCGCCCCCTGAGGCTGATCAAATCAGCCTTGGGTGAAATGGCGCGAACGGCATTGTCTGAGCCATTCATGATTGCCGTCGAGCGCCAGGAGATCTTTCTCCGCCGGCTGCCGAAAGCGCTGGACGGGTTCCGCGTGGTCCATCTTTCAGACTTGCACTATGGGCCCCTGGTTGAATCAAGTCATCTCGAGCGGGCGATTGCCATCGCCAATGAACTCAACCCCGATCTGATTGCGCTTACCGGTGACTACATCTCTCAGGAGCGCATGTACGCCGCCCCCTGTGCGGAACTGGTGGGGCGGCTGCGAGCGCGACATGGCGTTTTCGCGATCCTGGGAAATCATGACCATTGGACCGATGCGACGCTGATTACCGATTTGTTCAGCGCCGAAGGAATCCACATGCTCATCAACCAGGGCGTGCGCATTGACGCGCGCGGGCACTCCTTCTGGCTGGCAGGCGTGGACGATACCATGGTGGGTCTCGAGGATTTGTCCTTATCACTCGCTGGAGCTCAGCACAGCGAATTCAAGCTATTGCTGGCTCATAATCCTACTATTCTGCGTCGCGCTGCGCGCGCCGAAGTTGACCTGGTCTTAAGCGGACACACTCACGGCGGACAGGTAATACTGCGTCCCGAAAAGAACGGTTCCGGACGTCCGCGCCGGCGGATGTTGCGCGGCCTGGGCCGGCGGGCGAATACACAAATCTACGTCACCCGTGGACTTGGGACGGTCGTGCTACCGATTCGCTATGGTTGCCCGCCGGAAGTTTCCTTGTTGGAGCTTCGCGGTATGCAATGACAGAATCATGCCTCAGTCAGGGACCGCGTTCGGTGTCCGCGGAATCCTCTATCGATAACCTCAACTTTGAAATAACGTGTCCTCTCGCATCATAACGCTGCCAAACATCCTGACCATCTTCAGGATGGCCTTGATTCCCGTTTTCGTTTCGCTTCTCTTTTATCAAAAATTCTTACTGGCCCTGGCGATTTTTATCGTGGCCGGCGTCACAGATGGATTGGACGGCTTGCTGGCCCGGCGCTTTCATCAGCAATCTCCTTTGGGACGAATCCTTGATCCCATCGCCGACAAAATGATGCTGGTGACATCCTTCATAGTTTTGTCGATGAAGGGCGTCTATCCAACGCCAATTCCCAAGCACCTACCGATTCCCTTCTGGGTAACAATCACAGTTCTCAGCCGTGACGTTTTCATTCTGGTGGGTGCGGCCGCAATCAATATGGTTACCGGCTTCCGAGCATTCCAACCTTCCCTGCCCGGAAAAATCAGCACCCTGGTGCAAATCGTAGCTGTGGCGACCGTGATGCTCGCCGCTCAGATCAGAATTGGTACCGGCTACTACCTCCCTACGGTCTATGCCTCAGTATTCGCGTTCACCCTTTTCTCCGGTATCCATTACGTCTTCTTCGTCACTCGCTTAATCAACAAGAACGGTGGCGACTCAAGCCCGTTCACAGGTTGACAATAGCAGACTCACATATTATTCTAAGCCCGTAATCAACCGGCCTTCACGCAATGCCGGTAATAAACAGCGGAGTAATGGGCATATGAGCAAGATCATAGGTATCGATTTGGGCACGACTAACTCTGTCGTGGCAGTGATGGAAGGCGGCGAGCCGGTAGTTATCACCAACGCCGAGGGCGGGCGGACGACGCCGTCAGTCGTCGCTTTCACCAAAGACGGCAACCGGTTGGTTGGCCAGGTGGCGAAACGCCAGGCCGTAACCAACCCTGAAAACACAATCTATTCAATCAAGCGATTTATGGGTCGACGCTTCAACGAAGTGAGCGAGGAAATCAAGCAGGTACCCTATAAAGTCCAGGGCAGCGGGACGGGCGGCGACGTGCGCATTGGCGCTGGCGGCAAGGAATGGAGCCCGCCCGAAATCTCGGCGATGATTCTTCAGAAGATGAAGCAATCAGCCGAAGACTATCTCGGTCAAAAAGTGGAAAAGGCCGTTATCACCGTGCCCGCCTACTTCAACGACTCGCAACGACAGGCGACCAAAGACGCCGGCAAAATTGCCGGGCTGGAAGTGATGCGTATCGTCAACGAACCGACGGCTGCAGCGCTCGCTTACGGCCTGGATAAGAAGAAGGACGAAACCATCGCGGTGTTCGACTTTGGCGGCGGCACTTATGACATCTCGATTCTGGAAGTCGGCGAGGGCGTGGTCGAAGTGAAATCGACCAACGGCGACACGCATTTGGGTGGTGACGACATCGACGAGCGCCTGATTGAATGGATCATCGAGGAATTCAAGAAGGACCAGGGAATCGATCTGTCGAAAGACAAGATGGCTCTACAGCGACTGAAAGAAGCCGCCGAGAAGGCAAAGATTGAACTCTCTTCCACGATGGAAACGGAGATCAATCTGCCATTCATCACTGCCGATCAGTCAGGACCGAAACATCTGGTGATGAAGCTGACCCGGGCCCGCTTTGAACAACTCGTTGACCCAATCCTCAAACGGCTGACGCCGCCACTGGAACAAGCGTTGAAGGATGCAGCCATTGACGCGAAGAAAGTCGATGAGGTGGTACTGGTCGGCGGTTCGACGCGAATTCCGAAAGTGCAGGAAATCGTCAAGAACTTTTTCGGCAAAGAGCCGAACAAGAGCGTCAATCCCGACGAGGTGGTGGCGATTGGCGCGGCGGTTCAGGCCGGCGTGTTGTCAGGAGAAAAGACCGACATCCTGCTGCTCGACGTGACCCCTTTGAGTCTTGGGATTGAAACCCTGGGCGGCGTGTCCACGAAACTCATTGAGCGCAACACCACGATTCCGACGCGCAAATCAGAGATATTCTCGACTGCGTCGGACAATCAGACTTCGGTCGAAGTCCACGTATTGCAGGGCGAGCGGCCGATGGCCCAGGATAACCGCACGCTCGGCAAGTTTCATCTGGTCGGCATTCCGCCGGCACCGCGCGGATGCCGCAGATCGAAGTCGCTTTCGACATCGACGCCAACGGCATTGTGAACGTCTCGGCCAAGGATATGGGTACGGGCCGTGAACAAAAGATCACAATCACCGCCTCGTCAGGTCTCAGCAAGGAAGAGATTGACAAGATGATGCGCGACGCCGAATCGCACTCCAGCGAAGACGCGCACAAGCGTGAGGAGATAGAAGCGCGCAACCGGCTCGATGGTCTCGTCTATCAGATGGAGAAGACGCTCAACGAGAACCGTGAAAAAGTCGGCGCCGTTGCCGGGGAGGTCGAGACGGCCATCGCGGACGCCAAAAAGGCGGTCACCGATGGCGGCGTGGAGCGGATGAATGAGGCGTTCAATGCGCTGCAGAGTGTCTCGCATAAGATGGCCGAGGCCCTCTACCAGCAGTCGAGTTCCACGGCAGGCAGTGAACCAGCTGCCGATCAATCATCGGCGGCGGGCGCATCGTCGTCGTCAGGTGGGGACGACAACGTCATCGATGCGGAGTACGTCGATGTAGACGACGACAAGAAGTAAGCTCTGGAGTGCGCCGGCAGAGCAAGCGGCGACGGCGCTTTGGATTTGGGACAGACTGGGTGTTTGTCTGATCTGGACGCGTTAGCTACCAGCTATGCTCGTCGTAGATCCAAAGCGCCGTCGCCGCTTCGCTCTGTCGGCGCACTCCAAATGTGAGAAATGGCCAAAGAAGACTTCTACAAAATTCTCGGTGTAAAGAAAGACGCCAAGCCGGAAGAGATTAAGAAAGCTTACCGGCGGCTGGCGCGCAAATATCACCCCGATGTAAATCCGGGTGATAAGGCGGCCGAGGATCGCTTCAAGCAAATGAGTGAAGCGTTTGATGTTCTTTCTGATCCCAAGAAGCGTAAGGTCTATGATCGCTTTGGCCAATACTCAGACAATTTAGCCAACGCCGCGGAAGCCGGTGGCCCCGGGTCAACTTATACGCGTGGTGCGCCGTTCGATTTTTCCGGGTTTGATTTTGGCGGCGCCGCGGCCGGCCAGGGCAGTACGAGTGGCAGTTTTCGCGACATCTTTGCGGATTTGTTCGGCGGCAGCCGCGCCGAGCGTGAACCAGCGCGACCGCAACCCCAACGCGGCGCGGATATCGAGATGCCTTTGTCGCTGACTTTTGAAGAGGCGATCACAGGCCTTACCACCAATCTCACGGTAAATCGATCCGAGCAATGTTCCCGCTGTCATGGCGCCGGCGACACGGGAGGGTCCGTCGTAACCTGCGCCACCTGCAAAGGCACGGGCCAGGTGCAGCGCACCGGAGGCCGCCTGCGATTCAGCCAGGAGTGTCCTGACTGCGACGGCAGCGGCAAGCGTAGGCCGCCATGCTCTCTCTGCAAAGGCGCAGGTGTCCTGCCGAAAACTGAGAACGTTAAGGTGAGAATTCCGGCAGGGGTCGATACCGGTTCGCGCGTCCGCATTCCGGGAAAGGGAGAAGGCGGCCGGCTCGGGGCGCCGGCAGGCGATCTATACATCATCACCAACGTCGGCCGCCATCAATACTTCACGCGCAAAGGCGACAACATTTATGTGACGGTGCCGATCACCGTGCCGGAAGCTGCCCTCGGAGCAAAGATCGAAGTGCCCACCGTCAACGGCAAAGCGCAACTACGGATTCCGCCGGGAACGCAATCCGGACAGAAGTTTCGCTTGCGTGGCCGGGGTGCGCCGTCGTTGCGCGATGCGAATGTGCACGGCGATCAATTTGTGGAGGTGCAGGTCACGCTGCCGAAGGTGATTTCGGAAGAGACAAAAGACTTGCTGCGCAAGTACGCGCAGATGAATGTGGAGAATCCTCGAGTGGCGATGGGACTCGAATGATTGATGATTTCCAATTGCCGATTGGCGATCCGCAATGGAATCGACCAATTGGCAATCGACAATCGGCAATGAAGAAACGTGCCAAGACATTTACGATTAGCGCCGTAGCGGAAGAATTTGATGTGCATCCGCAAACGCTGCGACTTTATGAACGCGAAGGGTTACTTAAGCCTTCCCGCTCTGAGGGGAACACTCGTCTTTATACCGACAGCGATCTGGAACGACTTGAAGTGATTCTTTCTTTGACACGCAATCTGGGTGTGAATCTCGCCGGGGTGGAGATCATTCTGAACATGCGCGAGAAGATGGACGCCATGCAGCGCGAGTTCGAACGCTTCTTCGATTACCTGCAAAATCACGCCGAAGAGTTTTCTCATTTCACCGAGCCGCCACCCGAAGCCGGCGCGCTGGTTCCTATCAACCGCGTCATTCGCGTACCGGCCAAACGCCGCTCTGCCGCAAAATCAACACGCTGAGTACAATGCTTTTATGGGCGTAGCCAGGCTAACCGATCAAAACACCGTCGTGCCGGATAGCAAGTACGCACGCGTCGAACGCGAACGCCGGTATCTGCTGGCCGACTTGCCTGAAGGAGTGACCCGCGCAGATCACCATCTGCAAATCACGGACAATTACCTCACCGGCACGCGGTTGCGAATTCGCAAAGTGCGGGATCCCCAAACCAACAAATGGGTGGTCAAGTTCACCCAGAAGTTCGCGCCTGACCCGAAAGATTTGTCGCGAACTATCATCACGAACCTTTATTTGAATGCGACCGAAAGCCAGGCGCTGTCGATTTTCGAGGCCAATGAGATTCGCAAGAATCGTTATTACTTCGATTTTGAGGGCCGGCGGTTTTCGATCGACATGTTTCTCGGCGATCTGTTTGGTTTAATTCTGGCCGAAGTCAGCTTTGAGAACGATGCAGAGCTGGACGTTTTTCCGAAGCCGCCGTTTGCCATCGCCGATGTCACCAACGACGAGATTTTTTCCGGCGGCAAATTAAGTGAACTGACCTTCGCAGATGTGCGCAAAGAAATTCAGCGCAGCGGACTACTCAATGCCCAGTCGGCAGGTAAATCGTGAACATCAGACTCGTAACTACACTTCTGCTTCTGTTCGGAATCATCGTGGCCGGCGGCT
>AP72_2010_repI_A001DRAFT_1000043_pt1 | contig 24384 bp, 21 predicted proteins | sample AmaPasrepliIA001_FD_9535 | JGI IMG/M metagenome (IMG submission 9535)
CCTACGCCACAAGACAACAACGTAACAAAGGATTAACGGACCGTTCACAGCGACTTAACCTTCACTGGTTTACAGTTTTTGTGGTCACTCCATCGCAATGGCTGCAGTAACCCATAACAGCAAGGTTCAGGTGCTGGCGCGTTATCGCGCCACTGAACCGTTTCAAATCTATCTCCCGCCAGATTTGTCATGCGAGGGACTGGACGTTTCTTCCCTGCCGTTTGCTGTAGACGACGCTACTGCCGGCACGGAAAACGAATTACAGGCATTTGTTATCGGCAAGCGCAATAACTGCCGGTCACGATTGAGCGATCGGCGTACTACGCCAATATTGCGCGCCGGGTGGCCTGTGAAGAAGCTTCTCGGGATCTGATGTTGGAGCTACGTAACTTCCTCACCGAGAATGAGAAACAGGTTTGGGAGAGCAGTTGGGTCAGATTTCCTCGAAAGTATTTGAGTTCATTCGCCAATCACATGTTGGACATGGATCTCGGGATAGCTCCAACAGTTTTACCGACACCAGTTAAAACAGAACTTTCTCAAAGAAGCCCTCGAGTTATTACGCAAGGGCGTGGAAGATTTGCCAGAAGCCGAGAAATCGATGTTGCCTGTGTTTCTTCCGGGACGGAAGCCAGACCACTTTGTACGTGAGATAGAGGGCGCAGTCTTGAGAGATGCGCTGAGTCCTAAGCAGCTCAGGGCGGTGATTTCGCTGGTGCTGCTGGTGATTGGATCAGAGATGAATGACTCGGACGGTTTCAGCGAGCAATCGATGGTTCATGATAAGCAGCAATCAATACGTCGAGCGTCATAGGCGAATCAAGCTTGAGAGCATACACCTAAGCGAACCCGCCATCCGGGGACCGGAAAGATGAGATGATAACCAGAACAAAGTTAATGCCTTGGATTTGCTGCTTTTTGCTGGCAAGTATCCGCGCCGTGGATGCAGTTTGATTTTGCTCATTCCGGTCGTTCATTCCTGAAGGCCCGGTAAGACCACAGTTTTCTCGATCCGGACCGATTTCAATTCGTCCGGGTCAATTCCCAAAGCGCGCAGTAATGTGGGCGCAACCTGCGAGGTAGCGACCGGAGTTTTAACTATACGAGAGTCAATGTGAGGGTTCGAGACTATTAGTCCCACATTGGTGTCACCGAAACTGAAGCCACCATGTTCAGCGATCTTATTCTTCGTCGCTCCAGTATAAATCGTGCCATAAACCGGCTGCACGATGATGTCAGGGGTGCGGCTGTTGCTCGCGGGGTCGTTGAATCTGAGCTTGAGCTCGGCTCCGGACATCACTTCCTCGATGAATAGAGCTTTTGCGTTCTTATTCAAATAGGCGGCAGCCGCTCCGGTTTTGCTCTGGTCACCGAGCCAGATTAGTGCGACATCATCGTCCTGCACAAAACCGCAGGGGCCGGTAGAGCAATTTGCGGCATCAGTTATGGCGATGGCTCCCTGATCGGTGGCGGCATCAGGCAGCGTTGCCAGCAGATCTGCGAAGTGACCGGGCTTGTTGACCAGTTTCGGATTGATAGGCGACTGGCCGTGTTTGGCCGTGACGATAAACAGTGTCGATTCGTAGAGACCGTCGTCCTTTAAGGCCCGAATCATCTTGGCCAGAGCCTCGTCGGTCTTCTGCAAGCCATAGGCAAGTACGTCTGTCGGAGTTCCTGACCCGTCCTGATAACCTCCGGGCTGACCGTTGAGCTTTGGGTCAGTGTCCGCAGTACAGCTACCATCAGCATTATCCTTGGCCAGCTTTTGCCCCACACTTACCCCCTGAAAGTTCATGCCAAAAATCTCGGGTACGCCAAAGCCGGGCAGTCCGGCGTGATTGCGCCCTTGAATCTCGTTGATGACGGCCTGGACTTTCTTTTCGTCGTTGAGGACGGTACAAACCACACTACCAGTCGCATCGAACCCACCGACGTTAGTGATTTCCGGGGTGTAAAGATCATCGACGCCCTGTCCGGAAGGGCCATTGACCAAGTCATAGGCCGGATGTTTATCAGCCCACGCCGTGCGCCCGCCTTCATCCTTAACCACTTCAAATACTGTGTTGGTTTCAATCGCATTATGAGGGAATAAGGGGACACACCTACCATCCTTGTCCAGGTGACGCGGGAGTTGGGCTGGATCAATCACATCCAGCGAAACGTGTGTTGAAGTGTACTTATCAATACTTTCATCAAACACCATGTTATTGCCGGCGGGTCCGGAACAGTTGGTATTCGTGGGATCCCAAATTGTACGGTCGTAGCTAACGTCGTAGAAGAGACCATGTGAGAGCGGCGAACCGCCAGTCACCAAAGCCAGGAGGCCCGGAAACGAATCGGAATTGGCCGGCGTTCGTGCGTTGGTATAGGTGACGCCATGGCGGCTTAACTCAGCCAGCGCAGAGTTCGGATGACTCTCGACGTAACGGGCGACATCCAGGGCGTGCAATCCGTCGATGCTGATCAGCAGCACGTGCCGAACTTTCAATGACCCGCCTTTGTGTGCGGAGCCTTTTTGAACTAACGCCAGGAAAGAGCCTAATACCAGGAGACACACACCAACTGCAAGCTTTTGTCTACTCATGAAAGCCTCCACCTCCCGAGATTATTTTCGTTCAAAGGAAGTAAACACGATTGTGTTTACGAACTTGTTAGCGGGAGATGAACTTTGTGAGAACAGATTTCAGGCGTCTGTGCAAAATGGATGGAAACCCGGAGAGATAATCGCCGCAAAACTTCGGAAGATGACCAGCGCCAATTCGGAGCGCGCTCATCGGATTGCATGGTCCTGGCTGCCTTTTGATCGGTATCAGATTTAATCTCGATTTCCCATGCCGGCCATCTGGATTTAACCGCTGGTGCCATAAAGTCGCGTTCGCAAGCTCATTACTCTGATTTCCACCAACGTATCGACGAGTTCGTTTATGTTCAAACCTGCCGGCGCGTGCGTTTGCGAGCAGCAAAATTTCGAACTCACGTACCAATTTCTCTTTCAATCAGTTCCCCAGCCACTGATCGTGTACGATGAGAGCACGCTGGCGATTTTAGCCGTGAACGAAGCCGCTACCATCACTTATGGGTATTCCAAGAATGAGTTCCTCTCGTTGACCATCGCTGATCTTGGGACTTCAATCGCCCAGCTCCACGAGACCACAGGCGACGGATTAGGGCAACATCGTACAAAGAGGAACACTACGATTCAGGTGCAAACTGCATCGCGGCCGGTTATGTTTAGTGGCAAGTGTTCCCGGCTGCTCGCCGTGCGGGATGCCGGTAAGAAAGAGCTCCCGCATCATTTGCAGCACAACGGCCACGGTTCATTGACTCAATTGGGAATCTTAGTCGCGGCGGTGGCTCATGAGGTCCGGAATCCACTCTTCGCCTTATCTTCGGTCCTGGACGCACTGGAACAGCGGTTCAACGATTCTGCGGAGGTTCGACGTTACCATGACGTTCTGCGTTCGGAACTCGACCGCCTGGTCACGTTAATGGAGGATCTGCTCGAATATGGAAAGACAAATCGCAATGAGGCAGGTCCGACGTCTCTGTACGACATAGTTACAGCGGCAATTCGCTCATGCCGGCGGTGCGCTAAGGCTGGGAAAGTTACCGTCGTCAATAACGTTAAGGAAAGGCTGCCGCATATTCTGGTAGACAAGCGCAGAGCTACTACTATTCTTTCTAACCTGGTCGAAAATGCCATTCAGCATTCGCCTCGTGAATCTCGCGTGACGATTAACGCGATCCAGACCTCCGGTAACAGCATCCAGTGCGTGGTCTCTGATTGCGGACCCGGAATTTCTCCAGGAGATCTACCCAGAATTTTCGAACCCTTCTTTACTAAACGTCCGGGCGGTACTGGCCTGGGATTGGCCATTGCGCAGAAAGCCATTAAGGAACTGAATGGTGAACTGTCCGCGGGCAATAATCGGACCGGAGGAGCGTCTTTGGTGGCAACCTTTCCGATTGCGCTCGAGGTGAACGACGAATCATCCCAGCACGAAACTCCGCAGAGCTAATCGTTGGAAATTCGTCATGTAATCCCAGTCAATTTAAGACAAGTAGAGACTTCCGATCTCGCGCGCCGATACCGCGGAATTTATGCTAAGACAGCTCTCCGACGGTAAGTATCTCGGGCAAGCTCCGGGTTATCTCACTGACCACACCCAAGATCGCCTAATTACCGGCGCCTCTCTCGGGGAACTGAGGCACAAACAACGACGTGCCAAGATCGGCATCGGTAAAACCAAATACGAAAAATTGGTTGGGATTCGCGACTGGTGGGGTATCTCCTGTTTCAATCACGAAGTCGTTGTCGTTGGCTACCCACAACGTATGAAACGTTTGGCTTCTTCGTTTGACATCGGGACCGAACGTCAAACCTTCAATCTTCGATGGAATATCAAAGGTGGCGCTAAACCCATTGTTGACGAGGACCTGAACAATATCCAGGAAAAGGGTTTTCGCAACCGCATGGGTCACCGCGGTCTTTCCATCCAGTCCGGTTACGTCAAACGCTCCGTCCAAGTCAATTTTAAAGACCTGCTTCACACGCGCGTCGTTGCTGGTCAAATTGCTGCCGCCTTCGCGCCCCCTACCGTCACGCTCGTCCACCAGAAATTCATGATTGTTGAGGGCAAGTATTTCGCTCACGCCGGTGCCCGTCGTCAGCTTGTATGCATACTGGTGAGTAACGCCGCCGGATGCGATATCAATTACCACGATTCGCAACAATTTCCCGGCGTTTCCTCCCTGGTTGGCATCCTGTATCAAAGCATTCTGCATAATGCCGACGAGCGTGGTACCGTCTGGCGTAATCGCCAAACCTTCCATCCCCTTGTTAGCAGTCCGACCGCTCGTGTTAAGAGAGATTTCCTGAGCACCCACCGGCTTGAGGACCGTTACATAAAAGTCATCGGGCAACTTAAAGGAGCGGATTCGTTCCCCGGTGAACTTATCGAACTGATAGATATATGGACCATACTCATCAGAGATAAATACGCTCTTTTTATCGTTGGAAACCCGAATGCTTTCCGTATCGAGGCGGGCGTCGGCCGGGTTGCCTGAGTTTTGCGTCGCATCAAAATTGTCGGAGCGTCCCGTGAAATAGTGGTGAAGAAGATCGTTCACAGGTGGAATGCCCGAGGGAACGCCCAGCCCAGTGCCAGTGCCGTAAACGAGATCAGTCTCGCTCCACAGCAGGGTCGTATCGATCAACCGCGGCACCAGTGTGAACGGCAAGCCGGCCGCGTTGGGGCTCGAATTCAACTCCATCGTAATGGTGTGAAAACGGTTGATGTAGCTGGCAGTGTCGTCGATGGCCGAGTCGAAAGGAAATGCGTTAGGGCCCCGGTCGGGGAGAGCCAGAAACTTATTTGCCGAGGCATAAGTCAGACCTGATCCCAGACCACCCAGCAGATTAGCAGGTGCGCCATTCTCGAGAGGGTAGTTAAGCCCTGACAAATCCGCGTTGGAACCCGCGTGCGAATCCGTAAGAGTCCCAATAGCGAGCAACGTGACTTCAGCGCTGGCCTGCGAAACGAGCAACGATGACAATAGGACCAGCGAAAGAAAGATCCGGCGACAAGAGAATAGCTTGAACATAATCGATCTCCTCCCAGAACCAATTGGCCGCGCATCATAGGAAGGGCTTCATGCTCTGTCAAATGAACATTTTGTTAACAGCGATTTACCGCTTTGCTAAAGGTTTACATCAATCCTGTTAACGATTTCTTAATCTTGAACATTCAATTTACGTCGCAATGGCTGTCAACAATGTATGTCTCGAAGTACAACTCAGTACATACCGTTTCAATTAGTCGCATGCTCCAACGGTTGGGATGGGGACGTTATGTTTTGTCCGCGATGTGGTTCTATTCAGGCTGAGGACCTAAAGTTCTGCAAGGCGTGTGGTGCCAACCTCTACGTAGTGCGTCAAGTCTTTGATTCCCGAGAAACTGGTGGCAAATTCGACTGGAGCAAGACTTGGGTCGCTGACATGTTCATGTTGAGTCACGAGGCCCTGCGACGACAAGAAGAGATGGAACCTTCGCTCGGCTGATATAACCAGTGACTGAGGGGACGACCCAACACCTAAATGACTCAAGACGAAACTAGCAGGAGCTAAGCGCTACCAATTGGAAAGTGTGATGGTTGTGGTGCATGCGCGAGTAGTTAGAGCCAGCGTCGCACCTGTTTCTTATACGCTCGGAACTGTTCACTGAACTTCTGCTCCAGCTGTTTCTCTTCCCGGCTAATCATGAGATTCACTAAAGGAAGATGGAGTGCAGTCATAACCAGTGCCGAGGGTGATCCTAGTAGCAGAGCGGACCCGAAGAAACAGAACACATTGCCACCAAGATATAGTGGGTTTCTTGAATACCGAAATGGCCCGGTGGTCACCAGCGAACCTTGCGGTTCAAGTGAAATCACGCGCATCTGGTGATCATAAAAATGGACCGCAGCCCAAACCCGGACGACGAATCCCAGCGTAAGGAGGAAGGCACCAACGGCCATCCAGACAGCCGAGAAGAATCGTGGAATCCCGAGCCATGAATCAACGCTCCTACCAAGGTAGCCGACTGCCAGGCTCACGATCACAACGCCAACATTGTGCAGCACACTCTTGAGTAGGTTCGTGGTCACAAGATCTCTAAGGCCGTTTGCTGCCGCTCCGGTCCAAGCGAAGGCGACCACAGCTGAGCTTTTTCCAAAACGGCGATAAGCATACGTTTCGTCACTCACCCAAAGGAATTGGGTTGGCGTGGTGACGTTACTTTCAGTATTCATATCTGCCCATTATGTATGAGAGGTCCGGCGTCTGGGCCTTCGAGATCGACACCGGAGCCCAGTATAGCTAATCAGACTAGGCGGGAACTCCCACCGCTATCAATAAGTCTCGCGCAAGTGGATTGGGCATTGGCTCGCCGACCTTCGTCAGAACGTTGCGATCGGTATGATGAAAAGGTTCCGCCTGGCCGCGCACCATCAAAGTCGTATCCTCGTCATACGACCACGTCCCGTCAGAGTTAACGGTCACCTTGATGCGATACTCCATGGTCTTGAACGCGTATTCGAGAAACGGATTCGAGCAAATGCCGTTGGTCTCGTTGCCTCGGGCAGCGACTAACTCGAAGCTGGTAGCGTCTTTGTAAGCCTGCCCGAAGGCCATGGCGATTTGTCCGCGCGGGATCGCAAGTGTCTGAATAAGGTTGCCGGTTGCCGGTTCCCATAGCCAGTACCCCACTTGATCGTGATAGGTTTCAATCTCACCCGGTTTAACGATGCGCGTGTGATACCGCAACCCATAGAACAGCTGTGGGCCATTGGCTTGCGGATCAATAGGCTGCAGCTCGATCCGCTCGACGAACTCCTGTTCCAGTGGTCCGGCCGCCTTTGGATTAACGTCGAGGCTGCGTTGTCCTTCCCAGATACCCGCCAAGGCGGTCAGTGGGCCCAGGTTTCTTAGAGTGTGGACGTCAATGTCAGATGGTTCGGTGTAAATATCGTCGGGATAGTTCATTGCTTGTCCTCCGCGCTGCATACTATTAGGGAATTTCTTACCAGTCTAGTCTGTGACTCAACGCACCCTCTCTGAGACAAGGTGCTTGGCTGGCGGCAGTACCCCATCTGTCTGGCAAGCAACAAGTTGTTCCTCGATCTTCCGATCAGCCTCGGTGATTCGCGTATGTTGTCGCAGGTGTTCGCCCCACGATTCCACCAGATATATTTCGACAAACCGGCCGCGGCAATGTCGAGCGCATACTTAATATTGAGCCGACTGGAAGACAAGTAACACGACCGGTAAGCTACCGGCTGTTTCCACCAGCGCTACGAGGATGGCCGACTTGGTCAGTAAAACCATTAGCCACGACTCGCCGACATCCTGCATCCAGGTCCCGAGATTCGAAACAATCGTCGCGATCCAAAGGGCGCGGAACAGAGGCGCACGTAATGGCGCAAACGAACTGAAGAGTAAATTACTCTCGTGTTGGCCGGGCTTTTTCATTTAGCAGGCACCTCAGACTAAGTAAAAAGTGCGATCGCTGCAATCCCCTGGATCTGCAACTTAAATGACGGAACCCGTTGCAGTGAGATACTCTAGCGCGCGATAGCCTTTTGAGGTGACGATGGATAAACTGACTATACCGATTCTTCTCGGCACAAATCGCCAGTTTCGACAAAGCGTTCACGTCGCGAACTGGCTGAGAAGTAAAGTCGAAGAACGATCAGAAATCGACACGGTTCTCTTTGATGTCGGAGATTTCGCGCTGCCGCAACACGATTACGGGCAGGAGATTAAGGAGCAGTTTCCGGAGTGGCGTGATGCGATCGAGCGGGCTGACGGGCTGATCATCGTCACGCCCGAATACAATCGTGGCTATCCGGGAATCCTAAAAGCAGTTCTTGATATTCTGCTGCGCGAGTATATTCACAAAGTAGTCGCGTTGGTTGGCGTTTCCGCTGGACCGTGGGGTGGGACTCGGGTAATCGAAGCCATGTTGCCGGTCGTGCGCGAGCTCGGATTGGCAGTGACGTTCACCGATCTCAATTTCACTTTTGTACAAAAGGCATTCGATGCAACCGGTAAACCAGTCGATCCAGCTTTCGACCAGAGAGCAAAAGATTTCTTGGATGAGCTTGTTTGGATGGCGCAGGCTCTGAAATGGGGTCGAGAGAATCTGCCGTCGAAATATCACCGGGCTAGATCTTAAACGACGTAACAGCACACCTGTTGGCGTCGCTTGTCTTACGCCGGGTGTGACTTCGCAGGTTGAAAGGCGGGCAGTCATGCCATCTACATGTCGCAACCGGACGCCGTCGCCACGCTGATCAAGGAAGCGGCCAAGGGTGCAGCGGCGGCCGCGAATTGGGCAGCCGCGAAGAATCTTCAAGTATCCGTGCGTTAAGGGAGTGTTTTCTGTGAGAAATATTTCAACTCATGATCGGCCGGCCAACCTGGCAGTGAAATCTAGTGCGACGGGCGCCGCCGCACTCGGCGCTCTGGCGGTTGGCGCCGCAGCTGTTGGGGCACTGGCGATCGGAGCTCTGGCGATTGGCACATTGGCAATTGGCCGATTGGCAATTCGTCGTGCGCTCGTCGGCCATTTGAAACTCAAATCCGTGGAGATCGATGAACTGACTGTATCTCGATTAACCCTGCGCGAACACTGAAGCTGGGCTAAAGCTTGGGCGATGAGAATTGGAATGTGAATGAAATGACGAAGACCGCCGTCAAAACTGAATCGCTGACGAATGTCGAGATCAATCGTCTTACCGAACTGCGTGGACGCTTGTTGCATTTGCACAAAACGCTACTTGAAAGGGAGAGTCAGGATTACGAGAAGAGGTTCGGACGCGTCAGCACCGGAGAACTGCTGCAACTCGTCCTAAATCACCCTCAGTTCGCCTGGTTGCGCATCATCTCAGCCTTGGTGGTGGAGATCGACGAAGTGCTAAATAGTGAAGAACCGGCTACGTTGAGCGATCTCGAAGATCTAATCTCTCAGGCTCGCCTCTTGTTCACTTCACCCGGAAACGAAGAATTCAAGGGCAAGTATCAGGCTGCTCTGCAACGTGAACCTGCGCTAGTCATGGCGCATTCCACCGTCATGCAATTGCTGCCTCAAGAGTGCTGATGACCTCGACTCCGCCACTACCTGGCTCGACGCCAGACGAAATGTTTCCCGCGTTGACCGCGGCACAGCAAGCACGAGTGCTGGCGCATGGGCACACCCGCAAGGTTGCGGCTGACGAAATCCTTGTGGAATTCAATCAGCAACCCACAAAGTTCTTTGTGCTAATCGAAGGCAGGCTGGAAATCTTCCGCGTCAGTGACAATCGGGAAGAGGCATTCGCTGTCTGCGGACCGGGAATGTTTACGGGCGAGCTGACTGTGCTTACCGGACGCCGTGGTCTCGTGCGTATCCGCGCGGCGGAAGCTGGTGAATTGATTGAAATAGAGCGCCAAGCATTGCTGACGCTCGTGCAAACAGATAGCGAACTCAGCGACATCTTTTTGCACGCCTTCATTCTTCGCCGCCTGCAGCTGATCGCTCGCGGGATTGGCGACATCGTGCTCATCGGCTCCGGTCATTCACTGGACACCTTTCGGATCAAGGAATTTCTCACCCGTAATTATCAGCCGTATTCGTACGTCGATCTCGATCGCGACACAGACGTTCAGAATCTGCTGGACCACTTTAACGTGGAGCTCACGGACTTGCCAGTATTGATTTGTCGTCGGAAGGTCGTGCTGCGAAATCCAAGCAATCAGGAGATCGTAGATTGTCTCGGCTTCAACGAAGGCATCGATCGCGCGCACGTCCGCGACATGATCGTCGTCGGCGCTGGACCAGCAGGTTTGGCAGCCGCAGTTTATGGCGCCTCCGAAGGGCTCGATGTGTTGGTGATTGAGGCCAATGCTCCCGGCGGGCAAGCGGGGGCAAGTTCCAAGATTGAAAATTATCTCGGTTTTCCCACCGGTGTTTCCGGACAAGAACTCGCCGGCAACGCTTACACGCAGGCGCAGAAATTCGGCGCGCAGATGTTGATTGCGAAAGATGCCAGAGGCCTGGCTTGTGACCGTCGCCCGTATGCTTTGAAATTCGAAGGCGACGAAAAAGTACCGGCGCGCACCGTGGTGATCGCCAGCGGCGCTCGATATCGGAAACTCCCGCAAGAGAATCTGGCTCAGTTCGACGGCGCGGGCGTTTATTATGGCGCGACACACCTCGAATCGCAGTTGTGTGGCGGTCACGACGTCGTCGTGGTAGGTGCCGGAAATTCTGCGGGCCAGGCCGCGGTTTTTCTGGCGCAGACAGCCCGGCGGGTTTATATGCTTGTGCGCTCCGACAGCCTCGCACAGACGATGTCGCGCTATTTAATTCGCCGAATCGAAGAAAGCCCAAACATCAGTTTGCTCACCAACACCGAGGTAACTTCATTGGAGGGCAATGATCATTTGGAAACGGTTGCATGGCGCAACCAGGAGACCGGCGAAACTGAGAAGCATGCTATCACCGCACTGTTCTCAATGATTGGGGCCGTGCCCAACTCTGCCTGGCTGCAAGGCTGTGTGGCCTGTGATGAGGCTGGATTCATTAAAACCGGGACGGATCTATCGCGGGCAGACCTGGAGCGCGCGAAATGGCCGCTCAGCCGGACGCCTTACATGCTGGAAACCAGCTTGCCTGGCGTTTTCGCCGTCGGCGATGTGCGCGCCGGTAATGTAAAGCGCGTGGCGTCGGCAGTAGGTGAAGGATCGATCGCGGTATCATTCGTACATCAAGTGCTCGGCGAATAACGCCGGCTACACTCAACGAGACTAATCGGGGTCAGCACGTCTTCTAGCCCGAGCTATTTGCACCACCTGCTCACTCAACCCCAGTCGCATCGCATCGAATGCCGGTAGCCGCGCGGCTGGCGGCATTTCCGCTTTACCCTTAACTGAAAACCAAATGATCTTATTAAACACCTGCGGATCGGCCATATCCTGGTGCGATAAGTCCTGCTCATCGCTCTGGGCCATCCAATAGGCCAGTGCCGCATCTCTCGGTCTTGCCGGCGTCATCAGGTTATCGAGAGCAACATTGGGAAGCTGCGCCACGTATGAACGCAGATCTGGTTCACTACGAAAGATGTCTATGGGTGGAGCAACAGCGTCAAGTTGATTCATGGGTGGCAGGCCTAACAACACTTCCATCGTCCGAATCAAGCTGACGGTATTGTGAAAGTCATGAATTAATAATCCCGGCCGGTTGTAAGCACTGATTACTAGCGCAATCGATCGATGCGCATCTACGTGATCGGGTCCATCCTGGGCATCATCTTCGACCACAAAGATTGCTGTATCTTTCCAATAAGGACTTTGAGAAACGGCTTCCACCAATTTACCTAAAGCATAATCGTTGTCTGCTACAAAGAATTGAGGTGTGGGACGATTCGCTTTCAGTCCATCCGTATGATCATTTGAAAGTCGCACAATTGATAGGTTGGCTAATCGATCCGGCTTGCCTGCTTCCCGATCCAGGGCAAAGCTCCGGAATTCATCCAGCCAGTCGCCGAGGCGCGAAGTACCACGAAAAGAGACTTCGGGATTCTTACTGCTAATCAAAGCATTACTGGTAAGCGAAGAGCTCCTCGCTGTCCGATATGAATCGACTGTCATCGCGTCAGGCGTATCGAGATCGAAATTGCGGGTCTTAGCATTGAAATGTCCTTCGAGAGACTTTTTAGTCGGAAACGCGGAGACGGTCGGCGAGATGTCAGGATATGCCTTGGTCTTATTTCGTTTGATCGCATCAATGTCGGCCTGCGAGAGCGTGGCTATGAATTCGCCGTAGTTGCGGTAGTTGAGACCGGCTCGGGCAGCGGCGTCCCAGAGATAAAGAGTCTCCGGCTCGGCGATGTCGCGCGAACCGTGCAGATAAGGTACGAAGCGCTGCATAAAAACCGTGACCTCTTCCGTAGTAACCGAACTGCCAAATAACGACGGCTCGTTGCGTCTGGGTTCGTAATCCGGCAGCCGATTGAAGCCCTCGTAGTCATAACCGCGGCCGCGCTTGCTGTACTCCCAACGAAAAGCTTTGTCTACGTAATCGCTGGAGAAAGCTGCCGTGGCCCAGTTGTGGCCGTCCGGACTTGCCTCGGAATTCACAAAGAAGCGGTCGAACAAACCAAATCGCAGCGCCAACGCATGGTAATTTGGGGTGATGTCCTGCGCCGTACTGTCAGGTCGCGCCGCCGCTTGACCTGCGCCAAAAATCGCCAGATTTTCATCGCCGTCTGCTCGCGCGCCGTTACCGGATGTTTTGAGATCCCCCAGGACCTGATCGTAGGTGCGGTTCTCTCTGATCACATAGATCACATGTTTGACGGGCGAGGCTCCCGAGAACAAACGCGTCAGCGGTGATCCCAGCAAGCCATTGTTGCGCATCACCTGATGAGTGTAGCGCGCCAGCTCGGTATCGTTGGGAGAGGCAATCTCGCTGATATTCCCGACCACGATCGAGACGCTATACTGCCCGCCCTGTTTGCCGCGACCGGTGCCGGCGGGAAATCGACCGTTCGGCGCGTTGGGAACGCGTCCTGAGTGATTGACGGTCAATGATGAGTTAGCAACGCCCGTGCCCTTGCCGTTGCCCACGAACAAGGTGCCTGCAACGAACGCAACGGTTGATGGATATTGTCCAGTAGGGATAAAGCCGCGCACTCGGCTCACGTCATCGGGGGCACGTGATGAGTAAGCGGGCCTGTCAAACGACCCTGAATTGTCGAGCGATGTCGCAGAGAGTCCCACCACCGCAATCGAATTGCTGTGAGCATTGGCGACAAATAGCGTGGTGCCTGATTGATCGAGCGCCAGACCTTCGGGGCTGTTTCCCGGCTGCGCTTTTTCTGCCAGCCTGACGTTGATGCGCTCGATTTCGCGATCAGAGCGAGTATCAATCATCGAAACGGTATCATCGCCGGTGTTGGCGACGTACAGACGGCTGCGCGTGCCATCCCAAAGCATTGCGGTCGGATGTTGTCCTACCGAAATATAAGAGACCTTTCGCTCTTTTTGCGTAAAGTCAATTACCGCTACCGAGCTGTCATTCCAACATGAAACATACACTTTGTAGGTCGACTCGCTCGGGTCGTGACGATTCATGTGGCGGTCGTTGTTGGCATTTTTGTTTGGCGATAACAGTGGTAAGTTGGTGAACGAGCGCGAACCAGGTGGGAGGTGCGGTAGCGCTACCACCGCATAAGGGTAAGTAAAATGCTCAGCCCCGCCGCTCTGACCATTGCGACCCCGCAAAGCGATTCGCCCCAGCTTTCTCGCGCCGGATAGATCACTGACGACGCCCAGGCTGTCACCCAGGTTGTTGGCCACAAATAACGAATCACCATCAGGACTAAGAGCTATGCCGGCCGGATAAACGGGTGCATGGTTTAAATTATAACGAGTCGTCGGTGCATTAGTCGCGAACCCGCTGACATCGATGGATGGCGCGGTCACCTGGGTGTCCGGACCAGGTGATTCGGGAGTAATCGGTTTCTTGTCGCCCGGCCGAAAGCGAAACATCCAAATCTTATTTTCAAATCCACCTGAGGCATAAAGGGTGTACGAGCCATCGTCATCAGCGACGTGCGAGAACACCGCACCTACGTTCACACTTTGAGGCTTCGGGAAAAAGACGTTCTGAATCACTACCGGGGCCGGATTCGCATTCAAATCAACGACGGCCAATGATTGTTGGCCCAGGTTGCCGGATTCATTGAACTGGATGCCGTAGCCGCTGTTGACAGCGATTAGATAGCGTCCTCTGCCGTCTCGTCCGGTGTGATCGGGGCTACGGACGAAATTCACTGGCAATGAACCCACGGCGGGTTGGCCGGTGGTAGTGTCGATCACCAGGGACCCGGCCGGACTTATCCGACTGCCCTCGCTGGCCGGTTCGTCTTCATTCCGTCCGCCCGCAGACGAATTTCGGTTAAGAGTAATGCTGAACAGCATCGCTATTAAAAGAGAACCGGCTACCAGAATGATTGTTGTCTGTCGTCGTCTACACATTATCATCCGATTGTTGCGACACACTTCGAGTGTCGATTATTCGAACTCAATTTTTTGTAGCATGGACAAATAGAAGTCTATCGATCAGTGGTGAATCGCCTCCAATAGTATTCGCCCCGTTGAATCGCTGGGCGGCTGCACCTTAAGCAAAGCAGAGAGCGTCGACGCGATATCCATCGGATTGGACGGCTTTAGATATCGATTGGGCTCTATTCCCATTGGTCGCCAGCCGCAACTCATCGCCGACAGTGCTCGCCAAAAGGCGGCGCGGGCTGGCGGCTTCTTCGTGCAGACCGCCACCGAATAACGTTGCATCAGCGTCGGACACACTGCTCACTAACTGTCCAGTTTCGCGGTCGGGCCATTCGTTGACGACGATTCCGGTCAGTGCGGGATAAGCCCCGGTCATGATTGTCGCATGCCTGGGAGCGGTATAAGTCGGAACCTGATCATAATTGGCATCGATCCAGGACGCTCCATCACGCATCAGCCTTCTTAGTCCGGTCGCACCGAACAAATCTCCAAAGCGGTCAAGATAGTCATAGCGAAATTGGTCAGCGACGATAACAAGTACGAGTCGCGGCCGAGGCAAGTCAGCCGCCGCAGGTGAAGTGTTCTGTCGCGCCCCGCCGTTCTGAAAGGACCCCAGATGAAAAACCCTATCGTTATGCCAATGATGCCCAGCCCTGCGCGAATGGTATCTAAATGGGTCATGAGCAAAGAGCTTAACAGGGTGATTTGAATTCGGTCTTAACGACCGCGGACGTTAGCGGTCCCGGCAATTTGCGGAAGCCGACACCAAAGAGAATTCCCTGGAAGAGGACAGCTAATAAACTACTACTGGACCAAATCGAGACAAAGCGTTGAACCTGGCCCAGGAGTTGAAGCAGCTCTCCACCCAAAAGTTCGTCCCCGCGCGCGGACTAGCGGAGATTTATATTGGTTTGGGTGACAAAGAACAGGCATTTGCGTGGTTAGGTAAGGCGATCGAACAGCGCAATGGCTGGCTTTTCCACATAAAAGAGAACCCGCGCTATGACAATTTGCGTACGGACCCACGTTACGTGGACCTGGTGCGACGCATGAACCTCCAATAGTGGGAGGTGTCATTCTGCGTTGTTCGCCGCGTAGCGGCGATTGAATTTAGCCCGGCTTTCAAGGCCGGGAAGAATTGCATCATCAGATACGCGTCGCGTCAGCGACGCCTGAAAGATGCGAATTTCACGCGTCGCTGACGCGACGCCATTTCGATTTGTCTTTAACCCGGCCTTGAAAGGCCGGGCTAAACTCATTCGCCACTACGCGGCGACAAATTGTTTAGCCACTGAACGTCCAACACATTAAACTTTTGGGGCAAAGCCGCGCCACGAAGTACTGGTTCACTAATCGATTACCAACTTCCAACTCGCGATTTGTCGGGCACAAATTGTACGCGTACATCGAAGACCTAAAACAACCCAAACTGTCCTTAACGACACTAAATCAGCTTCGGCGTAACCACTTCTGATTAGTGACATCCATTGATCTCATCATGACTTTCGCGATACCGTAGGCGGCCCTGATTCCAGCGTCGGCGGTTCGATTCCGTCCCTGGCCGCCATTCTTTTCAACAAACTTAGCCGTGCAAAGCAACATAGAGGATTTAAATCGCGCGAACGATGTGGGAGCCCAGTGCACCGGGAACCTCAGCGAACCGAAAAGAGATTGCCGAGGATGCGTAAGTACGTCATTGCATTGGTCCTCTTAATAATCGCCGGGGCCGCAGGGATCACACTTTACGAGGTCCTCCGCGCCAGACGCCCTTACCCGACGGTGGCGGGCTGGCGTGCATTTGTGAGCACGTTCGCGGGCGCCGGCGCTCCCGGGTTTCGTGACGCGGCGTCGCGCACTGAGGCTATATTTGCTGATCCGTTTGGCGCTGCTATGGCGCCTGACGGAACGATCTACGTAGCCGACGCGGGCGATAACAACCGCATCCGGAAAATCACACCCGATGGAAGAGTAGAGACGTTCGCGGGAAGTGGAAAGGAGGCCTTTGCAGACGGACCAGGCTTACAGGCTGCGTTCAATACACCATCAGGTTTAGCGATCGATGGAATCGGAAACCTTTATGTGGCTGATACCGGAAATAACCGAATCCGAAAAATTTCGCCTGGTGGAGTGGTTTCGACAATCGCGGGCGATGGAACCGCGGGTTATGCTGACGGCCCGGCGTCTCAGGCAGAGTTCGATGGACCAATCGGTGTGGCGGTCGATAAGACCGGCAATGTCTTTGTCGCCGACAGCTATAACGATCGGGTACGATTAATCTCACCCGACGGTCAGGTGATCACGCTCGCCGGTGCAAAAGGTCCGGGTTATATGGACGGGCCTGCCACGACTGCGCTCTTTGACACTCCGTGCGGCGTCGCAGTCGCACCGGACGGGTCGGTCATCGTTGCGGACACGGGCAATCACCGGCTACGACGAATCACTGCCGAGGGAAACGTCAGCACGATTCAAGTGATTTTCCCGGACCCCGGCTCTGCGCAGGTTTCGAGTGTCACCGGGCTCGCACTTACACACGATGGGTTCCTTTACCTAACGGAATCGGACCTTGGCCGCGTAATCCAGATTGCGCCTGACGGCAATGCTCGCGTCATTGCCGCGAATGGCTTTGGCTTTCCGGACACACGCGATCGCTTTAACCAGATTAACGGGATTACCGTTGACCGCAGGGGCGATCTTTACATTGCCGACAGCGCCAACTATGTCATCAGAAAGCTATCGCCGAACCAGCCTGCCACGAGCGCGTCATCAAATGCTGATCTACTGCCCCGCTTAAACAAGGAAACTCTGGGCCAGTCATCGTTGCTGTGGCCGCTTCAACCACAGGACCAACCTCACGAAATAGTTGCCACCGTGGGCGAGGCGCGTGGGCGCTTCGACTCCACCGATGGCCGCGACCACCTTCATAGCGGCTTGGACATATCTGGAGCCTACGGCGAGACCGTGCGTGCAGTGCGCGCAGAGAAAGTCAGCAGTGTTCTCCCCAACTGGGGTTTTGGAGGTTTGAATGAAGGATTACGCGTAGGTGTTTTCTCTTATATTCACATTCAGGTTGGCCGCGACAAAGATTCGAAACTTCTCTCGGAATCTAAGTTCGTACCCATCCGCGATGACAATGGCAAACTCGCGCGAATCCGGGTGCGGCGAGGCACTCGTTTTAATTCAGGCGATCCGCTGGGAACAATTAATCGCATGTACCACGTCCACCTGAACCTGGGTCCTCCCGGAGCTGAAATTAATCCATTGTGCCTTTCGCCGATCGGATTCACCGACCGCGTGGCCCCGACCATCGCGCCGGACGGCATCACCATATTCGATGAAAACGGCAATCGACTCACCGAAAAAACAAAAGGCAGATTGCTGGTATCCGGTCGTGTGCGAATTGTGGTTGACGCATTTGATCGAAACGACGGAAACGCGCAACGGCGTCGTCTGGGCCTTTATCGGCTTGGTTATCAGGTCGTAAGACCGGATGGCTCTCCGGCTGGCCCGCAGTTTGAATCACCACTTATCAATTTAGTTTTTGATCGTCTTCCCTCAGATCCGGAAGCCCCGAAAATTACTTATGCCGAAAGCAGCGGCATTACCGTCTATGGGAACTCGACAACTCGTTTTTTGTACGAGGTGACCAACACTGTCCGCGATGGTCGGGCCACGCGCGGCGTGTGGAATAGTTCTGAATTACCCGCCGGCGATTATGTTCTGCGGATTGTGGCGGCCGATTACTCCGGCAACGAAGCGCAACAGGGCCGCGACCTTTTAATCACCATTAGAAATTAGATTGGTTGAAAATTAGTCGCGCGAACCGAAAGCGCGTCGGCATGCGTTCGTGCCGCTGGCGGTTCCGGCTTTCAACTTGTTTGATTTGCTCACTGTCAAACAACTCTGAATAAAAAAGGCTCAGCGAGAAAGAACCGTGGAAGGGAGTGGTATGCCGAACTGTTGTGCGAGGACACAGACAAACAACACGATGTAACCGTGTTTGATCAGGGACTGAAGCACGTCACCCATCCGGGCAAGCTCTCCTTGAGGACGCCAGATTGTGGGCTGCCTGTCGCAGTTGTAAGGTATAGCTATCAGCCCCGCCTGATCGTCAAGGAGCCGGATATGAGTCCCCGCAAAATTAGAACAAGACTATCTTGTGTAAGGAGGAGTAAAAATGCGTTTTAGTTGCGTCGCACTCGCAGGCCTCATCTTATTTTTTGACAGTGTTGCTCAACACGGCGACCGAGTAGCTTCACCCGTCGCGTCGAAGGGACCAATCCATTACGCATGTGCAGAGCCAGGTGGGGGTAGCAGCCCAATAACGGCAACCTTCTATCAAACGGAACCGGCTCTGGCGCTCGTCGAACGCGAGAGTCAGTCGCGGCCGGCATTTCGGGTGCGAGCCGCGAGCGGCGTCAAGTACCAGGGGACCGACGTAATGTTTTGGGAATCAAAGGGTGAAGCATTAGTAACCTGGTCGGGCATCGAGCTCAAGTGCAAACCATTTAGTAACGGAAGTGTTTCTGCGGCCTCGCTCTTCGACAAAAAGTGGAAACTGATCGATGTGAATGGCGTCGCGGTGCAGACCGGCAAGCCATACCTCGAGTTCGACGGCCAGACCAACAGGTTTTCCGGGGATGGCGGGTGTAATAGCATCGCCGGCGCTTTTAAAATCGATGGGCCGCACATCAAATTCTCTCAGGGCATTAGTACCCAACGCGCCTGTATAGACAATGACGTAGAAAAACTCGAAACAGAATTCTTCAGAGGATTAAATGAGGTGACGTCTTTCCAGGTCCAGGGAGAGACGCTGCGGCTCTACAAAGGAAGTCAGCTGTTCCTGACCTTCACAGCAGGGAGGACCGGCTCACGGCAAGATGGGTTAGTAACCGGAACAGTATCCTACCGGCAGCGCATCGCCCTGACGCCGGACGCGGTCATCGAAGTGAAGTTGTTGGATGTTTCCCGTGCCGGCGCGGCCGCGGTGACGATTGCCGAACAGACCATCAAACCTGCCGGCCGACAAGTTCCGATTGCCTTTGAGATCCGTTACGACCCGAGTGGTATCGATGATCGCAATCGTTATGTCATTCAGGCGCGCATCCTGGAAGGTGGTCAACTGAGATTCATCAACACCCGGGCATATCAGGTGATAACCGGAGGGCACCCGAAAGCAGTGGATGTGATGGTCGAGCCTGTCGGTCAGTGAGAAAATTTATAATCAAGCTAGACCGTGAAAAGGCTTACGGCTTTATGGCTACCTTGAGGGCACCGGCCGCGCGGCTACCGAATATTTCATAGGCATCGACGATTTTATCCAGCGAAAAGGTATGCGTCAGCAACGGGGTGAAATCGACGCGTCCACTACGAACGACTTCCATCAGTCGGCGCATCCGCTCCTTCCCCCCGGGACAAAGGGTAGTCACGATGCGATGATCGCCGATGCCTGCCGCAAATGCTTCATACGGAATTTGCAGTTTGCCGGAATAGACACCGAGACTTGAAAGTGTTCCTCCTGGCCGCAGACAACGCAATGCGCTTTCGAAAGTCTGTTGTGTTCCTAAAGCTTCGATCGCGACATCAACGCCTCCCGTGAGTTTCTGCACCTCGGATATGACGTCGACTTTCCGGTAATCGAGCACGATGTCCGCACCCATACGTTTGGACATGGCGATCCGATTATCGTCACCGTCAACGCCGATGATGAGAGTTGCGCCCATTAACTTTGCGCCGGCAGTGGCACACAAACCGATCGGGCCTTGCGCAAAGACAATCACCGAATCACCAATACGAATGTTGCCGGACTCAGCTCCGCTGAAACCGGTGGACGCGATGTCCGCGAGCAATACCACCTGCTCATCCGACAACTCTTTGGGAACCTTTGCCAGATTCGCCTGGGCATTGGGAACCAGGAGATATTCAGCCTGCGCTCCGTTGATCGTGTTACCGAAACGCCAGCCGCCAAGTGGTTCGAAACCTTCGCCGTGGCCGCATTGCGACAACTGCCCGGATAAACAGGCGCGGCATTGTCCGCAAGGTGTGATCGCGCCGACCAAAACTCGATCGCCTATCGCGTATCCGGTCACGCCTACACCCAGTTCTTCAATCACGCCGACGGGTTCGTGTCCAATAATGAGCCCAGGCTTGACCGGATATTCGCCACGCAGGATATGAAGATCGGTGCCGCAGATCGTTGTCAGTGTCACGCGGATCACGGCTTCGCCTGCGCCTGCTTGCGGACGAGATACTTCTTCAACACGAATATCGTCCTTGCCGCGAAAGACATTCGCTTTCATTTTTTGCATTTTTGTTCCTCGGGAATGCTCGTCACAGCACTCGCTCGCGAGGCTGGCGACGCTTGTCCCATGGATTGGCAGGCGCGTAATCGGACAATACTGTTCCGTTATCAGCCTCAGTAAGGCGAGTCACTTCGGCCAGCGTGCTGGCCTGGAATTCTGCGATGCTGCCGGTAAAAATGATTTGTCCGCGGGCCAAAACCATGACTCGCGTGCGCGGACAACTTTCCCCGGTCGTCTCTTTAATGACTATCTGGTCAACGGTTTTCATTGCGCGGTGGTTGGCGAGATATGGAATCTCGTCGAGCTTCTTGGTCACATAGATCGATGAGATTCCATAAACATCGCGCGCCCGAATGATCAGATCGAGCACTTGAGTTGCGGTCAGCGGATCGAGACCAGAAGCCGGTTCGTCAAACAGCATGATCGCCGGCCAGCCCACCAGCGCGCGGGCGATCTCCAGCCGCCGTCGCATCCCACCCGAGAGTTCATGTGGCAGCTTTTGAGCATCGCGATACAGACCCACGAATTTCAGAACCTCGCTGACCTGCTTTGCGACCTCGGCCTCAGGAACGTCATGTTCAACCAGCCGGAACGCGACATTCTCGTAGACTGACATACCGGTGAAAAGCGAGTCCTCTTGAAAAACCATTCCCATCCGGTTGCCACGCAACGTCAGCAGCTCGGACTCCGTAAGNGCGCCAACGTCCTGGCCCTCAATCCGCACCTGACCGCTGTCCGGATGATCGAGCGCCATCGCCAGCCGCAGCAAAACCGATTTGCCGGAACCTGATTCGCCGGTCATGAAGATCATTTCGCCGGGATTGAGCTGGAAAGTTACGTCAGATAGCACCCGCTTCTCATCGAAACTGAGTGATACATTGCGAAATTCAATTGCCGGCGTTTGATTAGTTATGGTTTCCATTTGGATTCGATTTACTGGTGTGTTTTCTCTTTCTCACGATTTCGACAGAGCAATGCGCCCGCGCGGCGACGGCGGCAGCAGTGCTGCCGAGCACAAATCGCTCGAACCGATTAGTCAACCCGGTGGCGCCGACAAAGATACAGTCGGCCCGCCACTGGTCCGCATACTCAACCAGCCCGCGCTTCGGTTCGCCAACTTTGACCACGGGCTCTGCCCGCAACCCGTGCTCGCTCAGATAGGCGGCGGCTTCTTTTGCGACCCGCAGCGAATTCGCGTTTTCATCTTCATTGCTCTCGGTTACTGAGTCGATGATTGCGGGAATAAATTCGCCCACGACTGTAGGCTCAAGCGGCTGATCGATAATCACCACGCGCACTTCGCTCTTCTCAGGCCAGTTACGCCTGGCGACTTCTTCGAGCGCCAACCAGGAGTTGGGTGAACCATCCAAACCAACAATCAGGCGAACCGGGAAATCCGGTTCATCGATTTTTCCGCGGGCGACGCGAACCGAGCAACGAGCCTGGTTTAGCAACCATTGCGAGATGCTGCCGAGAAAGAAACGCCCGACCACGTTGCGACCATGAGACCCGACAACGATCAAATCAGCCTTCCACTCCTCGGACTTTGAAAACAGTTCCCAATTCGCCGAACCCCAGAGGGCTTCGTGGCTGACTCTCCATTGGGGGAACTTCGTCTTGAATCGAGCGGCAGTTTTGGCGGCCATGGTCTTGGAATTGTTAACGACTTGCGCATTGGCCATATATTTTCGTTCGAGGCCGAGCGCGTCCCCGGCCGTCGTCGCCATCTCGACGATTTCAAGCGCGGAGGGCGGCGGCGGCGGCAACCACACTTCAGCAACAGACATGACCAGGGCTTCGCCTTTCTTCGGCAGACCGGCATGAGTCAGATCGTCCAAAGCTGATTCAGAACACTTAGAGCCATCGTAAGCAATCAATACTTTCATGACACCCCTCCCACCTGAAATCATCGAGAAAATGGCAAACTTCGTACCCGTGGGAAGAACGCGGCAAGACAGCATCTGCAAAGGGCGTCTGCTCTAATTTCTGCGGAAAAGTCCCCGATCGGCCCGAAAATTTCTCAAGTGTGTTTGCGACCTACGACCTTTGCCGACACAGCGACTGATTTCATGGTTGGCATGAGGAATGCCATTGGGTAATCAATCGCCCGAGCAGGTTATGAATCAACGAGGACCGCAACCGACAACAGGGCTGACAACGCCAGAAGCTGAACGAAGACTTACGCTTCATGGGCGCAACGAGTTGCCGTCGAAGCCGCCGGTCCCCTGGTGGCGACGGTTCATCAATCAATTTCGCAGTCCTTTGATTTATGTGTTGCTCGCCGCCCTGGTTGTGGATCTCATGATTTGGTTTTCTGCGAGCCGTGCAGGTTGGCCCTATGAATCAATGGCCATTATGGTCATTCTCGTCCTCAATGCCGCCCTGGGCGTGTATCAGGAAAGCAAAGCTGAAGCAGCGCTGGCCAAACTGAAAGCACTGGCTGAATCCTTTGTCTGGGTAATGCGTGATGGCCGTTTGCTCCATCTGGCGTCTGCGCAATTGGTACCGGGTGATGTGGTGCGTGTCGATGGCGGCGATCGGGTGCCGGCAGACGGCCTTTTGGTTGAAGCGCACGGAATCGCGGTCGACGAGTCGGTCGTCACCGGCGAGTCATTGCCTCTGGGCAAGACTGTCGCGGACGAGCTTCTGAGCGGCACGTTGCTTACGCGCGGCAAGGGCTACATGGAAGTCACGCATACCGGAGCTGCGAGCACTGCCGGCAATCTCGCGAAGATGATTGGCGCGATCGAGTCAGAGAAGACTCCGCTGGAAAGACGGCTCATCGTTTTTGGCAATCAGGTAGCGCGTTGGATTCTGATTCTCGCCGCTTTAGTCGCGTGTTTTGGTTTGTTCGTCGAGGGCTTCTCCAAACTCGGCCACGTTCTCCTCTTCGCAGTCGCGCTGGCCGTTGCTGCGGTGCCGGAAGGTTTACCGGCTGTATTGACGTTGACCTTAGCCCTAGGTGTCGAACGGATGGCCAGAAAGAATGCGGTGGTACGCAGACTCAGCGCGGTTGAAGCGCTCGGCTCGGTGACTGTAATCGCCACCGACAAGACTGGCACCCTGACCGAGAATCGCATGCATGTCAAAGACCTCGACAGCTCAGACACTGAACGCGCATTGCGTGCTATGGTGCTGGCTAACGAGGCTGACCCTGGCACGGTTGCCGGCGATCCTTTGGAACTGGCGCTGCTTGAATATGCCGGTGATCATGAATTGTCGATCGACGAAGTTCTCGCCGAGTGCCAGCTACAAAGCGTGGTCCCCTTCGACAGCTCTTACAAATTCATGCGCGTTACCGTGGCAGAACACGGGGAGGTGGTGAGTTACCTGAAAGGCGCGCCTGAGGTCTTACTCAAGAGAAGCAGGCTTTCGGCAGACGAACGAAAAAGTTGGGAAGAAAAAGTCGAAGCCTATGCGGCCGAAGGTTTTCGGGTGCTGGCTTTGGCCTGGCGGATGGGTGAGGGCGATGACGAGGGGATCTTCCTGGGC